>Ga0123357_10000043_pt1 | contig 100872 bp, 84 predicted proteins | sample TergutEmb28metaG_FD_89873 | JGI IMG/M metagenome (GOLD analysis project Ga0123357, IMG submission 89873) | Embiratermes neotenicus P4 segment gut microbial communities from Petit-Saut dam, French Guiana - Emb289 P4 | ecosystem: Host-associated > Arthropoda: Insects > Digestive system > Gut ...
AAAACTCGAAGCGATCCGCTGTCTCAAGCGTTATATCGCGCGGGAGGTCTACGCTGTAATCCGGCAGCGCAACCTCCAGATCAGGCAGGTTCAAATTACCTCTTGACCTTTAGAAGGGCGTCCTTGTGATACACCTTCGCCCCGGTTTGCACGAACTCCACTGACTTCGCCTCCATCCCCTTTTCCAGCGCTTCGTTTTCGTTGATGCCCTGCGCCGCGGCGAAGTCGCGCACGTCCTGCGTGATCTTCATCGAGCAGAAATGCGGGCCGCACATCGAGCAGAAATGCGCGACCTTCGCGCCCTGTTGCGGCAGCGTTGCGTCGTGGTAGGCGCGGGCGGTGTCGGGGTCGAGACCGAGGTTGAACTGGTCCTCCCAGCGGAACTCGAAGCGCGCCTTGCTCATTGCGTTGTCGCGGATCTGGCTGGCCGGATGGCCTTTCGCGAGGTCCGCCGCGTGCGCGGCGATCTTGTAGGCGATGATGCCGGCCTTGACGTCGTTTTTGTCGGGCAGGCCAAGGTGTTCCTTCGGCGTGACGTAGCACAGCATCGCGCAGCCGTACCAGCCGATCTGCGCCGCGCCGATCGCGCTCGTGATGTGGTCGTAACCGGGCGCGATGTCGGTCGTCAGCGGCCCGAGCGTGTAGAACGGCGCTTCCTTGCACCATTCGAGTTCGAGATCGACGTTCTCTTTGATGAGCTGCTGCGGCACATGGCCGGGGCCTTCGATCATGACCTGCACATCATGCTTCCAGGCGATCTGCGTGAGTTCGCCGAGCGTTTTCAGTTCGCCGAGCTGCGCTTCGTCGTTGGCGTCCCAGATCGAGCCGGGGCGCAAACCGTCGCCGAGCGAAAAGCCCACGTCATACGCCTTCATGATTTCGCAGATGTCTTCGAAATGCGTGTACAGGAAATTTTCCTTGTGGTGCGCAAGACACCATTTGGCGAGGATCGAACCGCCGCGCGAGACGATGCCGGTCATCCGGTTCGCCGTCATCGGCACATAGCGCAACAGCACGCCGGCATGGATCGTAAAGTAGTCGACGCCTTGTTCGGCCTGCTCGATCAGGGTGTCGCGGAAGATTTCCCAGTTCAGTTCCTCCGCCTTCCCATCCACTTTTTCGAGCGCCTGGTAGATCGGCACCGTGCCGATCGGCGCCGGGCTGTTGCGCAGAATCCATTCGCGCGTTTCGTGAATGTTCTTGCCGGTGGAAAGATCCATCACCGTATCACCACCCCAGCGGATCGACCACGTCAGCTTGTCGACTTCCTCCTGGATGGAGGATGTCACCGCGCTGTTGCCGATGTTGGCGTTGATCTTGGTGAGGAAATTGCGGCCGATAATCATCGGCTCGCTTTCTGGGTGATTGATGTTCGCGGGAATGATCGCGCGGCCGCGGGCCACTTCGTCGCGCACGAACTCGGGCGTGATCGCGTCGGGAATCGCCGCGCCGAAGCTCTGCCCCGCATGGCGGCGGCCCATCAGAGCGGCCATCTTCCCGCCGTTGGGGCCGGTGGCCTTCAAGGATTCGAGGTATGCCGCGCGGTTGAGGTTCTCGCGGATCGCGACGAATTCCATTTCGGGCGTCACGATGCCGCGCCGCGCGTAATGCATCTGCGTAACGTTCGCGCCGGCCCTGGCGCGGCGCGGCTGGCGTTGCAGGTTGAAACGCAACTCGTCGAGTTTCGCGTCGGCGGCGCGCGTGCGGCCGTATTCGGACGATAGTTCAGGCAATAGCTCGGTATCGCCGCGTTCTTCGATCCATTTCGCGCGCAGCGGCGCGAGGCCGCTTCGCACATCGATCTTCACGCCCGGATCGGTGTAGGGCCCTGAGGTGTCGTAGACAAAAATCGGCGGATTCCGCTCGCCGCCGAATGCGGTTGGCGTATCGGACTGCGCGATCTCGCGCATCGGCACGCGGATGTCGCCGCGTGATCCGCTCAAATAAACCTTGCGCGAATTGGGCAGCGCTTGAATCGCGGCGGCGTCGACATGCGCGTTCGACGCGGTGAATTTTTCTTTGGTGTTCATATGCTTCCTCTATTGGGCGAAACTCGGGAGGAAGCTCATGCGCGGTTCGGGCCGGCATCGCCTCCCTACGCCGGTATAAGCCGGATCAGGTTCAGAGGGTATCTCTCACCCCTATGCGGGGACCCCTGGCGAAAGCGCCAAGGTACTTGAATGCGTCCGCTTGGGCAAGTTGCCGCCCATTCCGTTTGGATAGACGGGAAGGGTTGATTTCTCACGCTCACAGCGGCGTACAGTCTGGCGGCGGCAATACGAGAACACTGAATTAGTTGGCCAGTTCCAGCTTGACTGTTTTGCCGAGCGCAGCGGCGGCGCTTGCGAGAGTGGTTAACGTCAGGCTGGTGTCGTGTTCATCCAGTAGGCGATTGAGCGCGGCCCGGCTGGTGTGCATCTTCGCGGCCAATGCGGTCTTGGTTAGTTTTTGAGCTTTCATTTCCTGCGCAATTTGCCAGGCGATGACACGCTTGACCGCTATGGCGGTCACCTCTTCCAGTGCTGCGTCTTCTTGGAGTAAATCGTCCAGACTGCTGCCGATATGTTCGTTCGTCATCGTCATTCCTTCATTTGCTTAAGCCGGCTTTTTGCCAAGGACAAATCCTCTTTGGGCGTGGATTGAGATTTTTTGATGAATCCATGTAGTAGCACCATGACTTGGCTGCTTACGGTGAACATGACCCGTGCAATCCGTCCTTCAAGGTGGATGCGAACTTCCCACAAGTCACGCTCCATTTTTCGGACTAATGGCATGCCAAGCGGCCAGCCGAATTGCACGGTTTTTAATTCCCCGCCAATCGTTTTGCGATCCGTTGCCGACAGGCTTTTCAACCAGTCACGAACAGGTTCGACGCCCGTATCCGTTTTGAAGAAGCGAACTTCAAGAATAGGCTTTGAGGGTTCCATGCATGAATAGTATCAAATTTGATACTATTCATCAGGTGACATAGCGCTACAAACTCGATCCATCCGCTTGTCCCCATATTCTGGGGAGCTGTCTGTGGATAAGCGCCTGAATTGTTGCGTAACGCGATGATTCAAAAAAACAAACCCTCGTTGCTCAATATTTTGGCAACGAGGGTTTTGTTGGTGATGGGGTTTAGGTGTAACTCACAGCCTCATCGCCTGCCGAGCCGGAACATCGCCACGCTGGCGAGGAAGTTCGGTTCTTCGTGGATTTCCACGCCGTCGTCGAAAGCCGCGCGCTCGCGGATTGCGATACCGCGCTGTTCGCAGAGCGCTTCGAAATCGGCAAGCGTAAAGAAGCGGACGTTGGGGGTGTTGTACCACTGATAGGGCAGGCTTTTGGACACTGGCATGCGGCCGTTGAGAATCGCTTGGCGATGTTTCCAGTAGCCGAAGTTCGGGAAGCTGACGACGGCCTCGATGCCGACACGCAGCATTTCGTCGAGGATCTTTTCGGTGTGGTGCACCGACTGAAGCGAGAGGCTCATGATGACATGATCGAACTGCGCTTCCTCGAATCCCGCCAAGCCTTGTTCGAGGTCGATCTGGATCACGTTGACGCCGTTTTTCAGACAGGCGACGACGCGCTCCGGATCGACTTCGATGCCATAGCCTTTGACCTGGCGCGTTTCGCGCAAATGCACGAGCAGACTGCCGTCGCCGCAGCCGAGGTCGAGCACCTGTTCGCCGGGCGCGACCCAGCGCGCGATGACGTCGAAGTCGTAACGTTGTTTCTTCATGCGCTCACCTCGATGCCGTCGAACCAGGCGCGCAGAACCGCGTGATATTGCGGATCGTCGAGCAGGAATGAATCATGGCCGGCGACGCTTTCGAGTTCCGCGTAGCTCACTGAGAGGCCGTTATGTTGCAGGGCATACATGAGTTCGCGCGAACGCGCCGGCGAGAAACGCCAGTCGGTGGTGAATGACGCGATCAGGAAATTGGCACGCGCGCGAGCGAGGGCCGCTTTCAGATTGCCGTCGAAACCATAGGCGGGGTCGAAGTAATCGAGCGCCTTCGTGGCGAGCAGGTAAGCGTTCGCATCGAAGAAGCCCGCGAATTTGTCGCCCTGGTGGCGCAGGTAGGATTCGATTTCGAATTCGACATCCCAATGGTATTTGTGCTCCCCGTGGCGCAGACGGCGGCCGAATTTTTCGGCCATCGAGTCGTCCGACAGGTAGGTGATGTGGCCGACCATGCGCGCCAGCCGCAGTCCGCTGACCGGCACGACGCCATGTTCGTAATAGTGCCCGCCGTGGAAGTCGGGGTCCGACAGGATTGCCTGGCGCGCGACTTCGTTGAAGGCGATGTTCTGCGCGGAAAGTTTGGCCGCGGCGGCGATGATCGCCGCGTTGCGCACGCGCTCGGGGTAAGCGAGCGTCCAGTGCAGCGCCTGCATGCCGCCGAGGCTGCCGCCGAGTACGAGCGCGAAACGCTCGATGCCGAGCAGGTCGGCGAGCCGCGCCTGGCTGGTAACCCAATCGTCGACCGTGACGAACGGGAAATCCGCCCCCCAGGGTTTGCCGCTGGCGGGGTTGATGGCGTTCGGCCCGCTCGAACCGTAACAGCCGCCCAGGTTGTTGACGCCGATGACAAAAAACTTGTTGGTGTCGAGCGGTTTGCCGGGGCCGATCAGGTTGTCCCACCAGCCTTCCGAGCGCGGCTTGCCAGCATAGGTGCCGGCCACGTGATGCGAACCCGACAAGGCGTGGCAGACGAGCACCGCGTTGTCGCGCGCGGCGTTGAGCGCGCCGTAGGTTTCGTAGATCAGCTCGTAAGCGGGGAGCACGTCGCCGCTGCGCAGCATGAGGGGATCGGTGAAGTGCGCCTTCTGTGGTGTGACGTCACCGACGGATTCAGATGTGGTCATGACGGATTCTGAACAGGTTCTTAAATACAAAAGGCCCGATCGGCTGGAGAGCAAACGATCGGGCCATGCTCTCTTTAGCCGTATTTGTTGAGCGCCCGCAAGCTGAGTCAAATCGGCGCTGTCAGCAGTGAAAACTACCGTGCGGCGGATCGAAAGTCAAACCTTGTTTAAAGCCGCCCAATCGCGTCGCGGACTCGCTCGGGGTCGTCGAGTTTCATCAGCTTTGCTACGCGTGCGCTCAGTTCGGCGGCGTCGGCGCGCAGGATTTCCTGTTTGACTTCGAGGATCTGCGCGGGATGCATCGAAAATTCGCGCAGCCCCATGCCGAGCAGCAGGCGCGTATTGGCCGTTTCGCCCGCCATCTCGCCGCAGACCGAAACGGGCACGCCGGCGCGGACGCTGGCTTGAATCGTGCGGTATACGAGCAACAGAATGGCCGGATGCCAAGGGTCGTAGAGGTGCGTCACCGCTTCGTCGGTGCGATCGATTGCCAGCGTGTATTGAATCAGATCGTTCGTGCCGATCGAGAGGAACTGCAAGTAACGCACGAAGAGGTTGACCGATAGCGCGGCGGCGGGGATTTCGATCATTCCGCCGAGTGGAATGGCCTCCGCGAATTTGACTTTCTCCGCACGCAACTCGGTTTTGGCGCGTTCGATCGCCGCCAGCGTCTGCTTGATTTCGGTCAGCGTGCTGAGCATCGGCACCAGAATTTTGAGCTGGCCGTAAACCGAGGCGCGTAGCAAGGCACGCAACTGGGTGCGGAACATCTTTGGCTCGGCGAGGCTGAAACGGATTGCGCGCAGACCCAGCGCGGGATTCGCTTCGCAGCGGGTTTCCATGCCCCGCAATGCCTTGTCGGCGCCGATGTCGAGCGTGCGGATCGTGACGGGCCGGCCCGGCAGACCTTTCAAGACGCTGCGGTACGCTTCGAACTGCTCATCCTCGTCGGGCAACTCGTCGCGCCCCATGAAAAGGAATTCGGTGCGAAACAAGCCGATGCCGTCGGCTTCGTTCAATTTCGCCGCTTGCGTATCGCGCGGCAGTTCGATATTGGCGCAGAGCTGGATACGTTCTCCGTCGAGGGTCGCGGCCGGCGCGCTGCGTAGCCGTTTGAGTTTCGAACGCTCGATTTCAAGCTGGGATTTGCGGAGCTGATATTCTTCCAGGACACGCGAATCGGGGGCGACGATGACGACGCCGCGCGTGCCGTCGATAATCAGAATATCGTCGTCGTTGACCACATGGCGCACATGGTGCAAGCCGACGACCGCGGGGAGCGCGAGGCTGCGCGCAACAATCGCGGTATGCGATGTGGCGCCGCCGACATCGGTGGCGAAGCCGGCAATTTGCGCATCCTTGAAATGGATCGTGTCCGCCGGCGAAAGATCGTGTGCGACCACGATCGTGCCGAGCCCTTCGCGGCGCCGCATCGGCACATAGCCGGGATGGCCGAGCAGGTTCTTGACGAGGCGCTCGACGAGCTGTACGACATCGGCCTTGCGTTCGCGCAAGTAGGGGTCGTCGATCGTGTCGAACTGTTCGACGAGGAGGTCCATTTGCTGCACCAGCGCCCATTCCGCATTGCAGCGCCGGGTGTTGATATGTTCGCGGGCGGCATCGATCAGCATCGGATCCTGCAACAGCATTTGTTGCAGATCGATGAACACCGAGACTTCGGAGTGCGTGGCACTGGGCGCCTTGCGCAGCAGATTCAGTTCCGCGCCGACGGCGGCGATCGCCTCGTTAAGGCGCTCAAGCTCCTTTGCGACGGCGCGCGGCGTGACGACATAGTGGTGCACTTCGAGCAAGGCATGCGAAACAAGCTGCGCATGACCGATTGCGATGCCTTGCGAGACGGGGAGTCCGTGAATCGTGAAGGACACTGGCAGGCTCCTATGAGCTTTCGCCTGGGTTGGGTAAAGCGTTCTGCGTCACATTTTCCAGCGCGAACTTCTGTTGTCCGACGATCTCATTGATCTTTTCCTGGGGCAGTCCCGCATCCAGCAATTGCTGCCGCAGCAATGCGATGCGCCGCTCAAAAGCTTCTCGCGCTTGCGCTACGCCATCGACAATGAACTGTGCGTTGAAATCGTCAGCCAGGTCATAAAACTGGATATTTGAGACGCATTTTTCAAACCAGGGAAAACGGATGGCGACCTCTTGCAGAGCAAGCGTTCCGTGCGCCTGACGAACACCTCTCTCGCTCAGATAAACAGTGCCTTGAATGTTGGTGAAACGATGCCGGTACAACACACACTGAATGTCGGCGTAACTGTTACGCCAACTGTCATTGTGGTAATGCTTGTCCAGCAGCTTCGTGTCCAGATCGAACACAATCAAACAGCGATCCATCAATCATCCCTTCTCCAAACTTGTCCTTGATCGTCTTACATGGTTCCTGTTTGGGGCTGTTGCTTTGGGCCAAGTAATTACTGCTCCGGTAAGCCTTTACTCGCCTTCCCCGAAACGCTCGGCAATCAACTGAAGCACCGCCGTCAGCGCAGCCTCGGCATCCGAGCCTTCCGTCTCGACGGTCAGCTTTGTGCCTTTGCCGGCCGCGAGCATCATGACGCCCATGATGCTTTTTGCATTGACGCGCTTGCCGTTGCGTTCGAGCCAGACTTCAGCGGCGAACTGGCTCGCGGTTTGCGTCAGTTTCGCCGAGGCGCGCGCATGCAGCCCCAGTTTGTTGGTGATTTCGGCTTCAGCTTTTGACATCGCGATTCGTCCTCATATGCAGCACCCCATCACAGCCTCCTGAAACAGCCTTGGTCACGAGCGTTTGAAGATCGTTTTTATCGCGGTAGGTCAGCGTGCGCAAGAGCATCGGCAGATTCACGCCGGCAACCGCTTCCAGCGTGTCTGGGCGTATCAGTTCGAGCGCGATGTTGCTTGGCGTTGCGCCGAAGATGTCGGTCAAAATCAGGACGCCGTCGCCGCTATCGACGGTTGCTACCAGTTGGCGTGCGATGGGTAGTATATCGAGCGGATCGTCCGCCGCCGATATGCCGAGTTGGGTGATTTGCCGCGGCCGGCGGTGGAGAACATGACAGGCGCACTGAATCAGGGATTCTCCGAGGGTTCCGTGCGTTATGAGGAAGATTCCGATCATGCTCGTCCACTCCAGCTCGCGCCGCCGTTTTGATCATGAATCGCATGAGGATTCACGCTTTTGAGGTGAATTTTTATTTTAACCCGCACCGGGCGCTTGTCTGTATGTATGTTCATTCCGTTTGGGGTCGCAGCGTCACGCCGTCGGCCAATTGAAGCCGCCGCGCCATCGCGGGAGTGCTCTCCACGCTGCCGTCCGTGCCGACGCGCAGCGCGTACTCGATGCTGTAAGCCGCGACCCGCTGCCGCCAATGCGCCGCATCGATGAAGGCCGGCTTGCTCGCGGCGTCGGACAGCATACCCACGTTGGGGCGCGGCGTGACCAGAACCGTCAAGCTTGCGGTGCCCTGCGCGGGCGCTCCGGTGCGTGGGTCGATCAAGTGGCAGTAGCGGCGTCCGTCGAGTTCGAAAAAGCGTTGATAGTCGCCCGAGCTGCCGATCGCTTCGCCGTCGTTGAGGTTGAGCGTGGCGATTGTGCCGGCGCGTCGCGGATGCTGAATGCCGACGCGCCAAGGTGTGCCGTTTTTGCTGCCGAGTGCAAGGATATTGCCCCCGATGTTGATGAGCGCGTTGCGCACGCCGTGCGCGCGCAAGATTTCCGCCGCGCGATCGAGCGCCCAGCCTTTCGCGATGCCGCCGAGGTCGATCTGCACCGCGGGGTTGGTGCTGCGGATCTCGCCGTTTTCGATTTGCAGCGCATCGAGCGTGGGTTTGGCCTTGGCCCAGGCCGCGATGGCTTCGGGCGCAGGCAGGCGCGCTTCGAAATGATCGCTTTGAAAACCCCACAAAGCGATCAAACCACCGATCGCCGGGTTGAAGAGTTCGTCGCCCTGCCGGGCAAGTTCGCGTGCGGAAATGAGCAGTTGGCTGAGTTCGTCCGAGGCTTTGAAGGCTTCCTGGTGTGCGATGGCCGTATTCAGCGCGCTCAATTCGGACGGCTGCCAGGCATGGTAAGTGCGGTGGATGCGGTCGAATTCCTGCAACACGGCGGCAACGGCCGGCTGGGCCTCGCTTTCCGCCAGGCCCCAGGTGGTAACCTCGACCCGGGTGCCGAACACATAGGCTTCCTGCTGGTAGCTCGAATTCCGGCCGCAGGCCGCAAGCAAGCCCAACACTAAAAGCAGCGCGCAGCGCGTGTAAAAGGCTGCGCAGTTAATACGCAGAAAATCAGTCAGACCGGCGCTCCAGGGCCGCAATCACGCGTTCCGCGACGTTGAAGCCGGTTTGTTGCTGGATCTCGACCATGCAGGTTGGGCTCGTAACGTTGACTTCGGTGAGGTAGTCGCCGATCACATCCAGGCCGACGATGAGCAGTCCGCGCTGCCACAGCATGGGGGCAAGCGCCTCGCCGATGGCGCGGTCACGCTCGCTCAGCGGGCGGGCTTCGCCGCGGCCGCCGGCGGCGAGGTTGCCGCGTGACTCGCCCGCGCGCGGGATGCGCGCAAGGCTGTAGGGCATTACTTCACCGGCCACCACGAGGATGCGTTTGTCACCGTTGGCGATTTCGGGGATGTAGCGTTGCGCCATCACGCTGCGCGTGCCCATCTGGCCAACGGCTTCGATGATCGCGTAGCGGTTCGGATCGTCGTGGCGGACGCGGAACACACCCGCGCCGCCCATGCCGTCGAGCGGTTTGAGCACGACTTCGCCGAACTCGTCGATGAAGGCGTTGAGATCTTCGGCGGCGCGCGCGACGAGCGTTGGCGCGGTGAATTGCGGGAATTCGGTAATCGCGAGTTTTTCGGAATGGTCGCGAATCGCGCGCGGGTCGTTGTAGATTCTCGCGCCCTGTTGCTGCGCGCGTTCGAGCATCCAGGTGGCCGCGACGTATTCAAAATCGAAAGGCGGGTCCTGGCGCATCAGCACCGCATCGAATTCGCGCAGATCGGCATCGAGCGCTTCGGTTTCGCGATACCAAGCGTGCTCGTCTGCGTTGATCGACAAGTGTGCCGCGCGCGCGCGCACGGCGCCGTCGCGCAAACGCAAATCATCGCGCAGAATTGCAAAAACCTCATGGCCGCGGGCCTGCGCGGCCCGCATCATCGCGACGCTGGAATCTTTATAGGCTTTAAGTTGGGCGAGCGGGTCGACGATAAAAGCGAGTTTCATGCGAGCACCTCGGCAGGCGGCGCGGTCCGTTCCAGCTCGATCGCCGCGGCAAGCAGCGCCAGGCGGGCGACGACGCCATAGGCGTAGAAACGATTCGGCGGCGCGTCCGGCGCCTGGTCGGACTGCGGCAGGTTGCAATGGGTTTCGAAGGCCAGGGGCTCGAAGTGCATGCCGGGCGCATTGAGGTTTTCGTCACGGCCGCGTCCCTCATGCACGCGGTAAAAGCCGCCGACGACATAGTGGTCCAACATATAAACGACAGGTTCGGCGACGCCGCCGTTAACAGTTTCGAGCGTATGTACGCCTTCCTGAATGATGACTTCGCTGACATGCAAGCCTTCTTTGCCGACCGACATTTTGTTGCGCTGGCGGCGGTTCAGGCCAGTGACTTCGGATGCATCGCGCACCGTCATCACCCCCATGCCATATGTGCCTGCATCGGCTTTGACGACGACATACGGCGTTTCGCTGACACCGTATTCGGCGTACTTCGTGCGGATCTTACCGAGCAGCAGGTCGACCTGGGCGGCGAGGCATTCTTCGCCGACGCGTTCAAGGAAATCGATTTTGCCGCAGCGGCCGAAATAAGGGTTGAGCAGCCAGGGGTCGATACCCAGCATAGAGGCGAATTCGTCGGCGACTTCGTCGTAGGCGCGGAAGTGGGTCGATTTGCGGCGCGTTACCCAACCCGCATGCAGCGGCGGGATGATGTATTGCGAATCCAGCCCGGTGAGAATTTCCGGCACGCCGCGGGAAAGGTCGTTATTGAGCAGGATCGCGCAGGGTTCGAAGTCGGCCAGACCGAGCCGGTTGCCATTGCGTACCAGTGGTTCGAGCAGAAGGCTGTTGCCGTCGGCCAGAGTAAGCAGGGTGGGTTCGCTGATGTCAGGCAGCAGGCTGCCGATGCGGACGTTGAGCCCGGTGCGGCGCAGAATCGTGGCGAGCTGCGCGACGTTCATCAGGTAGAACTGGTTGCGCGTATGGTTTTCCGGGATCAGCAACAGGTTACGCGCGTCGGGACAAATCCGCTCGACGGCTGTCTGTGCCGCCTGCACGCAGAGCGGTAGAAAACTGGCATGCAGATTGTTGAAGCCACCGGGGAACAGGTTCATATCCACCGGAGCGAGTTTGAAACCGCTGTTGCGCAGGTCGACCGAGCCGTAAAACGGTGGTGTGTAGTCCTGCCACTTGCCGCGTAACCAGCTCTCGATCGCAGTCGCGTTATCGAGAAATTTACGTTCGAGTTCGTGCAGCGGCCCGACTAGAGCCGTAGTCAAGTGAGGAACCATGGATCAAATCTCCGCAAGGGGAAGTGTATTTTACCCTTTTGCTCATGGCTGACCGGCTGGCTCGGAAAATATGCTTATGCCAAAAGGGATACGCAGCTCTCCGGCCGGAAATGGAATATTGTATAGCTTGAGCTGCGCCAAGCCGGCAAGCTGATATTGTCGCGGCAATTCGAGCAGGGCGCCGGACGCCTGATAAAATAAAAACGTGGAACAGACCAACCTTACCCATTACTTTCTGATTGCCATGCCTGCCATGGCGGACCCCAATTTTTCCGGGACGCTCGCCTACATCGCGGAGCATAACGATGACGGTGCCTTGGGCATCATCATCAATCGCCCGATCGATATGGACCTTGGCGAGCTGTTCGAGAAAGTCGATATCACGCTGGATTCGGCCGATCTGGCGCGCCAGCCGGTGTATTTCGGCGGCCCGGTTCAGACCGATCGGGGCTTCGTGCTGCACCGCCCGGCGGGAGAGTGGATCTCTTCGTTGAAGGTGAGCGACGAAATCGCGCTGACGAGTTCCAAGGACATCCTGGAGTCGCTCGGCAATTCCGGCCGGCCGGGCGATGTGTTGATTACGCTCGGCTATGCCGGCTGGTCCGCCGGCCAGCTTGAGCAGGAACTGGCGCAGAACGCCTGGCTGACCGTGCCGGCCGATCCGCACATCATCTTCAATCTGCCGCCGGAAGAACGCCTGGGTGCCGCGATGCAGTTGCTCGGCATCGATTTCTCGAATCTCTCGAACGTCGCGGGCCACGCGTAGCCAGCAATGGGAACGGTGCTCGGTTTCGATTTCGGTCTCGCCCGCATTGGTGTGGCCGTGGGCGAAACCGAACTGGGCATGGCCCAGCCGCTGCGGGTGATCGCCGGCGAGGCCAACGAGCAGCGTTTCGCGGCAATCGAAAAACTGCTCGCCGAGTGGCGGCCCGAATCCCTGGTCGTCGGCTTCCCGACGCATCTCGATGGCTCCGAACATGAACTCACGGCGCGCTGCCGGCGCTTCGCCAATCAACTCAATGGCCGCTTTCGTCTGCCGGTGCATCTGGTTGATGAGCGCTTGACTTCGCTCGAAGCCGAATCGATGCTGCGCGAGGCCGGCCAAAATCCGCGCCAGCGCAAGCAGCATCTCGACGCCGTGGCCGCGCAACGCATTCTTCAAACCTGGTTCGATACCCGACATGCATCTACCTGACGCCGAGCAGTTGATCGAAACCCTGGCCGGTCAGATCCGGCCGCATATCACGTCCGCCACCGCCATGATCGGCATCCATACCGGCGGCGTTTGGCTTGCCGAGCGCCTGCACGCGCTGCTTGGGCTCACCACCCCGCTGGGCGTGATGGACGTCTCCTTCTATCGTGATGACTATGGCGCCAAAGGGCTTCACCCTTCGCCGCGCAAGAGCGACATCCGCTTCGAGGTCGACGGAGCGCCGCTGATCCTCGTCGACGATGTGCTCTACACCGGCCGCACGACGCGCGCCGCGCTCAACGAATTGTTCGACTACGGCCGTCCGGCGCGCGTCGATCTGGCGGTGCTGGTCGACCGGGGCGGGCGCGAGTTGCCGGTGGCCGCGCGCTTCTGCGGCTACACCTTGCCCGCGCCGCTTTCGGCCCACGCCAGCCTGCAACTCCAAAAGGCCGACGGTGGCCAGCTTTCTCTGAGATTGATCCATGCTTAATCCTCAATTGACCAAGGATGGCGAGCTTCTCCATCTGCTGACTCTGGAGGGCCTGCCGGCGGAGGTCTTGACCCGCATCCTCGACACCGCGGCGCCTTTCACCGAAGTGGGCGAGCGCGAGGTCAAAAAGCTGCCGCTGTTGCGCGGTAAAAGCGTATTCAATGTGTTTTTCGAAAACAGCACGCGCACGCGCACGACCTTCGAAATCGCGGCCAAACGCTTGTCGGCCGACGTCATCAATCTGAATGTCGCGACGAGTTCGACGAACAAAGGCGAAACGCTGCTCGACACGATCGACAACCTGTGCGCGATGGGAGCCGACATGTTCGTCGTGCGCCATGCGTCGAGCGGCGCGCCGTATCTGATCGCCGAGCATTTGCAGCGAACGGGGCGCGGGCATATCTCGGTCGTGAACGCCGGGGACGGGCGCCATGCGCACCCGACACAGGGCCTGCTCGACATGTACACGATCCGCCATTACAAAAAGGATTTCACGCAACTGACCGTTGCCGTGGTGGGCGACGTGTTGCATTCGCGCGTCGCGCGTTCCGAACTCGCGGCGCTGACCACGCTCGGCGTGCCCGAGGTCCGCGTGATCGGTCCGCGCACCTTGCTGCCGAAGGATGTCGGGCGCATGGGGGTGCGCGTCTTCCACGACATGAAGGAAGGCTTGCGCAATGTCGATGTCGTGATGATGCTGCGCTTGCAGAACGAGCGCATGCAGGGGGCTTTGTTGCCGTCGAGCCAGGAATATTTCAAGGTCTGGGGCCTGACGCCTGAAAAACTCGCGCGCGCCAAACCCGATGCGATCGTGATGCATCCGGGGCCGATGAATCGCGGCGTCGAAATCGATTCCGCCGTGGCGGACGGCGGCAATGCCGTGATTCTGCCGCAGGTGACATTCGGTATTGCGGTGCGCATGGCCGTGTTGTCGATGCTGGCGCGTCATTGATCTGGTTTGAGGAATAGAGGGGATGATGAGGCTTCAAATCGCCAAAGGCCGTGTGCTCGACCCGGTGCACCGCATCGATGCTGCACAGGATGTTTTCATTGCCGAGGGGAAAATCGTAGCGCTCGGGCGCGCGCCGGATGGATTCACGCCCGATCGGGTCATCGATGCCGCGGGGCTCGTCGTTGCGCCGGGTTTCGTCGACCTCTCCGCGCGCCTGCGGGAGCCCGGCTTCGAATACCGGGCCACGCTTGAATCGGAAATGCAGGCCGCGATGGCGGGCGGCGTGACGAGCCTGGCCTGCCCGCCCGACACGGACCCGCCCCTGGACGAGCCGGGCCTTGTCGAAATGCTGTGTTACCGCGCGCGCAATCTGAACTGCGCGCACGTCTATCCGATCGGCGCGCTGACCTTCGGCCTCAAAGGTGAACGGCTCACCGAAATGGCCGAGCTGGTCGAAGCGGGCTGTGTCGCGTTCGGTCAGGCGACGCGGCCGGTCGTCGATACGATGGTACTGATGCGCGCGATGGAGTACGCGGCGACGTTCGGTTTCCGGGTCTGGCTGCAACCGATGGAGTATTACCTGGCGCGCGGCGGTATCGCGCACGATGGCGAAGTCGCGGCGCGCCTTGGCTTGACAGGAATTCCCGTCGAAGCCGAAACGATCGCGCTGTCGCGCCACCTGCATCTGGCGCGTAGCACGGGCGTGAAGCTGCACATCACCCGGCTGTCGTCGGCGGCCGGGCTGGAGTTGATTAAGCGCGCGCGCGCCGATGGGGTCGACGTGACCTGCGATGTGGGGATTCACTACCTGCATCTGTGTGACATGGATATCGGCTACTTCAATCCGCTTTGTCATCTGATTCCGCCGCTGCGCGCCCAGCGCGATCGCGAAGCCTTGCGCGCGGGTCTGGCGGCCGGCGATATCGACGCCACATGTTCCGACCACAGCCCGGTCGACGACGACGGCAAACTGATGCCCTTCGCGGAATCCGAAGCCGGGGCGACGGGGCTTGAGCTGCTCTTGCCGCTGACGCTCAAGTGGGGCCAGGAAATGAAGCTGCCGCTGGCGCAGACGCTGGCGCGGATCACCTCGGATGCGGCGCGCATCATGGGCATCAAGAAAGGCGGCCATCTCGGCGTCGGTGCGCGTGCCGACGTGTGCGTGTTCGATCCGGCGGGCTATCGAAAAATCACGCGCGAAACCCTCAAAAGCCAGGGCAAGAACACGCCCTTCCTCGGGATCGAATTGCCGGGCCGCGTGCGCTATACCTTGGTCGAAGGGCGTGTGATGTTCGAGGGTGAATGAGCTGGATTCACGTCCGTTATAAAACCCCCGCGAGGATAAAACTCGCGGGGGTTTGTTTTTTTATGGCGGGATTTCAAGCCGATTCGCAGGAAAAGTGCCAAATTGTTCCTCATTGCCCAGAGGTAAAAAGTCACCTTTTTGCGTCATCTGCCGATATTGACTAACGGTCAGACTGTTCCGCTCAGAAAATGAATTGACTCCCCATGGAGGGCGTGATTAATTACTGACCGACGGGTCATTAAGTGCTCGCATTGGGGCGGGTTATCGTTTGGGGTACTGATGAGTGTTCAGCAAGCGGGTTCGCGTGGAGAGGGCGTTCAGCGTCAGCGGCGCAAGGCGGCACGGCCGTCCGAGTTGAGCGCGGCCGCTTTGGCGTTGTTCGTCGAAAAAGGTTTTGCCGCGACGCGCCTGGATGAGATTGCCGCGCGCGCGGGCGTTTCCAAGGGCACGCTTTATCTGTATTTCGATAGCAAGGAAGCCTTGTTCGAGGCCGCGATCCGCGACGGGATTCTGCCCTTGGTCGAGGCGGTCGAGGCACAGGCAGAGCGCCTCGCCGGAGATCCCGAGCGCATACTGCGGGAAATTTTGAACCGTTGGTGGGCCGGCGTCGTCGCCACCGATCTGGGCGGTATCCCGAAGCTGATGCTGGCCGAGGCGGCGAGTTTTCCCGCCGTGGCCCGGTTTTTCTATGAGAACGTCGTCGAGCGCGGACGGCGTTTGATCCGTGCCGCGCTCGAATGCGGCGTACAAAGCGGCCAATTCCGGCCGCTCGATATGGAAATCGCGACGAGTCTCTTTTTCGTGCCGGTCTTGCATGTTGCCACCTGCGGGCAATCGCTGGCTTTTTCAGACGCTTGCGTGCATGAGCCGCGAGCTTTTCTCGAAAACCATCTTGAAATCTACCTGCGCGGTATCCGCGCGGAGAAGAAAGGATGTTCCCGATGAGAATCCTGGCTTGCTCGATTGCGCTACTCGCGATCGCAGTCGCAGGCTGCACCAAGGAGACCCAAAAAAAGGAAGCGCCGCGTCCGGCCTTGGTGCGCCAGATCAGTCTCGGAGACACCGAACAGGCATTCGTCTATTCGGGCGAAGTGCGTGCGCGGCATGAAGCGGATCTGGGCTTCCGGGTCGGCGGGAAGATCCTTGAACGCCGGGTCAATCTTGGCGATCGGGTGCGCCGCGGGCAGCTTCTGGCAAGGCTTGATCCGAAAGATGTCGCCCTCGCGGCGAATGCTGCAAAGGCTCAGGTCGCCGCGGCGGAGGCGGATGAAAAGCTGGCCGAGGCGGAATATGAGCGTACACATTCGCTCGCAGCCAAAAATTACGTCAGCAGTTCGGTTGTCGATCAACGTTACAGCGCGCTTCTGGCAGCGCAGGCGCGGCTCAAGCAAGCACGCTCGCAGGCGGATATCGCACTGAACCAGAACGCTTATGCGAATCTGCTTGCCGACCGCGACGGGGTTGTGACGCAAGTCGCCGCCGATGCCGGACAGGTCGTTGCCGTCGGGCAGCCCGTGGTGCGGCTGGCCGATTCGATCGAGCGCGAGGTTTTGATTTATGTGCCGGAGCGGCGGATTGCCGGCTTGAAGCCCGGTGCGGCCGCGCTGGTGCGTTCTTGGGCGATGCCGGAGCAAACCTTTGAGGCCGAGGTGCGCGAAGTGGGCGCCGCGGCGGATGCGGCAACCCGGACCTATCCCGTGCGCGTGCGCATCAAGGCCGATACGGATCAATTCGCATTGGGATCAACCGCCGCCGTAGCCTTTCCCGGTGTGCTGTCGGGCAGTGTCGTGCTGCCGCATGGCGCGCTGGTGGAGCGCGATGGCAAGGCACTGGTCTGGGTGGTTGAACAGAACGGCGTCGTGCAGCCGCGTAATGTCGAAGTCGGCAGTCTGCGCGAGGATGGTGCTCTCATCAAGGCCGGGCTCGCCGATGGCGACAAAGTCGTGGTGGTCGGCGCGTACAAGCTGGTTGCTGGAATGAAGGTGACGCCGGTGCCGGAATCCGCGCCGGCCGCTTTGGATGTGACGCGATGAAGCAGCCTTTCAACATTTCCGATTGGGGGCTGCGGCACCAATCGCTGGTTTTGTACCTGATCGTGATGCTCACGCTGGTCGGGCTGTTTTCCTACACGCAACTCGGGCAGTCGGAAGATCCGCCGTTTACCTTTAAGGCGATGTTCATCCGCACGAATTGGCCGGGCGCGGACGCCGAAGAAGTGCAGCGGCAGGTGACCGATAAGATCGAACGCAAAATCCAGGAGCTTGGCGCGACCGAATACATCCGCAGTTATTCGCGGCCGGGAGAGTCGCTGGTTTTCCTCGTCATCAAGGACAACACGCCCGCTGCGCGCTTGCCGGAGTTGTTCTATCAAGTGCGCAAGCGGGTTGGAGATATTCGTTTCACGCTGCCGACGGGGGTTCAGGGGCCGTTTTTCAACGATGAATTCGGCGATACCTACGGGAATATCTTCGCTCTGCTCGGCGAGGGAATGAGCTATGCGGACTTGAAGCAGTACGCGGAGTCGATCCGTGCCGAGTTGATCAAACTGCCCGATGTGGGCAAGGTCGATTTTTTCGGCGTGCAGGATCAGCGGATCTGGATCGAGTTTTCCAATCTCAAGCTCGCGACCCTGGGGATCGATGTGCGCACGCTCGTGCAGGCGGTGTCGGGCCAGAACGCGGTATCGGCCGCGGGGTTTTACGAATTGGGCGATGAGCGGATTTATCTGCGCCCTTCGGGCCGCTTCGAGAGCCTGGAGGCGATTCGTGAAGTGCCGGTGCGTGCGGGCGGGAGAAGCTTCAGGCTTGGCGATATCGCCGAGGTCAAGCGCGGTTATGCCGAGCCGACCGATAACAAAATGCGTTTCATGGGGCATGAGGCGATCGGTATCGGTGTCGTGATGCGCAACGGCGGCGATATTGTGGCGCTGGGCAAGCGGCTCGACGATGCCGCGGGCCGCATCGAAAAACAATTGCCGATCGGGGTGCGCTTCGAACGGGTTGCCGACCAGCCGCGCGCGGTGACGCGCGGGGTGCAGGAATTCGTGCGCTCGCTTGCGGAAGCGGTGGTCATCGTGCTCGCCGTGAGTCTGCTTTCGCTTGGGCTGCGCACCGGGCTGGTGGTCGCGATTTCCATTCCGGTGGTATTGGCGACTACGTTTCTCTGCATGTACGAGTTCGATATCGGTTTGCACAAGACATCGCTCGGCGCCTTGATTCTGGCGCTCGGCTTGCTCGTCGATGACGCCATCATCGCGGTCGAGATGATGGCGACGAAGATGGAGCAAGGCTGGGAACGCGTGCGGGCGGCGAGTTTCGCGTACACCTCGACGGCGATGCCGATGCTCTCCGGCACGCTCGTCACCGCGGCGGGTTTCCTGCCAATCGCGACGGCGCAGTCGTCGACCGGCGAATATACCCGCTCGATCTTTCAGGTTACGGTGATCGCGTTGTTGATTTCCTGGATCGCGGCCGTTTTGTTTGTGCCCTATCTGGGTTATCACTTGCTGCCTGATTTCGCGATTCGCCGCGCGGGTGAACCGACGCGCCTCATGCGCTTACTTAGACGCCTTGCGCCGCGCTGGGCCCAACGCATCGAGGCGCGCGAGAAAGCGGCGCCGCATGGACATGCGGAGGGCATTTACGCGAGTGGCTTTTATCGGGCATTTCGCGGGCTTGTAGAAACCTGTGTGAGGTTCCGCTGGCTCACGATCGGGGCGACCCTGGCTTTGTTCGTGCTTTCGCTGTGGGGCTTCAAGTTCGTGCAGCACCAGTTCTTCCCGGATTCGACGCGGCCCGAACTGCTGGTCGATTTGCGCCTCGCGCAGGGGGCGTCTTACGGCGCGGCCGAGCAGGCGGTGAAACGGCTGGAGGCGATGCTCGCGAAGGAATCCGGCATCGAAAATTATGTGGCCTATGTCGGCATCGGCAGCCCGCGTTTTTATTTGCCGCTCGACCAGCAATTGCAGCAGCCGAATTTCGCGCAGTTCGTCATCCTGACGAAAGGCTTGGCGCAGCGTGAAGCGCTGCGCGCCGATCTGATCAAACGCTTCCAGACGGATTTCCTGGAGCTGCGCGCCTCGGTCAACCGGCTCGAAAACGGCCCGCCGGTCGGCTTCCCGGTGCAGTACCGGGTCAGCGGTCCCGAAATCGCGCAGATCCACAAGATCGCCGATCGGGTCCAGGCGATCATGGCGCGAGATTCGCGGCTCTCGAATGTGAATAAGGATTGGGATGAGCCTTCCAAGGTCGTCAAGGTGCATGTCGATCCCGAAAAAGCGCGCCTCTTGGGCTTATCGGTTCAGGATGTGTCCGATTTCTTGAATGTTTCCTTGAATGGCACCGCGGTCAGTCAATACCGCGAAGGCATCGAGACGATCGATGTCGTCGTGCGTGGCTCCCCGGAAGAGCGGCGTCACCTTTCGCTCTTACCTGAATTGATTATCCCGACCGGGCAGGGGCGCGGCGTTTCACTGATTCAGGTGGCGACGCTCGAATATGGATTCGAGCCTGGCATGATCTGGCGGCGCGACCGGGAGCCGTCGGTGACGATACGCGCCAATCTCTACGGCACGACACAGCCGGCGACGGTCGTGGCGCAATTACAGCCGCGCATCGATGCGCTGCGGGCCAAGCTGCCGCTGGGCTATCACATCGATATTGGCGGTTCGGTCGAGGAGAGTGCGAAGGGTGGGAAATCAGTCGCGGTCGAGATGCCGCTCTTTGTGCTCGTGGTTCTGACCATATTGATGGTTCAGCTGCAAAGCTTCTCGCGCATGGCGATGGTCGTGTTGACCGCGCCTTTGGGCATGATCGGGGTGACGCTCTTCCTGTTGGTGTTCAACAAACCGTTCGGCTTCGTCGCGATGCTGGGCACCATCGCGCTGTCCGGCATGATCATGCGTAACTCGGTGATTCTCGTGGATCAGATTCAGCAGGATCTGCTGGCCGGCCGCAGCGCCTGGGAAGCGATCATCGAATCGACCGTGCGGCGTTTCCGCCCGATCATCCTGACCGCCGCCGCCGCGATCCTGGCCATGATTCCCCTGACGCGCAGCGCTTTCTTCGGGCCGATGGCGGTGGCGATCATGGGTGGGCTTTTCGTCGCGACCTTGCTCACCTTGCTGTTCCTGCCGGCGCTTTATGCCGCGTGGTATCGCATCCCTGAGCCGGGACCTCGGGCAAAGAGTTAAGATTACGCATTCAGTGTCGGGTGAATATTGACCACGGGTTGAGCGCAAGCCCCGCCAGTTATGGCGGGTCAAGCGAGACAAGCGTGTTATTGGCGCCAAAGGCGCCTCCAATTTGTGGCGAGGAAGCCCTAACTTTTAAGTTGGGGTGACTCACCTTCAAGGGAGTGGATGATGGATTTCGAGCAGGCACGCTTCAATATGGTGGAACAACAGATCCGGCCTTGGGATGTGCTCGATCTTGAGGTGCTGGACACCGTGATGGCGGTCAAGCGCGAACTGTTCGTGCCCGAAGCGAGCCACAATCTGGCCTTTTCCGATATACAAGTGCCTTTGCTTAACGGGCAGGTTATGCTCGAACCCAAAATCGAGGCCAAAGTTTTGCAAGCGCTCGCGCTGCGCAAGACCGATCAGGTGCTCGAAATCGGCACGGGTTCCGGCTACATGGCCGCTTTGCTCGCCGCGCACAGCGAATGGGTGCGCACGATCGAGCGCGATCACGCATTGGCCGCGTTTGCGACGGCTAATCTCCATCGCGCCGATGTGCAGAACGTTATCGTGGAGGAGGGCGACGGCGCTAATGGTTGGCCGACGCGTGCGCCTTATGACGCGATCGTCATCTCCGGCGGCTTGTATGAAGTGCCGCGCGCAATCCTCGAACAGCTCAAGCCGGAAGGGCGTTTGATCGCTTTCGTTGGCGCTGCGCCGGTGATGACTTGCGAGCTGACGACATGCGTCGCCGAAGGGCGTTTCGAGACCGTGAAGCTTTTCGAAACCCTGGTGCCGATGCTGCATGCGCCGGCGCCCGAACGGTTTGTATTCTGATTATTCAAGATTTAGGAGCGCCCGATGAAGCGATTGCCGTTTTTTGCGCTAGCGAGCTTGTTTATTGGAAGTGCGCATGCGGAGGACCTGTTGCAGGTTTATCGCGATGCGGTGGAATTCGATGCCCAGTATATGTCGGCCAAGGCGCAGTCCGTTGCCGATACGGAGCGTAAAACGCAGGGCCTGGCGGGCCTGCTGCCGCAAATCGGAGCGTCGGCCGCGACGCAGTACAACGATGTTTCCATCAGACAGCCGATTTCCGGGTCCGGGCGCTACAACACGAATAACTGGGGCGTACAGCTGACGCAGCCCCTTTTCCGCGTGCAGAACTGGCAGCAGTTCAAACAAGGCGAATTGGCGGCCACGGTCGCTGAACTGCAACTGACGAATGCCCGGCAAGATTTGATGCTGCGCGTGGCGAATGCGTATTTCGACCTCCTCAATTCGCAAGAAACGCTCGCAAGCATCGTGGCGCAGAAGAATGCGGCGGAGCAGCAGCTCGGGCTCGCGAAGAAGAGCTTCGAGGTCGGCGCCACCACGATTACCGACGTGTACGAATCGCAGTCGCGTTTCGACCTCGCTGCCGCGGGTGAGTCTGCGGCAATCGCCGATGTCGAAGTCAAGCTCCAAACTTTGCGGCAACTGACGGGCAAGCGCTACGGTCCTTTGGCGCCGCTGCGCAGTGGGGTGCATTTCAACCGCCCGCAGCCGGACGATGTGATGCAGTGGGCGAAAAGCGCCGAGATGGACAATCTGAGTGTTCAGATGACCAAGCTCAATTACGATATCGCGGACCGTCAGGTCACCAGCAGTCGCGCGGGCCATTTGCCGACTGTCGATTTGGTTGCCAGCTACGGCCATCAACATGCCCCCGTGATGGACGTTATGGGTCCGGTCGACTATGCCTATAACTCGACCCAGGTAGGCGTTCAACTGCAAGTGCCAATTTTCGCCGGCGGCTATACGCAATCCAAAGTCCGCGAGTCGCTCGCCTTGAGGGATAGGGCGCGTTCCGACTACGAAAATGCACAGCGCAGCGCCCACCTCGGAGCGCAACAAGCTTATCTCGGGCTGACTTCCGGCATCGCGCAGGTGGCCGGCTATGAGGCGGCGTTGCTTTCCTCGCGCAGCGCGGTTGAAGCGAACAAACTCGGCTATCAAGTCGGTGTGCGGATCAATATCGACGTGTTGAACGCCGAAACGCAGTTCTACGACACCTTCCGCCAGCTTGCGCGCGCGCGTTACGACACTCTGCTCGCCCAGTTGCGTTTGAAAAATGCGGTAGGCAATTTGAGCGAAGAAGATCTACAGATCGTCAATGGGCTCCTCGACCCCGCGAGCGCGGGGAAGCCGATTGCATTGCCCGACACTACGCCACCCACGCTTGGGAAGGATGAGTTTGCACCGAGGAGCGAGTCACCGCGAAAAAGCATTCCGCGCCGCCCGTCAGTAGACAAATCCCGATAATTAGAGGATGAAGGGTTGCCTTGGGTTGGTTCGCCGAAGGCTTCCCTTTCATCATGGCCGGTTGCGCGAAATACTGGCCCACACGTCCTGAATCTGAATATGAAAGCTGGGAAGGGCGCGCTGGATCGTTTTCCAGACGATTTCAAAGTCCACCTTAAAGTAGCCGTGGGCGACAGCATTGCGCATCTGGTAAGCGAACGCCAAGGGTAGTTCGGAGTGAGCCGCAGCGAACTCAGGGTAGTGCTTCTCGATGTTGTTGCTCGCTTCGCCGATGATCTCGAAGTTACGGATTACGGCGTCCTGCACCAACGAGTCGTTCAAAAACGCCACTTCGTCCATATCCTCGGTGTAGCAGTTGATGCGCTCAATGGCTTCGAGGATATGTGCCAGATAGTCGGTGAGGCGTTGCTGGTCGCGGCTCATACGGAGCGAGCCTCCGCCAGCACCGCGGCCCGAAACTTGTCCGGCAGGGCATTGGGTGTCAGTACGTCCACAGGAACGCCAAGCAGCTTGCCCAACTCGTGCCGGATCGCGCCGATGTCGAACAATGTTGTCTCCGGCGTTGGGTCGATGAGGATGTCCAGATCGCTGTCGTCCGTGTCCCGGCCATGCAAAACGGAACCAAATACCCGAGCATTACGGGCATGGTGGGACTCGATAACACGCCGAATTGCGGCGCGGTTCGAGTTCAAGGCTTCAGAGGGTTTCATACGCTCTCCCGCAACAAGATCCGGTTCGATGATAGAGCAACGGCCATCGCTGTGTAATGGCGAAAACCATTTCGGTGATCACGGGTTGAACGTCAGCCCCAAGCGTCAGCGCGGGGCGACTTGGTTTTCCAGCAGGGGAGCCAGACACTGCATGGTGTGAGCGAGCGCGCCACGGTGCGCGTTCGCAAACAAGCGGCCAGCGTCCCCCATTGCTTTGAGCGTGCTGGCATCGCGTAGCAGAGTAAGCGCTTCACAGACGCCGGCCTCCGAATTGGGACAGCGCCGGGCAGCGCCGGCGGCGATGGCCTGTTCGGTCGCCTGGGCGAAATTGAATGTGTGCGGGCCGACGAGCACCGGGGTTCCGACCGCACAGGCTTCGATCAGATTCTGCCCGCCGAGCGGTTCCCAGCTTCCGCCAATCAGCGCAATGTCCGCCGCCGCGTAGTAGGCGAACATTTCGCCCATGCTGTCGCCGAGGAAAACTCGCGTTGTAGGTTCGATGATAGTTTGTGCATCGGAACGGCGTTGCAGCGGCAGTTTGCGCATGCGGATGAGTTCGGCAACTGCGTCGAAGCGCTGCGGGTGGCGCGGCACCAGAACGAGCAACACCTCGAGCGGCGCATGTTGCACGAAGGCGTCGAGCAGCGCGGCTTCTTCTCCCTCGCGCGAACTGGCGATCAACACAACCGGACGCGTGCCGAATGCTCGGCGGAAATTCCTGCTTCGCTCAAGCTGTGCGGCAGGCGGTGTGATTTCGAACTTCAAGTTGCCGGTGACAATGGGCGTTTTGGCGCCGAGGTCCGCGAGCCGCGCCGCGTCGGCCTCGCTTTGCGCCGCGACGCAAGCAAGGCTGGCAAAGGTTTCCCGCGCAAAACGCCCAAGCTTTGCATAACCGCGCGCGGAGCGTTCGGAAAGCCGCGCATTCACGAGCGCGACCGGGACGTTTGCACGCTGCGCACCAGCGATCAGATTGGGCCAGATTTCGGTTTCCATCAGAATGCCGAGCCGCGGCCGGAAGTGGGCCATGAAACGGGCGACGCAACCTGGGGTGTCATAGGGCAAATAGGCCACGCTGACTCGCGCATCCTGTGCGTAGAGTTCAAGCGCAGTCGCTCGCCCCGTCGGCGTCATTTGAGTCAGCAGCAGCCGGTGATGTGGAAAACGTTCGAGCAAGCCGCGCACAAGCGGTTGTGCCGCGCGTGTTTCCCCAACCGATACGGCGTGCAGCCAGATCAAGGGTTGTTGCGGAGCCGCTTGCCCATAGCGCCCGATTCTTTCCGCCAGGTTTTGCAGGTATTCGGGCTGGAGGCGTGCCCGCCAGAGCAGGCGAGCCAGGATGAGCGGCGCACCAAGCCACCACAACAATGTGTAGAGCGTGCGAGCGAACATCAGCACCACAACCGTAAGTGGTACAGCACTTCGGCCACGCTGGGGATATGGCCGGGACCGCCAAGATTGATCGCGCTGCGATCGCCTGCAACCCCATTGGCGCCTGGTTCGGTTGCGACATAAATGGCGACAATCGGCACGCGCAATGCGGCGGCAAGATGCGACAGTCCGGTATCCACGCCGACTGCGCATTGGGCGCGCTCGATAATCGTGGCCAAGGCATCCAGACCCATCGGTGGAATGAGTTGCGCATGGGAAAGCTGTTGCGCGATCCGTTGCGCCCGTTCGCGCTCGCTCGCATTGCCGGCCGGCAACACACAGTTGAGACCCTTACGATTCAATGCCCGGCCCAATTCAGTCCAGTTCGGTTCCGGCCATAGCTTTTCCGAGCGCGCGCTTGCGGTAAATAGCAGCGCATAAGGTTCCGTGGGCCGCCATGCGTCGGCTGGCGGCTCCTGCGCATGAATGCCGTAATCGACGGACGTGTCGATGCCGTAGCCGAGCGCTGCCGCGGTCAACAAGCGGTTACGCTCGACCGCATGGCGCTCCCAGGAAACGTCGAAATGCGCAGCGTAGAACCGGGTTGCAAGCGTTTCGCGCGCGCTGCCGCGCCCGTAACCGCTGATTGGCGCGCGCCCAAGGCGAGCCAGCAGCGCGCTTTTGAAGAGCCCCTGTGCGTCGATTACATGACTGTAGCCCGCCGAGCCGAGGCGCTTGCGCAGGGTGATGATCTGCTTCCAGGTCGATGGCAGGAATAAGCGCCGACGCCAGCGGCGCAGCGCGACTGGAATCACGTCGCGAATCGCGGGATGCAGACGCGCCAGGGGAGCGAAGGGCTCCTCGATGAGCCAATCGATCTGTGCATCGGGAAAGTGCGCGCGCAGATCCGTTACCGCGGGCAAATACTGGATCACATCTCCCATGGATGTGGTCTTGACGATCAGAATCTTATGCATGAGCGGGATTATTCCGTTCTGTTTCTGCGGCTGCAAATCGTGCCTTTATAATCTGCGCATGAGTCATAAGTTATCTGCTGTTCTGATTACGCGCGATTGCGCGGCTAGCCTGGCGGAAACGCTTACTTCATTGGCATTTTGCGATGAAATTATCGTCGTCGACTCCGGCAGTGCCGATGGGAGCGATGCGCTTGCGCGCGGCATGGGCGCGCGGGTCATCCATCAGGACTGGCTCGGGTTCGGGCCGCAGAAGCAATTTGCCGTGGAACAAGCGCGCAACGATTGGGTTCTGTGTGTTGACGCGGACGAGATCGTCTCCCCTGAATTGCGGGCACAGATCGAGCGCGAACTCACCGATCCGAAACATCGCGCATTTGAATTTCCGCGCTGCAATCGTTTTTTGGGGCGTTATCTTCGGCATGGCGAGGGCTACCCCGATTGGTCGCTACGGCTTTTCGACCGCCGCCATGCACGTTGGTCGGATGATCTGGTGCATGAAAAGGTCATTGCCCTGGGCGATGTGGGCCGGCTAACAGGCGATCTGCTGCATCACAGCGAAGAGACGTTGGAGCGCTATCTCGCCAAACAAAATCACTACACCTCGCTTGCCGCGGAAGCCTTGTGCGCCGAAGGCGGCAACCTGCCTTCGGCGGCGAAATTGCTTGTAAGCCCGATTTTCCGATTCCTCAAATTTTACCTCTTGCGTCTCGGCTTCCTTGATGGTGTTCCGGGCCTCATCCATATAGGAATTGGGTGTTTTAACAGTTTTTCAAAATATGCAAAAGCAATTGAATTGCGTCAGCGAAAAGACCTGTGGGAAACGGCAAACCGCAGCGGGGACTGAATTCGAGATATCCGCGTCAGTGTGGTAAACCGCGCTGTTTGAGATAGCGTTGTGTTTGGTGGCCCATCGCAAACATGCGAAAATCCTCAATCAGAAAAATTTATGCTTATTGTCAGCCGGTTCGCCCAAAGAAGGCGAGCGCGCTACGTTCGAAGCGCAACGGCCACGAATCTTCCGGACGAATCCCGGAAATTCCTTTTCGAGTGATGCTATGAAAGTACTTGTCACGGGCGCTGCCGGATTCATTGGTATGCACACCTCGGAGCGCCTGCTCCAGCGCGGCGACGAGGTCGTCGGTCTGGATAACCTCAACGATTATTACGATCCGCAACTGAAGCGGGATAGGCTTGCCCGACTGGAACCCCATCCCAATTTCCGTTTCGTCAAACTGGACGTCGCGGATCGCACGGGAATCGAAGAACTTTTCGCCGAGGCGCGTTTTGACCGGGTAGTGCACCTGGCCGCCCAGGCCGGCGTTCGGTACTCGCTGATCAACCCGCACTCGTACATTGAATCCAATATCGTCGGCTTCACGAACATCCTTGAAGGATGTCGCCACAACAAGGTTGAGCATCTTGTCTACGCGAGTAGCTCCTCGGTCTACGGCGGAAATGAAAAAATGCCCTTCTCGGAGCGGGACAGCGTCGACCATCCCGTCAGTCTGTATGCGGCCACCAAAAAAGCCAATGAATTGATGGCGCACACCTATAGCCATTTGTACGGTATTCCGACGACGGGCCTGCGCTTCTTCACGGTTTACGGCCCGTGGGGCAGGCCCGACATGGCGCTGTTCCTCTTTACGAAGGCGATGCTCGAAGGCCGCCCGATCGATGTCTTCAACTACGGCAAGATGCAGCGCGATTTCACCTATGTCGACGATATTGTCGAAGGCGTAATCCGCACGCTCGACCACCCCGCCGAACCCGACCTTTCGTTCGACCCACAAAGCCCGAACCCCGGAACTTCGCGCGCGCCGTTCCGGGTATTTAATATTGGCAACCAAGGGCCGGTGGAGTTGATGAGCTTTATTGAAGCAATCGAAAAGTCCCTTGGCATCAAAGCTGAAAAGAACCTGATGCCGATTCAACCGGGCGATGTGCCGGCTACATGCGCCGACGTTTCGGCGTTGACGGAATGGACAGGGCACAAACCGGGGACCGTAATTGAAGAAGGCGTCGCTCGATTTGTGGAGTGGTATCGCGGGTATTTCAAGGTTTGATCATGGGTTGGGCGCAAGCCACAAGCCACAAGCTTCAACTTGGGGTGACTCACTTGCTTGATTGTTGGTCTAGCCATCAATAATCGTTTTCGCGGAATCGGGCCGATGGCTTTCATTGGTTGATTGAATATTCCAGGGGCGTGCGCCATACGGTCCGAAATATATGGGTGTAGTGCATGAAAGGCATGATTCGCGGATTGTGGCAGTACCGCGGTTTTATATTCGCCAGTGTTAAACGGGAATTCCAGTCCAAATATCGCAATTCATTGCTTGGGGCGTTGTGGACTGTGCTCAACCCGCTGGCGATGATCGTGGTTTATACGGTGATCTTCTCGCAGGTCATGCAGACCCGCCTGCCAGGCGTGGACAACAGCTTTGCCTACAGCATCCATCTTTGCGCGGGCCTGTTGACGTGGGGCCTGTTCACGGAAATCGTGGGCCGGGCGCAAACTACCTTCATTGACAACGCAAACCTGCTCAAGAAGCTGAGTTTTCCGCGCTTGTGCCTGCCGGCGATCGTGGTGGCCAATGCCCTGGTCAACTTCGTTATCGTGTTCGGGTTGTTTGCCTTGTTCCTGGCGATTACGGGCAATTTCCCCGGCCTGCCTTATCTGGCGCTTATCCCTACGGTGGCGTTGCTGGTGCTGTTTGCCATCGGTCTGGGCATCACATTGGGCGTGCTCAATGTGTTCTTTCGCGACGTGGGTCAGTTTTTCGGTATTTTCCTGAATTTCTGGTTCTGGCTTACGCCCATCGTCTACTCGGTAAGCATTCTGCCTCAGCGTGTGCAGGTCTGGATGCGGTTCAACCCCATGGCGCGAATGATGGAGTCCTTCCAGGTGATCCTCGTGCAAGGGCACTGGCCCAACTGGTACAGCTTGTGGCCCGTATTGGCCATGTCGGCCGTGTTATGCCTGCTCGGACTCAGACTGTTCCGTAAACATGCCGGCGAAATCGTGGATGAACTCTGATGGGCACGATTACTGTTAGCAATCTGGGCAAAGCCTATAAACAATATCCTTCGCGCTGGTCGCGCCTGCTGGAGTGGATGGACCTGCGAGGCAAACCACATCACCAGTTACACTGGGTGTTGCGGGATGTTAACTTCCATATTCAGCAGGGCGAAGCCGTTGGTGTGATTGGCGTCAACGGCGCTGGCAAAAGCACCTTGCTGAAAATGATTACCGGCACCACGCAACCTACCACCGGCAATATTCAGGTCAATGGTCGCGTTGCGGCCTTGCTTGAGCTTGGGATGGGGTTTCATCCGGACTTTACCGGCCGGCAAAACGCCTATATGGCGGGGCAGTTGCTGGGGCTATCGGCAGACGAATTGGCTCAAACCATAACGTCGATAGAGCAATTTGCGGATATTGGAGAATATTTCGATCAGCCTGTCCGCATTTACTCCAGCGGCATGCAGGCCCGGGTAGCCTTTGCCGTCGCCACGGCGGTTTCGCCCGATATATTGATTGTCGATGAAGCCCTGAGTGTCGGAGACATGGCTTTTCAGGCCAAGTGTATGCACAGGATGCAATCGCTGCTGGATAAAGGAGTAACGGTACTGTTTGTCAGCCACACCCTGAATCAAGTGCGTCAATTTTGTAGTTGCGCTTTGTATTTATCAGCCGGGGCCGTTCGCGCCTGGGGCAGCGCCGATGAAGTTTGCGATCTCTATCAAAATGATCTATCGGGAATTAATCAGTTAAAGGCAGCCACGGTATCAGACACTCAAGCCTCTTCTAAAATAATATATAGTCCTGAATCCGATCCGGAATTAAGAAAAAACTCCGACCCGAACATGGATACGGGAACACGAGAACTTGAATTTTTAAGTTTCAAAATTCTTGATGAAAATGGCGCGCCAATAACGCACTGCCGTTCAAATGATTTGGTGGTGTTTCAGGCGACGATTATTGCAAACCAGAATGTGCCTGCCGGCGCAATAGTGGGGCTGTTGATCGCAGATAAAACTGGCTATCATTTGGCGGCTTGCAATACAAATTATTATGATAAAACTATTCCGGCTTTACGAAAAAGTTCAATAGTGTTTGTGGAGTGGCGCCTTCATTTCCCATTTGCTTTGGGGGAGTTCAGAATTGATATCGGTATTAAATCAGCCCCCTTTTCTACAGCAGCATACGACCGTGTTTTTTGTGTGAAAATGCTTTCGGTAGCGGCTGAAGCTTCATTGTTAAAGAAAAATTTTGGGGGTTATTTATTCATAAATCCGGATATCAAGATTTCAATCGATTCCAGTAATACGGAGTATTGCGATGCCGATCATGACACTGTGAGCTAGTGAAGCTGAATATCATGAAAGCGATTATTCAAAAAATTGCAAATAGCTTCGGCTATGCCGTTCATCGAAAAGAAACTATTGCTGCCCTGGTAAATAACCTCCATGACCTTGAACAAAAGGTCCGTGATCGCGATGATTCTATTGCTCTTATAACATCGCAAAATGTGTCTCAGCTAAATCGTGACGCTGATAAGACCAATATGGTCCCCGCAACCATCAGTTCGCCAGACGCTCGGCGCTGGGATTGCCTAAGTTTCTCTCATTTGATAGAGCAGGTAGATCCGAGGGTTGCGGCAGATCTCTTTAAGCGCAGCGTCAAGATGGTTGAAATCGAAGTGTTCTCGTATTGTAACCGCCGTTGTTGGTTCTGTCCGAACGCAACAATAGATCGTATCTCCTCCAATAATTTCATGCCATCACAGATGTACACCTCGATTCTGGAGCAACTCGCTTCTATCGATTACGATGGTATGCTGACTTACAGCCGTTACAACGAGCCACTGGCCGACAAAATTATCTTGGATCGCATCGCCGAGGCTCGCGATACTATCCCAAAAATCATATTGCACACTAATACTAATGGCGACTACCTTAACAACGATTATCTCAAACAGCTTTATGATGCCGGTCTGCGCAGCCTTGGTATTCAGATATATCTGAAAAATAACGAACGTTACGACCACGCCAAGATTAAGACGGCAGGCGAGAAAACACTCAAGCGAGTTGGATTACCCGCTACCGTGATATGTGATGTGCCTGGAGAAAGATACGAGCAACAGTTGCATTATCGCGATATGCACATACGCATGTATGGCCGCAATTTTGAAACAGGAGGAACTAACCGGGGTGGGCAAGTACCCATCCATATGGGGCATAGACGCACTTCGCCCTGCTTGGTTCCCTTCTGGGCGATGTATATCGATTACGATGGGTCTGCTGTACCGTGCTGTAATTTTCGCTCCGATGTTCCTGCGCACAAAGATTATGTACTTGGTAATCTACAGTCTGAACCTAACATTTTTGCAATGTATGCGGGCCAGGCAGCCGCGAGCTTTCGTCGCAGTCTGATTGGCGATGAACTGAAAAGTGGTCTGTGCAGCAATTGTCATTATGCCGAAGAACAGCCGACATCAGTACAAACCGCACAACTTGCACAACTTCTGCGCTGGCAAAGGGAAATACCGTGAACATTCCCGTCGAGTTCACTGACTCATTACGGCAGGCATTACGTAAAAGAGGTTTTTCCTTCAATGGCGTGGCATCGGGCTCATTCGCGTTATCGCCAGAATTGCACATCGAAACTCCAGCCAATGTTAACGCCGAACTTGGATTGACCTACCCTTTGCGTATTGGCGCTTTCACACATTTGAATGGTGGTTTCATACAAAACGTTACTATAGGCCGATATTGCTCGTTCGCGCGGGATGTCAAGATCGGCCACGGTTTCCATCCGATGAATTGGCTTTCAGTTTCGCCACTGCAATACAACCCAAGCTACCGCAATTGGCCGTGCGCGTCCGGATTGCCTCCCATGACCGATATCACACGATTTCAATGGGAGAAGCACACCATAATCGGTTCAGATGTCTGGCTGGGCAATGGTGTGTTCGTACAAGATGGTGTGACCATCGGGGATGGCGCTATTGTTGGGTCAAGTGCCGTCGTTACGCGTGACGTGGCGCCCTATGCTGTCGTTGTGGGCTGCCCGGCGCGCCAGATTCGTATGCGTTTCCCTGACATAATTGTCGAAAGGTTGTTGCGCCTAAAGTGGTGGCGATATTTGATGTCCGATTTTGGTCAGCTTGATTTTTCTGACATCCACCAAGCATTAGAGCGCATTGAATCATTACTTTCCACAGGGAAGATCAAGGAGTATCAGCCAGAAATAATCGACGCAAGCATTATTAAACAAGAATGGGCGTTGCTTGCATCGCCTGAACGAAGAAGGCGCTGTGCATTTAAACCGGTTATAAAGGCTTTGTTTAAATGTTTTTGACATTAATTGAGCCGTGGAAATACGAAGGCCAGAGCCGTTTTTATAGGAAATTCGAGCTGCGGTGATCAGGCCTCGAATGTTGCTAAATTTGAGGCCCTTTTTCTCCAGTTTTCAAGCAACTGGGCATTCCCACTTCCACTCATGTAGGCGCGATCAATCGGCTTGTGGATTGGGCTGAGTGGTTTGATCACTGGCGCTAGTCGCTTGATAAAGAAAACGACACGGAATTGCAGGTATTGGATCTTGAAAATGCCTTGGTTGTGGGCTTCGAGATTCCAAACCACGATCCGGGCAAATTTGGACGTGCCTCTGGGGGCTGCGGTTAATTTATTGATCGCGAAAAACCGGCGATCACCTGATGGCATGCAACACCAATTATTACGACAAATTTCTGCTATCAATGCGCGCGGGGAGCTTGATTCTTCAGACCGCCCAGGAATAAAACCGGAGCCGTTCTCCCTGATTTTTACAGTCGAATATTTTGCGCGGAATTTTTTACTGTTGTTCCAGATGTGGCGTTATTGAAGAGAAATTTTGGCGGATATTTGTTCATCAATGCTGAAGTCAGCATTTCAACAATGATCTGATTACGGCAGGGCTTCAAAATTGAAACTGGGGTGACTGAGTGGTTTCTAGGGTGGTTTTCATCGGGGACACGCAGCGTGGCGCGCAAGAAGGAAATATCCTGCGACTGCAAGCACTGTTTTCGCCTGTTCTGAAGGAATTGGAGGTCCCTTTTTCTTCTTATGTCACGGAGGTTAATAGGCTCAATGATACAGGCATGTGGTTGGAGGGCTGGAAAAAAAGCCTCAGCCAGAATCAAGGTAGTGCATTGGATATTCGCGACTTTCACGATGCCGCCGTGATCGGCTTTGAGGCTACCGAGAAAGACCTGGCCTACCTTAGCTTGCATGGCGTGCCATGGATGAATGTGGATATTCATCCACTCCGATTTCTCGATGATCTCTATTTCGAAATTGCAAGCTCCTTTCCGTATGATTTCAGTCGTCATTCGGCGTCGCGCGGATTAATTGAAGTTTTTGTGCAGACATTGCAAAGCCGTTATGGGTTTGAACGTGAACAGGGTGACTCTAGTATCTTTGCCATATTTGGTCAGACGCCGGCCGATCGCAGTGTGTATTTCGATGGGGATTTTCGTTCTCTGAGGGACTATCTCGACACATTAGACAGGCTTGCAGTAGGCTATGACCGTATCCTCTACAAGCCGCATCCGTATGCTAGCGATCCTGATGTGGACGCAATGATTAAAAGTCGATATGGCGCGGAAACATATACGCAGAAAGATATTTACAAACTCTTTGCTTCTGGAAATATCGGTGTCGCCTGCGCCATAAGCTCGTCCATTTTGACAGAGGCGCCTTATTTCGGGATTAAAGAGGAGTTTCTTGAACCAAAAGCAAGGCGCTTTGGTTTGCCGATCAGCTACCGAGCTTTACTGGATGATCGCTCCTTGTGGGAGATTTTCCTCAAGCGCTCCTATGCGACAGAACAATCGTTGTCACTTTCCCAGGTTGTTTCGGCAAATTTTATCCGGCGATTTTATATGTCCTGGGGATTCATGACGGACGAGGCCTTGCTTGATCGCAAATTCTCCGATTTAGCTGATCGTTGTGAGCAGCGCGTTGTAGCGCAGGAAACTCGTCAAACCCGTAATGAAAGCAGTATTGCCCACCTCAAGGAAGCAATGAAACAGCTTCAATCCTACATGGAGGCAATTGAACAAGCGAATCGGCGCGCGGACCGATTAGCTGCCGAGTTAGTTGAAAGGAATGCTCTGCTCTTCGAAAAAGATGCTCGCCTGGCTGAAGAGCAGGCGAATCAACGCGTGGATCGTTTGACTGCCGAATTGGCTAAAAGGGACGCTTTGCTTTCTGAAAAGAATGCTCGTTTAGCTGAAAGGGATGTGCTGCTTTCCGAAAAAGATGCTCGCCTGGCTGAAAAAGATGCTCAGATACAAAAATGGCATGAGCAGCTTCGCCTGATTCACGCCAGCACGTCGTGGCAAATCACGCGGCCCTTGCGGGCGTTAAAGTTCATTGCTACCGGAGAGTTCGGCGCTCGCTTGCGCGCGCGCCGTCAAGTCCGTTTGGGTGAGGTGAATGCAGTCGGCTTGCGTGAAGAAGGGGCGAGAGCGCGAGCCAAGGCGCTCGTCAAGAGGGTGGCCCGTCCAGTTCTCAGGCACCTGGTTCGGGTTGTAACGCGTAATCCGGGCTTAAACAGGTCCGTGCGCGCCATGCTCAATCGCATGCCGTGGGTAAGAGCCCGTCTGTGGGCAATCCTCAATGCTCCGGGGGCGACGATAGCGCGAGGAGAATGGGGGCAGCCCAATCCGCCTGCCAGGGTCGATTCGCTGACGCCTCGTGCGCGAGAAATTTATATGACCCTGCGGGCGGCAATCGATAAGAACAAACGGGGAGAGATCTGATGCGTATCGTCGTTGACATGCAGGGTGCGCAAACTGAAAGCAGATTCCGGGGGATTGGCCGCTATACGCTGTCTTTCACCCGGGCATTGGCCCGCAATCGAGGTGAACATGAAATCATTCTGGCGCTCAGCGGACTTTTTCCAGAAACCATTCAGTCTATCCGCGACGCTTTCCACGATTTGCTGCCGCAGGAGAATATCCGTGTCTGGTTTGCGCCCGGGTCAACACAAGAGCGAGATGAAAACAACCGGACACGGCGTGACGTTGCGGAGCTGGCGAGAGAAGCCTTCCTGGCCGGTCTTGAGCCAGATGTTATCCACCTCTGCAGCTTGTTTGAAGGTTTTGTCGATGACGCTGTTACGAGTATTGGCCGTCTGGACACCTGCACGCCGGTCACGGTTACATTACACGATCTGATCCCCCTTATTAATCCAGGTCAGTATCTGCGTCCGAATCCAGATGTGCGCCGCTACTACGAACGCAAGATAGACCACCTTGGCCGCGCGGCAGCCTGCCTGGCGATATCCGCTTTCTCGCGTCAGGAGGGTCTCGAACATCTAAACTTCGATGAAAGCGCTATCGTCAACATTTCCACAGCCATTGAGGCCGATTTTCGCCCGCAGCATATTGCTCCATCAGAGGCCGAAGCTCTCCGGCAAAAATTCGGTTTAACGCGGTCTTTCCTACTGTATGCCGGGGGGGCTGACGAGCGTAAGAATCTGCCGCGACTGATCCAAGCCTTCGCCGCGCTCCCAACGCATTTGCGGACGCACTATCAATTGCTATTTGCCGGAAAAATTACGCCCGTGGGGCTGGAGGATTTGCGGCATCATGCTCGTCAGGCAGGTTTGAAGGACGGGGAGCTGCTCTTTACCGGGTATGTGAGCGACACGGAGTTGTTACAGCTTTATACCCTTTGCCATTTGTTTGTTTTTCCATCCTGGCACGAGGGTTTCGGGCTTCCCGCGCTTGAGGCCATGGCTTGTGGCGCGGCGGTCATCGCATCGAACACCTCCAGTTTGCCGGAAATCATTGGCCGCGCTGATGCGCTGTTCGATCCTCTGGATGTTCATTCCATTACCGCTAAGATTGTCGAAGTGCTGGAATCGGAGAATTTCCGGCAGGAATTGCGAGCCTATGGTCTGAATCAGGCAAAGCGATTTTCCTGGGACACGACCGCTCTGCTTGCCTTGCAGGTTTTTGAACAACTGCACGCGGCGGCCGGCCAGACGCCATTGCCGCGTCTCGACTCTCAGCAGACGGAGGCCCGTCTGATCGAAACACTCGGATCAGGCAACATCCTGCCTGACTTTTCGGAGCAGGATCTTGTCCGGCTGAGTACGGCTATCGCACAAAATCATCCTCCGGTTGGGCGGCGCCCACAGCTTCTTGTGGACATCTCCAAGCTGGCGGAGCACGACGTCAAGACAGGCATCCAGCGTGTTGTCCGATCCATTCTCAGTGAATTACTGACTAATCCGCCGGAGGACTACGAGGTCCGTGCGGTGTATTCGAGCACCGGCTGCGGGTATTACCGGTATGCCGACGCATTTGTTCGCCGGCTGAATAATGCGAAGGGCGGTGAGGAAGAAGACGGTATTGTCGATCCACAGAACGGCGATATCTTTCTTGGGTTGGATCTGCAATCACATCTTCATGAACTCCAAGGCTACTATCGCCACCTGCGCAATATTGGCGTCCGGGTATATTTTGTCGTGTACGACCTGCTGCCAATGCTGATGCCGCACGCTTTTTCCGACGGCTATGGCGAATGGTTTGAACGCTGGTGGCTCGGCGTGATTATCGAGAACGATGGCGCAATCTGTATTTCCCGGGCCGTGGCGGACGAATTGCGGGCCTGGATGGCCTCCCGCCGATCGCCTGATAGCCTGTCGTTTCTGCTCGGCTGGTTCCACCTCGGCGCCGATATCGAAAACTCCATTCCGACACGCGGGTTGCCGGAAGACGCGGGGGATGTTTTGGCTAGGATTGAGGCTCGCCCCAGCTTTCTTATGGTTGGGACCCTGGAGCCGCGCAAGGGCCACCGGCAAGTCTTGGCGGCCATGGAAAAGCTGTGGAGCGAAGGCTGTGATGTCGGCCTGGTCATCGTCGGCAAGCGGGGCTGGAAAGTTGATGACTTGGCGGCTGAATTAAATGCTCATCCGGAACACGGCAAGCGGCTGTTCTGGCTTGCTAATACGACCGATGAATATCTTGAACGCATCTATGCGGCGTCGGCCTGCCTGCTCATGGCTTCAGAAGGAGAGGGTTTTGGCCTGCCGCTGATCGAAGCCGCACGCCATAGCTGCCCGATCATCGCGCGAGACATCCCGGTGTTCCGTGAAGTCGCGGGTACGCACGCGTATTATTTTTCGGGCGTCTCCGCCGATGATTTGGCAACCGCCCTGCAAGACTGGCTGGAATTACGAGCGGCAGGAAATGCTCCCTTATCGACGGGTTTTCCTTTCTTAAGCTGGAAACAAAGCGCCGCGCAGCTTCTGCAGGCCATACTCCCAAAGCGGAATCGGCCATGCCTAGACACCGAAGAGCAAATGACGGCGGAACGGCAGACAGATAATTTCAAGCCTCGTGTGCTGCAACTTATTCCATATCCGATTCGCAAGCCTCGCCACGGAGGGCAGTTGCGCGCCTCTGCCATCCGTCGAAGCCTCCTTGAAAACGGATTTGACGTTCAATCAATTGGTTTTTATCAGGAGGAAGGTTATCGAAAAGACGCTTTGTCGCCTCATGATGTGGCCTTCCCCCCCCAGAGTCCATTCCGCTTATATAGGGGCAACCACATTCCAGAACTGACCGATTTTGCGATGACATTCTTCGCTGTCAATGACGAGCAGGCTTACAGACAAGTCAAGCAAGCTGTTCGTGCGACCATTGATGTCATTATTGTCGAACAGCCTTGGTTTTATCCTCTCGCCAAGCGATTGCAAGCAGAAGTTCCAGCCTGCCGGGACACAATCATCGTCTTTAGCTCACAGAATATCGAAGCTCCGATGAAACGTGGCATGTTTGAAAATTTGAATAGCATAACAACAGAGGCCATTGAAGATATCGCGTCATTGGAACGGGAGGCCGCGCGTGAGGCAGACTTCAGCGTCGCGGTCACGGAAGAGGATGCCAATGTGTTTCGCGAATATGGGAGTAAAACAGTCATTGTTGCGCCCAACGGCATTGATCCCTGGTCGGCGGATTCAGAGCGCCTGGATTTTTGGCGCCCCCGATTGCCACAAAATCCTTGGCCGCTTTTTGTAGCCAGTGCGCATCCTCCGAACTTCATTGGGTTCATGGCTTCCGTCGGTAATGCCTTGGGTTGTATCCCTCCAGGCTCCCGGCTGGTGATCGCAGGCGGCGCTGGACCGCATCTGGAGCGAATGCTGTTCGATTCGCCATGGGGTAGATTGAATGCGTCGCGCATACAGGTTCTGGGAGTGCTTGACGATGACGATCTGGCGGCTGTGAAGCAGCTGGCCCACGTGTTTCTTCTGCCTATCGGCGGCGGCGGCGGTTCCAATATCAAGACCGCCGAAGCGCTTTACTCGGGGAAGCCTGTTATATGCACCAGCACGGCTCTCAGAGGATTTGAAGACTATCGCGGGCTACCTGGTCTGTCCGTGGCGGATACGCCGCAGGCGTTTCAGCAAGCGATTCGCTCCACTCTTCAAAGTAATCGTCATATCAACGCAGGGTTGGAAACCGACAGGCGTTTGCGCCAGAGACTCACTTGGCGAGTTAGCTTGAATGCGCTGCCTCACATGGTGTCGAATGTATTGTTTGCAAAATGGAAGACCTCATGAACATCTGGCTTGATGTGACCACTATCTTGTCCTGGGGCAGGCCCGCGCTGGGTATTGTTCGCGTTGAAGCCGAAACGCTCAGGTATTTTTTGGCTGTCAACGACGAAAGGGTGCGTTTTTGCCGGTTTGATCGGGAAGCCGGCAATTATGGCGAAGTTTCCCGTGATATAGCTATCGATGCGCTTGCCTGTCTTGATGCCGGCGGCCAAAAATCGCCGTTATCCACTGGAAAGGTATTGGCACAACCTTTTCACGTGGGAGATACCTATATTTCACTCGGCCTTGATTGGGACCAAAAGGATTTGCCTTTCCTTTATACGTTGAAAAAGGCTCTTGGTCTGAAGGTTCTTCTTTTTTGTTATGACATCATCCCCATTCTGATGCCGGAGCATTGTGTATCCGGCGTTTCGGAAAAGTTTCAGGAATACTTCGTAAATGTGGCATGGTGCGCCGATTCTGTTTTATCTATTTCCGAATGCTCGCGAAATGATCTGAGAGATTATCTCGAAAGTGTCGGGGCGCCTATCCCGGAACTTGGTGTGGTACGTCTAGGGGGTGATCTTCCCACAGCCATCGCGCTTCCACCATCGCCTGAAATCGCCGAACTAATCAAGAAAGAATTCATTCTCTTTGTTTCCACCATAGAGGCCCGCAAGAATCATAAAATCCTCTATCAAGCCTATAAGAAAATTTTGGAATCAGGGAATACGAATATTCCTCTTTTACTCTTTGTCGGCATGCAGGGCTGGGGAGTCGACGATCTCATAGCGAGCATTCAGGAAAACCGTGAGATTCGTCCGTATATACATCGCCTCAACCATGTTTCCGACAGTGATCTTGTGCATCTTTACAAAAACTGCTTGTTCACAGTCTACCCATCGCTCTATGAGGGCTGGGGGCTCCCTGTGGCGGAAAGTCTAGCTTATGGAAAGTTTTGCATCGCTTCAGATGCAGCCTCAATTCCCGAGGTTGGCGGAAACCTCATCGAATACATCTCTCCCCAAAATAAAGGTCTCTGGGCCGAACGGTTGAATTGGTATTTCCAGAATAGAGAGACGATCAATGAGCGGCAAAACGTAATTGTACGAAACTACCGGTCGTCGACCTGGAAAGAAACTGGAGCGGCAATATTTAATGCCGCGTTAAATTTATAAGGGTAACTTATCAATGACTATCGGAAAGCAGTGCAAAAATTAGAGAGAGATCCTGACTTTTCCTGCATTCGGAGCTAAATGTGTTTTGGGAGGTGAGGTTTTTCTCATGGACGCTGGCCTTGCTTATATGCCGTATTCCGTGAAGTGGCAGGCGAGCATGCCGTCTATTTTTCCGGGACGTCCGTCGAGTCTCTTGCCGGGGCTGTAATCAAATGGCTTGGGGATTTTCAATGTGGAAGAGTTGTTCAGTCCGCCCCGATGAGATGACTGACGTGGAGTGAAAGCGCGCAACAGTTGGAGAGGGCGCTTGGCTTAGGCGTCGTGAATGAGACAGCACGAAAGAATTGAAAGCGATGGGTGGGGCAAGGAAAAGCATAATTAATCGCTGAGACACCCCCGCAGTCTTTAATAAAAAATTTTGGGGTGCCTCACATTCACCTTGACCAATCTTCCAGTTCAAGGATTTTTGATTTGATTGATACAAATAATCGGGCTTGCACTATGCAATCAATTGCAGTCATCATCCCAACATACAAGGCGCGCAATCACATTATGGGTGTGATCGATGAGATTGGCCCCGAGGTGGCCCGGATTTACATCGTCGACGATTGCTGCCCTGATAACTCGGGTGATTTTGTAGCCGCCAATTGCAAAGATGAGCGCGTATCTATAATCAAGCACACCGAAAACCAGGGTGTAGGTGGCGCCGTCATGACCGGCTACAAAGCTGCCATTAAAGATGGCATGAGTATTCTGGTCAAGATCGACAGTGATGGCCAAATGGACCCGGCCTTGATCATGGATTTTGTGGCCCCGATTATTAACGGCGAGGCCGATTACACAAAAGGGAACCGCTTTTTCGATCTCGAAAAAGTGCGTTCAATGCCAAAAGTGCGCCTGTTCGGCAACGCAGTGCTTTCGCTCATGAGCAAGCTATCGTCAGGCTATTGGAATCTTTTTGATCCAACAAACGGCTACACGGCTATTCATGTCGACGTGGCTCGCCACCTGCCTTTCAATAAAATCAGTCGCCGCTACTTCTTCGAGACGGACATCCTCTTTAGATTAAATACGCTTCGTGCAGTGGTTGTTGATGTGCCCATGGATGCAAAGTACGCTGACGAAGTCAGTGGCTTGAAGATATCCAAGATTATTGGGGAGTTTTTTGTAAAACATATACGGAATTTTTCGAAGCGGATTTTTTACAATTACTACCTCCGAGACATGTCTCTTGCTTCAATCGAGTTGCCTGTGGGCATCGCGCTACTTGGTTTTGGCTTGATTTATGGTGGATATCACTGGGTACATTCCGTCCAGGCTGGTGCGTCCACTCCTGCCGGGACAGTGATGCTTGCCGCGTTGCCTGCATTGATGGGGTTACAACTGAATCTAGCTTTTTTGTCGTATGACATTTCCTCTGTGCCTGAGCGGCCTATACATAGGCACAGAACTTCCATACGGCGGGAAAACTGATGGTTTCAAGGCAGTTTTCAATATTTGTCATGATGGGTATTGCCTGTGCAGTGATTGATATCGGGGTAATGCAGTTGTTGATCTGGGCCGGGATGTATTATCTGGTAGCTACCACGGTGGGTTTTGCAACTGGATTGATTGCAAATTTCTTGCTGCACACACACATAACGTTCAGCAAGAGTTACTCGCACGGCGCTCTCATGCGCTTCATGGCTGTAGTCTTACTCAACTATGTTTTAACGCTGCTTACCGTTTCGCTGTTCCATATGTGGCTAAACATGACCCTCCTTGGCAAATTACTTTCACTGCCTCTGGTCGCCGTTAACGGATTCTTGCTGAGCAAACACTGGGTGTATAGGTAATGGATTTTTCTCCTGTTCGGTGTGACGAGGCTGCCTATGCTGACTATGTGCGCCTTTTTGCTAAATGCTTTCCTGGCGTCGACAAGTACAGCCGCAACTACCTTGACTGGCTGTATCACTGCAACCCCGATGGTCAGGTCGTGGGGTACGACGCTCGTGACGGTGACCACCTCGCGGCGCACTATGTATGCATCCCCGCACGGGCACAGGTTGGTGACAAAGAGGTAAGGGTTTTGTTGTCGCTCAACACCGCGACGCATCCCGACTATCAGGGTAAGGGTCTTTTCACCCAATTGGCTGAACGCACCTATGCGGCTGGTGCGGCCCTGGGCTATGACTGCGTGTACGGGGTTGCCAATGCCAACAGCACACCGGGCTTCATACGCAAGTTAAAGTTCCAGCTAATAGGCCCATTACGGGCGATGGTGGGTGTTGGGTCGTTAGGAATTGATTTCGCGGACCTGAATGCGCTGCAATTTCGGCGCTCTTGGAGTCCGCAAGCACTGGCTTGGCGCTGCGCTTCCCCGGTAAACCCAGTGATTGCCCGTGCAGGACAAGACCACACTATTTTCCTCGCGCCTGCTCTATTCGGCGGTGCCTGCATGGCTACGGCGGAAATCGGTGGCGAAGCATCCGTTACTGCGGCTCACGTAGATATGACGAGCGGCTTCGCGTCTCCGCTGAGATTATTTATCGGCCTGATACCGCCGTCGGCGGCGCGGCGCTTGGCGCTCTATGTAGACATTCCCAAAACGTTACGGCCATCGCCGCTCAACCTGATCTACCGTTCACTGTCAGAGCGGATGGGCGCCATCGATCTGGATGCCGTTTTCTTCAATTTCCTCGACTTCGATGCTTACTGACGTGAGCGCGCCAGTTGCGCTATTCCTTTTCGCGCACCAGGACGACGAGTTCGGAGTATTTGCTCGGATCGAAAAGGAGCTGCGCGCCGGACGGCGAGTTCGCTGCGCCTACATCACGGATGGTGCGGTTACTGCCGATCCGGATCTCCGGGATGCGGAGTCGCGGGCTGTGCTGCAAAAATTGGGCGTTTCCACGCACGACATCTTTTTTATGGGCCGGCAGTTAGGTATCGGTGATGGTCATCTGCATTCCAGCGTTGATGTACTGTCGGGCTGGTTGAATGCGTTTCTTGATATGCAGCCGCTAATCGTGGCTTGCTTTGTTCCTGCGTGGGAGGGAGGGCATCCTGATCATGATCTATTGCATGCTGTAGCTGTGCGTTTGTTCGCTGCGCGTGGCTGCCTTGAAATTGTTAGACAGTACTCCCTCTACCATGGGCTGGGCTGTATTGGTCCGTTGTTCCACGTCCTCTCACCCTTGCCGCAGAATGGACCGGTTGAGCTACAGGCCATTTCATGGCGGGACCGCCTGCGTTACTTGAGGTTTTGTCTTTCCTATCCGTCTCAATGGCGGAGTTGGGTCGGATTATTTCCTTTCGTGCTGTTGCGTTACCTGAGTGCTGGTTTTCAGCAATTGCAACACGTAAGTATCCCGCGTTTGGGTGAGAGACCGCATGAAGGCCCCCTTTATTACGAGTCCCGGGGCTTTGCCGATTGGTCGACGTTGCGCGAAGTACTTAATCAAACCCAGCATCCTGAGACGCAGAGTTCAGAAAGCCCCTTAATCTCTAGTTTCAAGTGCAACACCGAGGATGGAGTAAGGTGTTGCGATGGAAAAGAACTATAGTCATCTGAGCGCGGAAGAGCGCGTGGTCATTATGATTGAGCGAGCAAAGGATGCAAGCGCGAGGGTGATCGCGCGGTCGCTTTCAACGGTGACACGCGAACTCAAGTGTCACCGCAAGGGGGCGTTGGCCTGCTGTCTCTGGTGGCAGCAAGTGGGTTTACCATATATGCGGTGGGTATACAGGTTAATTCCTTGAGATTTTTCATGAAGCTTAATAAAAACACATCCCGTTGGGCCAGATGCGCTCTGATTTTGACTCTTTGCACCATTACCATCGCGGTGGTCAAACGATATGAAATACTGAACAATTTTGCAATTTTAAGCGGAGATAGCTTCGATGCTGTCATTAGCGCGGCGATCTTGGAGCACTGGTTCAATGTCGTGAAAGGTAGCGCCAACTGGTTCGATGTTGGGTATTTTTACCCCTATACCAGAACGATTGCTCAGACCGACGCCTATTTTTTGGTTGGACTGATCTATGCTCCCATCAGAATTTTGGGTGTTGATCCATTTTTATCGCAGGAGATCGCTGGAATTGCATTAAAGGCCATTGGGTTTTGGGGGGCTTATTTATTTGCCAAAAAAATTAAACTCCCCTTTGGACATGCCTGCCTGCTGGCTGTTTTATTTACATTGGCAAATATAATTAATATCCGGCCCTCGCGTATTCAGTTGGCAACGGTTTCATTTATACCTGTCATGCTGTGCTGTTTATTGAACTTTTGGCAAAACCTGGTAAGCGCGAACAAGAATAAAATTTTGCTATGGGGCGGTTGTTGTGGCTTGTTTTACGGAGCATGGGCTCTGACCTGCTTCTACACTGCGTGGTTTTTTCTATTTGTTTTTTTGCTTTATGTTGTTTTTCTTTGGGTGTTCATGTCTAAAGCAGAACGAGCCTTGGTCTTTGCCTACGCGAAAAACTGCTGGCCCCAGTTGCTTGCGGTGATATGCATAAGCGTTGTGTCCTTATTCCCTTTCATTTATGCATTCCTTCCCAAGTCACTAGAAGTCGGAGTGCGGACTTATAGCTCAGCCAGCTCAAACACCATTCCTGTATGGGGATTGTTCGACCTCGGCAGCTCAAACTTCATGTACGGAAGCGTTTTCAAAGAGATACTTTCCTTCTCAGGGGTTGCCTATAAACCTATGGGTGAGTATGGGACCATGGGGTATGGGTTTCTTCTGTTTGGTTTGTTTTTGGCCGGGGCATACTCTTTTTTCGTAAAGAAAACCGATGAACCGAACGTGTTCTGGAAAGCGTTAGTGGCTGCCACGCTACTGGCATTTATTTTTGGTTTGAAAATTTTAGGGCATTCGGCTTGGTTTTTTGTTTACCACACAATCCCTGGTGCCAAGGCGCTCAATGTCATTTCCGCCATTTATGTTGTTTTGTATTTTCCTGTGGCAATAATCGCCATAGAGTTTTTGAAAAAAGCAAATTCCAATACTCTGTTATTTTTACTTATATCGGCAATGCTGCTGCTTAGCGAACTTAGCAAACCGGATTTATCGCTAAACAGAAGGGCTGAAATTGAAAAGATATCTAATATCACCCCCCCCCCGGAGTGCAAAGTATTTTATGTTTCTGGATGGGAATTTCAAAAATCTCCCGCCTTGGTTGATAACTCGACTATTCAATATTATGCGCATAATGTTTCAGCAATCATGATTGCACAGATGACAGGCATCCCTACGATCAATGGTATTGCTTCATTTGCTCCGAGAGATTGGAATTTCGCATTTCCCTATAAATATGACTATGAGCAACGAATTGCCGACTATACAAACGACAAGGAAATCAATGGATTGTGTCGGTTGGATCTAAACAACAAAACGTGGTCCATTGTTGAAGATCGGGGAGTTGCGGATTTCACAAGAGATATTGACTTCAGAGCAGGTAGAGGATGGTCGGGAATCATTCAAAAAGTCGAAGGATTATCCTTCCGAGAGGATTGGGGAGCTTGGTCCAATTCTGATTCTGTGAATTTTAAATTTGTCGGGCCACTGCCGGGTGAGTTTGATTTGCATCTTGTCGCGCGTGCTTTTGGCCCGAATGTCGACGGTGAATTTGAGGTCTCTGTTGGAGCGGACTCAAGCAAATTCAGGCTCTCGACAAATGACGAGGAGAGGGTTATCAAATTAAAAAATCCGGAAGGCGCCAGGGTGGTTCGTATAAAAATTCCGAATGCTATCTCGCCGAAGAGCTTAGGTTTAAGTGGTGATGATCGAAATCTGGGTATCGGTTTTGTTGAAATGAAGATTGTCCCTTCAAATAAGTGAGCCGAAGAAATCAGGCAGGTCATTACAGTGTCCAAAAAATTGCAAGCCCCTTAACTTTTAACTCTGACTAATATGACAAAGAAAACTGCAATCATTACAGGAATTACCGGCCAGGACGGTGCTTATCTGGCAATGTTGTTGTTGAAAAATGGCTATAAGGTATATGGAACCTATAGACGCACGAGTTCTGTCAACCTGTGGCGAATCCAGGAGCTTGGGCTTGAGGAGTCTCCCCAATTCGAGCTTGTGGAACATGATCTGACTGATCTGGGCGCGACCATCAGCCTTGTGCAAAAGGCGGAACCGCACGAAATTTATAATCTCGCCGCCCAAAGTTTTGTCGGCGTAAGCTTTGAACAGCCGACGACGACAGCGCAAATCACGGGGCTTGGCGCGCTTAACGTGCTGGAATCCGTTCGTCTGGTCGACAGAAAAATCCGTTACTACCAAGCCAGCACGTCCGAAATGTTCGGCAAGGTCCAGGCCATTCCGCAAAAGGAAGACACGCCGTTTTACCCCAGAAGCCCGTATGGCGTCGCCAAGCTGTATGCCCATTGGATGACGGTGAATTATCGTGAGTCCTACGGTATTTTCGGAGCGAGCGGGATTCTGTTCAATCATGAATCGCCCTTGCGCGGGCGCGAGTTCGTCACGCGCAAGATCACCGATTCGGTTGCTAGGATCAAGCTTGGCAAGCTCGACGTGCTGGAGCTTGGCAATCTGGATGCCAAGCGCGATTGGGGTTTTGCTAAAGAGTATGTCGAAGGCATGTGGCGGATGCTACAGGCGGATGAGCCGGATACTTTTGTTCTTGCGACGGGCCGTACTGAAACTGTGCGCGACTTCGTTTCCATGGCATTCAAGGCTGTCGATGTCCAAATAAATTGGCACGGGAAAGGCGAAGGCGAGACGGGCATTTGCGCCAAGAGCGGTAAAACCTTGGTGAGGATAAATCCGAAATTCTATCGCCCGGCGGAAGTTGATTTGCTTGTGGGCGACGCCGGAAAGGCGAAGAGTGTGCTGAGCTGGGAGCCAAAGACGACGCTGGAGCAGCTTTGTCAGATGATGGTGGAAGCCGATATGCGCCGTAACCAGATTGGCTTTTCGTTCTGATCATGGAAACCGGCAAGCGGGTGCTTGTTACGGGGCTCTCCGGTTTTACCGGCAAGCATTTATCGGCCGAGCTTGAGCGTCATGGGTATGTGGTGTACGGAATTGGATCGTATCCGGACGCATCCCTCGTACACTATCGCCAAGTGGATCTGGAGGATATGGAGGCTCTTAAAGCGGTCGTGCGGGAGATCCGTCCGAATTATGTCGTCCATTTGGCCGCGATTGCTTTCGTTGGGCACAGCGATGCGAATGCTTTTTATCGTGTCAATGTAATTGGTACCCGGAATTTATTGGAAGCGCTGGCGCCTTATCGCGATACGCTGCATCGTGTTCTGTTGGCGAGTAGCGCCAATATTTATGGCAATGCGACGGAAGGGTGTATTGATGAGGCAACGCTGCCCAATCCGGCGAATGACTATGCGGTGAGCAAGCTTGCCATGGAGTATATGGCGCGTTTGTGGTTCGCGCGCCTTCCGATCGTCATTACGCGCCCCTTTAATTACACGGGGGTGGGGCAAGCCGAAAATTTCCTACTGCCGAAAATTATTGCGTATTTCCGTGCGAAAGCCCCTCGTATTGAATTGGGGAATCTCGATGTCCAGCGCGATTTTTCAGATGTTCGGTCGGTCGTATCGGCTTATCGGAAGCTTTTGGAAGCGGCCCCCTCCGGCGAAACTGTCAACGTTTGCTCCGGGAGGCTTTATTCCTTGCGGGATGCGCTTGCGCTTGCGCAACAGTTGTCCGGGCATTCGCTGGAGGTTCGCGTCAATCCTGAATTCGTGCGCGCGAATGAGGTGAAAACGTTGTATGGCGATCCCGCGCGTTTGCGTCGTTTGATTGGCGAGTGGTCGAGCATCGAACTGCGGGATACTTTGGCTTGGATGCTTGAGCAGGGGCCGGCGTGACGCGCGTTGTATTGGGGGTCGAAGTAATTCGGCCTCCGCTCACGGGGACGGGCCGTTATGCTCTGGAGCTGGCAACGCATTTGTCCGAACTCGACGGGATTGAGGATCTACGGTTTTTTGCCGGCAGAAAGATGGTCGAATCTCCCGGCGATGCTCTGTCGGCCCCCATGCTTTCATTGGAGACCCGCAAACGATTAGCTCAAAGCAAAATAGTCCTGGGAGCCTACCGCGTATTGGCCCCGTTGCATAAGCGGATGGTTCTTCGTGCTTATGCGGGGTATGTATTTCACGGCCCGAATTATTATATTCCTCCGTTTCCCGGTCCTGCCGTTGCGACGTTTCACGATTTATCGATTTATAAATTCCCCGAGCATCATCCTGAACCGCGTGTCAGGTATATGCAAAAGGAAATTCCCCTTGCATTGAAGCGGGCAGCTTTTCTGATTACGGATTCGGAAGCGACGCGTCGGGAAGTGGTTGAATATTTCGGCTTGCCGGTATCTTCCGTGGTGGCGGTTCCACTTGCCTCGGGTGGGGCGTTCAAGCCACGTTCCGAAGTGGAAACCCGATCTGTTTTAGAGCGTTTCGGTCTGACGCATGGTCGTTATTTGTTGTATGTGGGGACGATCGAGCCGAGGAAGAATCTTGGCGTGTTGCTAGATGCCTATGCGGGGCTTCCCGCCGTGCTGCGTGAGCGCTATCCGCTCGTGCTTGCGGGCTATCGAGGTTGGAAAAGCGAGGCGCTTTTGGCGCGCATCGGGCAGTTGCGAAGCAGGGGGATGGTTCACTATCTCGATTATGTCGAGGAAGAAAATTTACCGATTTTATTTTCTGGCGCCAGGGCCTTTGCCTACCCTTCCTTATACGAAGGGTTCGGACTTCCCGTGCTGGAGGCATTGGGTTCCGGGATTCCCGTTGTGTGTTCCAACGCGACTTCCTTGCCGGAAGTGGCGGGCGATGCGGCTTTGCTTGTTGAGGGGGGCGATGTCGACGCAACCCGAAATGCGTTGGAGAAAGCACTGGCGGACGAAAGCTGGCGCTCTTTGGCAATAAAGCTTGGATTGGCTCAGGCGAGCCGCTTTACTTGGCATGAAACCGCGTGCAAGACCTTGGATGTCTATAACATGGCCCTCGCCAAGTGTTGAATAGGGAGCAGGGATTGCGTGTCGTGCATGTTTACCGGACGTATTTTCCGGAAACTCAAGGCGGGTTGCAGGAAGCGATTCGACAGATCTGCCGGGCGACGGCAAAGGTCGGCGTTGAAAATTCGGTTTTTACCTTGGCCAAAAATCCGGTGCCGAAGACTTTGCATACGGAAGAGGCCCAAGTGCAGAGAGGACGATGTGTTGTCGAAATTGCCTCCTGCGATATTGGCTCCCCTGCTGTGATTTTTCAGTTTCGCCGCTTGGTCCGCGAGGTGGACTTGTTGCATTTCCACTATCCCTGGCCTTTTGGGGATGTTTTGGGGTTGTTGGGCGGGGGTGCGAAGCCCTTTGTCGTGACTTATCATTCCGACATTGTGCGTCAGCGGCTTTTGGAAGGGTGTTATGCTCCTATCCGCGCGCTTTTTTTTCGTCGTGCCGCGCGGATCATTACAACCTCTCCCGCCTATCAGGCAGGGAGCCAATTTTTGCGCGCCATTCGCCGTCCGGTGGAAACGATTCCCTTGTGTCTGGATGAGTTTTTCGTGCCAGCGGTCGATTCCGCCCTCGTTGATGTTTGGCGGAAGCGAATCGGTAACGTCTTTTTTCTTTTCGTTGGCGTCTTGCGCTATTACAAAGGGTTAGACTATTTAGTGCAGGCTGCGATAATGACTGGCTTGCCCGTTGTCATTGCAGGAGAGGGACCCGAAAAGAATCGCTTGCGTGCTTTAGGGGGCCGATACTCCAACATCCATTTTGTCGGCCATGTAGACGACACGAACAAGTATGCGCTGCTGGATGCATGCCGGGCTGTCGTTTTCCCCTCGCATTTGAGATCGGAAGCATTTGGCGTGACTTTATTGGAAGGCGCCATACGGAAAAAACCGCTGATCTCAACGGAGATTGGGACGGGGACTTCTTATGTCAACCAGGATGGGGTAACCGGATTCGTCGTCCCGCCCGCGAATTCCGAGCGTTTGGCGGCGGCGATGAAGCAACTCGCAGAGAATGCGGAAATGGCGGAGCGGATGGGGAAGGCAAGTTACCTACGCTACCAGGAGCTTTTTTCCGCGCAAGCCGTTGGTGAGAGGTATCGGGCTCTATACCAGGATGTAGTAACGCAACATCGTTCGGCTTCCGTATAGATAGTTTTTTGCTCAATAGATGTGCTGTTTGCACCAGTGGCATAGGGTCTTGGTGTCGTCACAAACAAAATACATAAGCAAAAAATATGAAAACTATTTCCTCCGCCGGGATCGCGATATCACGGTGGCGACAAATTACGGTATTTCTGGCGGATATGTTGGCGGCTATAGCCGCATGGGCTTGTGCATATTTGCTCCGATTTAATGGAGAGGTGCCGACGGAATTTATTGGAAGTGGAGTCGCTGCCTGTTTGGTCGCTTTGCCAATATACGCGATTTTATTTTATGGCTTTGGCTTGTATCGTGGAATCTGGTTATTCGCGAGTTTGCCGGACTTCATCCGTATCGCAAAAGCGGTTATCGCCGTTGCGGCTGTAACGGTTGTTTTGAATGTATTTCTTGCGCTTAAACCTCCTGTACCAAGAGCGGTATTTCTTTTGTACCCTTTGTTTCTGCTTGTCTGGATGGGGGGCAGCCGGCTTGCTTATCGTGTTTGGAAAGAGCACGCCCGCTATGGGGATTTGATTGGGCGCGGCCAGCCGGTAATCATCATTGGTGCTGGTAGGGCGGGGGCAAACCTAGTTGCCGAACTTAGCCGCTCTGCCGAGTGGCGTGTTGTGGGTTTGCTCGATGATGACCCCAAAAAAATTGGCCGAGAGCTTTCGGGAATCAAGGTCTACGGACGAATCGGAGACTTGGCGTTGTGGGCGTCCAAGCTTAAAGCAAACCATGCGATTATCGCGATGCCTTCCGCGCCTCATGAGGTTCGGCAGCGCGCTGCGACAGTGTGTTTGCGCAGTGGTGTGCACGTCATGACTTTGCCTGCGATTGAAGACGTTGTGCGTGGGGGGGCTTCCGCAGGGAAATTCCGCGATCTGAATCTTTATGATTTGATTGGCCGCAGGGAAGTGGAAATCAATACCCCGGAAGTGGCGGGGATGCTTCGCGGACGGGTGGTGATGGTATCCGGGGCTGGAGGATCGATCGGTTCGGAATTGTGCCGCCAGATTGTGCGCTTCAAACCTGCGCAGTTGATTTTGTTGGAGCAGAGTGAATTCGCGCTTTATTCTATTCACGAAGAATTGCATGAGCGGTTTCCTGATATTGAATGTATTCCTCTCGCTGGAGATGTGCGAGATGGCGTTTGGCTTGACGCAATTTTTGCGCAATATTCGCCGTCGGTCGTTTTCCATGCGGCAGCCTATAAACATGTGCCGCTGATGGAAGAGCGTAATACATGGCAAGCGATTCGGAATAATGTATATGGCACCTATAAAATCGGCAGCATTTCAGCGGCCTATCGCGTGGAGCGGTTTGTGCTGGTGTCTACCGACAAAGCGGTTAATCCGACCAATGTCATGGGGGCGAGCAAGCGGATGGCCGAAATGGTTTGTCAGGTATTGCAGCAAGGGGCTAAAAATACGCGTTTTGAAATCGTGCGTTTCGGCAATGTGCTGGGCAGTGCGGGGAGCGTGATCCCGAAATTCCAGGACCAAATTGCGCGGGGTGGCCCTGTTACGGTCACTCACCCCGAAATTACGCGTTATTTCATGTCGATTCCCGAGGCGGCGCGGCTTGTATTGCAAGCGGCTGCGATGGGCGTGGGCGGCGATGTATTCGTAATGGATATGGGGCAGCCTGTAAAAATCGCGGATCTGGCGCGTGATTTGATTCGCCTTTCCGGTTATACGGAAGAGCAGGTTAAGCTCGTTTTTACAGGGCTGCGTCCGGGCGAAAAACTTTACGAAGAGTTGCTCGCCGATCAAGAACAAACCCGGGAGACGCATCATCCGAAGCTGCGCATAGCCAAAGCCCGGGAGGTTTCCGATGCCTGGTTGTCGGAGGTTCTGGCTTGGGTGGCGGAAAGCACGATTCCGGGAGACGATGAGGTTCGTCGTGACCTGCGGCGCTGGGTGCCGGAATATATGCCCGCGCGTCGTCCAGCGCTCTCGCTTGTTCCGCCTCCTCTGGTTCTCCAAAATCAATCAGGCGCAGCTTAAGTTTTTTAGTCATGTCGCGTTATGTGATTGGTGATCTGCAAGGGCATCTGCAGCCGTTGCATAGGTTGTTGGACCGGTGCGGCGCTGATGTAAGCGTGGATACCCTTTGGTTTTGTGGCGATCTAGTTAACCGGGGGCGCGACAATGCCGACACCCTGCGCTACGTGCGTGCTTTAGGCACGCGTGGCGTGGCTGTTTTGGGTAATCACGATTTCTATTTGCTTGGCGTTGCATGCGGCGCTATTCCTCGCGGCAAAGACGATACGCTTGACGATGTGCTATCGGCCCCCGACCGCAACGAGTTGATCGAGTGGCTTCGTCACCGGCCCTTGATGCATGTCGAAGCTGATTACGCGCTCGTACATGCCGGGCTTTTGCCTGAGTGGACGATTCCTAAGGCCCGGGCGCTTGCGCGTGAGGTCGAGGAGGTGTTGCAAGGGCCTCGTTGGATTGAATTTCTGCGTAATCTATGGGGCGCGCAGCCTACGCGCTGGCGGGATGATCTGGAGGGTTGGGACCGGCTGCGCGTGATCGTTAATGCAATGTGCCGTTTGCGCATGTGTTCGGCCGACGGAGAAATGGCCCTTAAATACAAGGGGCCCATTGCCGATGCGCCCGATGGTCTCCTGCCCTGGTTCCGTGTTCCAGGCCGGCGCAGCACGACACATACTATTTTGTGTGGACATTGGTCCGCGTTGGGTTTCTACGCTGCGGAAGGTGTTCTTGCGCTCGATACGGGCTGTGTGTGGGGCGGTTGTTTAACCGCCGTTCGGCTTGAGGATCGGAAAGTTTTTTCCGTGCAATGCACTCAAGCCGCCCAGCCTTCCGGCTGGGACTGAGCGCATAGATAAGTCACCCCAATCTGGGGCTTGGGGCTTCCTCTCCATGCTGTTGTGCACCTTTCTCAGCGATCGATGCGCTGTTGCATGTGGGCCGGATAGCGCTCGCCTGCGATTTTGTGCTGTTGCAAAGCCGACTCGATGGCTGACAATTCGCCCGCCGTCAGCGTGACGCTGGCCGCGCTAATGTTTTCTTCCAGCCGGTGTAGCTTGGTCGTGCCTGGGATCGGCACGATCCACGGCTTTTGCGCCAGCAGCCATGCCAGCGCGATCTGCGCGAGCGTGACGCCCTTGCCCTCTGCGATGTGGCCCAGCGCATCGACCAGTTCCGCATTGGCTTTGCGGTTTTCGACGGAAAAGCGCGGCACGATGTTGCGGAAGTCGCCTTCGGGGAAGGTGGTGCGCGCGTCAATCGCACCGGTTAGAAAACCCCGACCCAGCGGGCTGAACGGCACGAAGCCGATGCCCAGTTCTTCGAGAGTCGGTAATACGCTGCTTTCCGGTTCGCGCCACCACAGTGAATATTCGCTTTGCAGCACCGTCACCGGCTGCACCGCGTGCGCGCGGCGGATAGTTTGCGCGCCTGCTTCCGAGAGGCCGAAATGCTTCACCTTGCCTGTGCCGATCAGTTCCTTGATCGCGCCGGCCACGTCCTCGATCGGCACGGCGGGATCGACGCGATGCTGATACAGCAGGTCGATACGGTCGGTTTTCAGGCGCTTGAGTGAAGCCTCCACCACCTCGCGGATATGCGCGGGGCGGCTATCCACGCCGCCGGCCGGATCACCGATTTTGAAGCCGAACTTGGTGGCGATGACGACCTGATCGCGCACCGGTGCGAGCGCTTCGCCAACCACCTCTTCATTGATATAGGGGCCATAGACTTCGGCGGTATCAAAAAGGGTTACGCCGCGCTCGACCGCCGCGCGGATCAGGCCGATGGCTTCCGATTTGGCGAGAGCTTGCCCGTAACTGTGATTCACGCCCATGCAGCCCAGCCCGATGGCCGAAACTGTGAGGCCGCTGCGTCCGAGTGTGCGTTGTTGCATGATGTGCTCCTGTGTGAGTGCTGCGAGGATGCTGCCGCTCAAATGTCCGTAAACAGTGCCTCCGCCGGAAAGCGCGATTTGGGCAGTCCGACGTTGAAATCGTCCGCGCCGTGGTAGCCCAGCGGCACCAGAACGGTGCTGGTGAAGCCTTGCTCGGGCAGGCCCAGTTCGTGGTCGAGCACGGCGCTGTCGAAGCCTTCGATCGGGGTTGCGTCCAGCTCCAGCTGCGCCGCGCCCAGCAGCAGGATACCCAGCGCGATATAGGTCTGCTTTTCCATCCAGGTTTGCGCGTCGCGGTACGTATAACGATGTGCGTTCACGTAGCCGAACAGCGTTTCGCGCCGAGTCCGCCGGGCCTGCTCGTCCGGGTGGCGGCCGTCGCGTACTTCCTGTTCGACGATGGCCTCGATGTGTGCGTCGGTGAGGGTGTGCCGCGTGCATAGCACGAAGACATGCGAAGCGTTGAGGATTTTGGGTGCGTTGTAAGCATATGGCCCATGCGTAGCCTTGGCGATGCGGGCCTTGCCGGCGTTGCTCGCGGCGACGACAAAGTGCCACGGCTGCGAATTGACCGACGAGGGGGCAAGGCGCACGAGCGCCCGCAATTGCTCGATCTGTTGCTCGGGAATCTTGCGCGCCGGGTCGTAGGCTTTGGCCGCGTAACGGATGCGGGCGTAACGGACGGGGTCGATCATGATGCGCTCCTGTGTAAATGCGATGAGGATACCGCCGAAAATATGCTTTTCCGCTTCAATATTTTGTAAGCCGGCTTTGCCCGCTCGCAGTGGCACGGCCGTCTTAGCGCACGCATGGCCGTACTCAGGCTATGGCATCGTTATACGGCGGTGTTTCGCTTTTGGAGTGTCGCGGTGCTTGTGCGAAATCCAGCCGAGCCGCGATTTCGTCGTGAGCATGCGATGCGATGTGCTGGCGTTCGCGCCGCGTATCGATGGCTTTCAGTGCATGCGCTTCCGCGATCAGACCCTGTGCGAGCGTGATGGCGCGCAGGCACTCCCAAAGGCTGATGTCACCATCGTAAGCGGGGGCGAAGCTGATCGGGTTTTGCGCGTCCCGGTAGCGCAATGCAACGGGAACGATGGCGGTTTCAGTGTCCACGGCCGCCTGCATCGTCGCGGAGCGGAATGGAAGCAGATGAGTGCCGTTGGTGGTGGTGCCCTCAGGGAATACGACGATCGCGGCGCCGTCGCGCAGATGATGTTTGAGCGTCTCCGTGGTCTGTTGGGCGGCGCGGCGGTTTCCGCGCTGAATGAAAACCGTCTCCGTGTTCGCGACGAGCCAGCCTATCACCGGCCAGGAGCGGACATCATCCTTGCATACGAACGCACAGGGGCGCAGCGCATTGATGACGAAGATATCGAGCCACGAGATATGGTTGGCGACGATGAATAAACCGCCGTGCGCGGGAAGCGCTCCAGATATATCCAGCCGGACGCCAAGACGGGCGAGCAATTGACGCGACCAGATCTGTTTGGCCCTGCGTTGCGATGCCCGCGAACGGAAGCGGAAGGTGCCGGCGACGATGGCGCAGCCCCAGATTAAATGTAGGAGCACTAATAGGCTTCGCCAGGCGGCGCGGACTTGTCGGAACACGAGTTGCTTGATATTGAAAACGGCGCAAAGCTTGCCGGATTGGGCTGGAGCGGGGCATTGTAGCGCAGGGGAAAATTTTCGCTGGCACTGGATAGTCTGATAGATTTTCCAAGATTTTTTGGATGAGGATGTGCAAACGGAATGAGTGGTAAATCACCTTCTACGCCTGCGAATCGCTTGCTGCGAGAACGCGGAATAGCGTTTACTGAGCATTTTTATGCTTATGTTGAGCACGGCGGCACCGAGGTAGCCGCCGGGTCGCTTGGTTTGCCGGAGCATGCGGTGATCAAAACGCTGGTCTTGCAGGATGAAAAAGCGCGCCCGCTGGTGATGCTGATGCATGGCGACCGCGAGGTTTCAATGAAAAGCCTCGCCCGCGTAATCGGCGTTAAACATGTCGAACCCTGCAAACCGGAAGTTGCGGAAAAACATTCGGGTTATCGCGTCGGCGGAACTTCACCGTTCGGCACGCGCAAGACGATGGCGGTTTACGTTGAACGCGGCATTCTTGCGCTGGAGCGGATATGGATCAACGGCGGCAGCCGGGGCTATTTGCTCGGCCTCGCCCCGGCCGATCTCGTTGCATTGCTGAAACCTGTCGCGGTCGACGCGGCGCAGGCGATTTGAATATGTGGAAAAGAGGCTTCGATATTCTTCTGGCGCTGGTGCTGAGCCTAGCGTTCGCATTGCCGATGCTTTTGATCGCGTTGCTGGTGCGGCGAAGTTCGCCCGGCACCGCGCTGTATTGGTCCGATCGCGTGGGCCGGCATAATAAAATTTTCCGCATGCCGAAGTTCCGTTCGATGCAGACGGGCGCGCCCGTCGTCGCGACGCATTTACTGACCAACGCGACAGCGCATGTCACACCGCTGGGCCGTGTTCTGCGCAAAACCAGCCTGGATGAACTGCCCCAATTGTGGAGCGTGCTGCGCGGCGATATGAGCTTCGTCGGGCCGCGCCCGGCGCTGTTCAACCAGTACGATCTGATTGCGTTGCGCACCGAGCATGGGGTTGATGCTCTGCGTCCTGGCATTACCGGATGGGCGCAGATCAACGGGCGCGACGAACTCGCGGTCCCGGAAAAGGTCCGCTTCGATGCCGAATATCTCGCGCGCGCGAATCTCGCCTTCGATGTGCGGATTCTCTGGCTGACGTTTTGGCGCGTGCTGCGCCGTCACGGCGTCAGCCATTAGATATTCTTTTCTCAGAGCCTGTGTTTACGCCGTCATTCTGCGCGAAGTCGCAGAATCCACTACCTCGGAGGACAAATGGATTCTGCGACTTCGCGCAGAATGACCACGAGTCGAGCGTAAGCGAGACAAACCTGGGCCGAGAAGACGTCCAATACAGATTCTGAACAGGCTCTCAAAGCACCATCCCTGCGCCCACGGTATTGTTCGTCGCCTCATCGATCACGATGAACGCGCCCGTCGCGCGGTTCTCCGCGTAAGAGTCGGCGAAAACCGGCTGCGCGAGTTTCCAGTCGACTTCGGCGATATCGTTCATCGCAAGCTGCACGGCGTCGATATGTTCCTGGGAGTTAACGTCCACCTTGTAGGCGATCGATGCGAGCTTGGCCTTGACCGTGCGGGTCGTGTGGCGGATCAAGTAAGTGCGGGCTGGTGAGAGCGGCGTTTCGGAAAGCCAGCACAGCATTGCGCGCAGCGCTTTACGCGGCTCGGGCGCTTCGGCGGTTTTCACGATCATGTCGCCGCGCGAGATGTCGATTTCGTCTTCGAGCAGCAACGTGACCGATTGTTCGCTGACTCCGTGCGCGATTGCCGCGTCGCCCAGATGCACGGCCTTGATGCGCGATGTCCGGCCCGAAGGCAGCAGCGTGACCGCATCGCCGGCTTTGACCGAACCCGATTCGATGCGTCCCATGAAGCCGCGGTAGTCGTGCAAGGCCGGATCGTCGGACGCCTGCGGGCGGCAAACGTATTGAACCGGGAAGCGGAAAGCCTCGCTGGCCGCCTTGTCTTTGTGCTGGCCTGCGGGCGGAGCGCTTTCGAGAATTTCGAGCAAACTTGGGCCTGTGTACCAGGGCGTCGCCTCGCTGCGTGAAACGATATTGTCGCCCGCGAGCGCGGAGATCGGGATGAAGCGCACCTCGAAGCCTTTCGCGCTCAGCCCCATTTTGTCGGCGAAGGCAAGGTATTCGGCGCGGATGCGTTCGAAAACGCTTTCGTCGTAGTCGACGAGATCCATCTTGTTGACCGCGACGACCAGGTGCGGAACGCCGACGAGATGCGCGATGTAGCTGTGGCGGCGGGTTTGGGCGAGCACGCCTTTGCGCGCGTCGATCATGATGATCGCGAGATTCGTGGTCGACGCGGCGGTCACCATGTTGCGCGTGTACTGCTCGTGCCCCGGCGCGTCGGCGATGATGTATTTGCGCGTGGCGGTGCTGAAATACCGGTAGGCGACATCGATCGTGATGCCCTGCTCGCGCTCGGCTTGCAGGCCGTCGGTGAGCAGCGCGAGGTCGGGCGCGGCGAGTCCCCGTTTGCGCGAGGTCTTTTCGATCGCGCTCAGCGCGTCGGCGAGAATCGTTTTGGTGTCGTAGAGCAGGCGGCCGATCAGCGTGCTCTTGCCGTCGTCGACGCTGCCGCAGGTCATGAAACGCAGCAGGCCGTTGTCTTGGTTGGGGAGGTGTTCGATTGCGGACATGTTTTCAACTCTTTCAATAATTAGAACCTGTCTCGCGGTCATTCTGCGCGGAGCGAAGCGCAGTCGCAGAATCCACTAGCGGAGGGAAAATGGATTCTGCGACTTCGCGCAGAATGACGGCGAATGGGCGTTTGCGCCGTCCGCGTTTCAGCCCCGATCGCGGACTCGCGGCAAGATTCTGAATAGGTTCTTAGAGGCGTGTGCATGAATAGGCGCGAGCAAGATTAGAAGTAGCCTTCTTTTTTCCGCTGCTCCATCGAGGCTTCGGAGGTTTGATCGTCGAGCCGCGTTGCGCCGCGTTCGGTGATCGTGCTCGTCGCGGTTTCGATCACGATCTGCTCGACGCTTGCTGCGTGCGACTCCACCGGCGCGGTGCAGGTGATGTCGCCGACCGTGCGGAAACGCACCATGATTTCCTCGATGACATCACCCTGCTTGGCAGGCGTCAGCTCGGTGACGGGCTGGAGCAGATCGCCCTTGCGCACGACCGGGCGTTTGTGCGCGAAGTAGATCGACGGTAGTTCGAGCTTTTCGCGTTCGATGTATTGCCACACATCCATCTCGGTCCAGTTGCTGATCGGGAAGGCGCGGATGTTTTCGCCGCGATGCGTGCGCGCGTTGTAGAGGTTCCAGAGTTCGGGCCGCTGGTTCTTCGGGTCCCACTGGCCGAACTCGTCGCGGAAGCTCATCACGCGCTCCTTTGCGCGCGCTTTTTCCTCGTCGCGCCGCGCGCCGCCGATGCAGCAGTCGAACTCGAATTCCGCGATGGCTTCGAGCAGCGTGACCGATTGGTGCTTGTTGCGCGATTCGAGCGGATGTTTAAGCACCACGCTGCCGCGCCGTATCGAATCCTCAAGCGTGCGCACGATCAGCCGCTCGCCAAGCTCGGCCGCGCGTTTGTCGCGGAAGTCGGTGACTTCCCTGTAGTTGTGGCCGGTATCGATATGCAGCAAGGGAAACGGAAAGCGGCAGGGGCGGAAAGCCTTCTCGGCAAGCCGGAGCAGGCAGACCGAATCCTTTCCGCCCGAAAATAGCAGCGCGGGCCGTTCGGTCTGGCCCGCGACTTCGCGCAGGATGTGGATGGCCTCGGCTTCCAGCCAGTCGAGATGCGAAAGCGTTGCTTGAGTCTGAGAGTTCATCGTGTTTGTCATGGCTTGATATGTAATCCGCATTCCCTCGATTCGGAGTTTTCCCACCACCAGCGGCCGGCGCGGATGTCCTCGCCGGCAGCGATGGCGCGCGTGCAGGGCGCGCAGCCGATGCTTGGGTAAAACCGGTCGTGCAGCGCGTTGTAAGGAGCGTCATGAATGCGGATGTAGGCCCAGACTTGTTCTTCGGACCACTCGGCAAGCGGGTTGAATTTTTCGAGCCGGTTGCCTTCGTCGTATTCGCGCTCGATGAGCGCAGCGCGGGTCGCCGCCTGTTCCGCGCGCAAACCCGTGATCCATGCGCGCTTGCCGGCGAGCGCGCGGCGCAGCGGTTCGACTTTGCGAATGCCGCAGCAGGCTTTGCGCAGTTCGACGGAATCGTAGAAAGCGTTGACGCCGTGTGCGCGGACGTAGCCTTCGACCGCGCCCGCATCGGGGAAGTAAATCTTCAGCCGCGTGGCGTAGCGTTTTTCGATTTCGCCAATCAGGGTATAGGTCTCCGCAGGAAGCCTGCCGGTGTCGAGCGAGAAAATCTCGATCGGTAATTGCTCGCTGAGGATGATGTCGGTGAGCACCATGTCCTCCGCGCCGCAACTGTTCGCGAACGCGACTTCGCCGCCGTGCCCGAATTCATCTACTGCGCCATGCAAAAGTTCAAGCGCGCGGATGCGTTTGACAGCCATCGTCATGCGCAATACGTCAGTGATTTCCGGCGAGGTCGCGGGGTTTTGTGCGGCCGGTTTGAGAGGGGAAATTGTGTTTTGGCTCATTGAAGGTTTCTCCTTTAGCCCCGTATATGGCGTCGCCAGAGCGGTTGGTCGATATGCACCGAGGCTTGGTAAGGCTCGCTGAAATCCGCAAAGCCTGTGAGTGCCGCGTCCGTCGAGCGGTCGGCGCGCAGCTCATAGGCATCGAAACCGCAGCGGCGCAGATAGAAAAGCTGGTCGCGCAGCACATCGCCGATGGCGCGCAGTTCGTTGCGATAGCCGTAGCGCTGGCGCAGCAGCGCTGCGGTGGAATAGCCACGGCCGTCGGTGAAACGCACGAAATCCCAGGCGATGACGGGGAAATCATTGATGTCGTCGACGGTTGCGAGCAAGTCTTCGATGACTTCGAAACTTTCGCACCACACGCCAAGCTCTCCCGCCGCCAGCCTTGGTCTTAGTTCTTCCTGGCGCGCGATCCAGACCTTGAGCGGGACGATAAGCTTCCCGGCGGGAATTTTTAGCGCCGCGATCGTTTCCATGTCGGCGGCCTGCGTGCCGGTTACTTTATGCACGACGGTCTTGCCGGCCTGCTTGTGTTCTTCGGCGGCGCTTGGTGGATAACGCAGGGTTTTCCATTCGTTCGCGGCGAGCGTCGTGCCTTTTATGAAATCAAGCATGCGTGACCTCTTCCTTTGCGGGAATGCCATACACGCGCGCCTTGAACGGCGCGAGGCCGAGGCGCTGCACGACGTCGATGAAGCGTTCGTCGCCCTCGCGCTGTTCGACGAACACCGCGATGATCTTCTCGATCACATCGGGTACTTCGTGCGCGGCGAACGCGCGGCCGATGACTTGTCCGAGCCGCGTTGCATTGCCTTGCGAGCCGCCGAGCGAAATCTGATACCACTCGGAGCCGTCCTTATCGACGCCGAGAATGCCGATGTGGCCGACATGGTGGTGCCCGCAGGAATTCATGCAGCCGGAAATGTTCAGCGCGATTTCGCCGAGGTCGAACAGATAGTCGAGATTGTCGAAGCGCGCCTGGATTGCGTTGGCGATCGGAATGCTCTTGGCATTGGCGAGCGCGCAGAAATCGCCGCCGGGGCAGCAGATGATGTCTGTCAGGAGGCCGATATTCGGCGTGGCAAGGCCAGCCTCGCGCGCGCTGCGCCAAAGCTCGAACAGATCGGCGAGCCTGACGTCGGCGAGGACCAGATTCTGTTCGTGCGCAACGCGAGCCTCGCCGAAGCTATAACGGTCGGCGAGGTCCGCGACGCTTTCCATTTGCGCGGCGCTGATGTTGCCGGGCGCGCCGCCGTGCGCTTTGAGCGAGAGCGTGACGGCGCGATAGCCGCTGACGCGATGCGGATGCACGCAGCGTTTTACCCATTCCGCGAACGCCGGGTGGGTCGCGCGCGCGGTTTCGAATGCGGTGTTTTCGGCGGGAAGCGTCTCATACGCTGGTGCCTGGAAGTGCTTGGCCACACGCTCGTATTCGCTTTGATCGAGCGTCGTTGCGCTGCTTTTGGTTTGCGCGAATTCGGCTTCGACCTGGCGGCGGAATTCCGCGATGCCGAGCGCTTTGACAAGGATCTTGATGCGCGCCTTGAAGGAATTGTCGCGGCGGCCGTAGCGGTTGTAGAGGCGCAGAATCGCTTCGCAGTAGGTGATGATATGCTCCCAGGGCACCCAGTCGCTGACGACTTCGCCGATGATCGGCGTGCGGCCCAATCCGCCGCCAGCCCAGATCTTCGCGCCGGTTTCTCCCGCCGCATTGCGCAGCAATTCGATTCCGATGTCGTGCACGCGCACCACGGCGCGGTCGTGCTGGCAGCCGTTGATCGCGAATTTGAATTTGCGCGGCAGATAGGCGAACTCGGGATGGAAACTGCTCCACTGGCGCAGGATTTCGGCCAGCGGGCGCGGGTCAATGATCTCGTCGGGCGCGATGCCGGCGAACGGGTCCGTCGTGATGTTGCGCACGCAGTTGCCCGAGGTTTGGATCGCGTGCATCTGCACCGTCGCCAGCTCGGCCAGGATGTCGGGCACATCTTCGAGTTTTGGCCAGTTCAACTGCAGATTGTGGCGCGTTGAGAAATGGCCGTAGCCGTGGTCGTAACGCCGTGCGATGTCGGCGAGCTTGCGCAGTTGATGGCTCGCGAGCAGGCCGTAGGGCACAGCGATGCGCAGCATCGGCGCATGGCGCTGGATGTAGAGCCCGTTTTGCAGACGCAGCGGACGGAATTCATCCTCGCTGAGCTGGCCCGCTTGATAGCGGCGGAACTGGTCGCGGAACTGCGCAACGCGTTCGTCGATGAGCTGTTGGTCAAAAGCGTCGTAACGGTACATCGTCAAATCTCTCTATTGGGCGTGGCGTTTCATGCTGAATGAGCTGGCGATCCTAACAGCGCCTATAGTCCAAAATAATTGTCAGATGTTAGACTGTAAGAACGGTTGGTTATTAAGAGCCGCCAGCAAGACCTTGTGTGCGCTCACCCCGTGGTCATTCTGCGCGAAGTCGCAGAATCCATTTGTCCTCCGATAGTGGATTCTGCGACTCCGTTTTGCTCCACGCAGAATGACCGTGAGTTGAGCGCAAGCCCCGTTATTCACGGCGCTGGGGCGGGAAGGCTTGGAGCCTGTATTTGTTTATCGGCATAAGGGGACGATGTGAATTTGCAGCAACTGCGTTATGTGGTCGAGGTCGTGCGGGCGGGGCTCAATGTGTCGGAGGCGGCGGACGCGCTGTATACCTCTCAGCCGGGGGTTTCGAAGCAGATTCGGCTGTTCGAGGAAGAACTGGGGATCGAAATCTTCGTGCGCCACGGCAAACGTCTTGTCGGCATTACCGATCCGGGGCGCGCGGTCATCGCGATTGCCGAGCGCATGCTCGGCGAGATCGATAACCTGAAGAAAGTCGGCGCGGAGTTCCGCAGCGAATCGGAAGGCGTGCTGAATATCGCCTGCACGCATAATCAGGCCCGTTACGCCTTGCCGCGCGTCATTCAGCAATTCGCGCAGAAATATCCCAAGGTCCGGCTAACCTTGCACCAGGGCAGCCCGCGCCAGATCTGCCAGTGGGTGCTCGACGGCGACGCCGACCTCGTGATCGCGACCGAAGCGGTGGCGGACACCGAGGGTCTGGTGTCCTTGCCGTGCTACCAATGGAATCGCTGCGTGATCGCGACGCCGCGCCACCCGATTCTCAAGGCGAATCCGCTCACGCTCGAAGAAATCGCCAAATATCCTATCGTCACCTACGACACCGCTTTCGCGGGCCGCAGCCAGGTCAATAAAGCCTTCATGGCGCGTGGGCTGCGTCCGAACGTGGTGCTCGCGGCAATGGATGCCGATGTCATCAAGACCTATGTGGCGATGGATCTCGGCATCGGCCTCATCGCTTCGATTGCCTACGACCCGCGTATCGATACCCAGATTGGCAAGAGCGACGCCGCGCACTTGTTCGAATCCGCCGTGACGCGCATCGGCATCCGGCGCAATGTGTATCTGCGCGGCTATGTTTATGGATTCATCGAACTCGTCGCGCACCACCTGAACCGCAAGGTCGTCGACGCCGCGCTGGCCGGAGGCGGCAGCGATCATGGGCTGTGATCGGTGAGCGGCTCTCAGAACCTGCTCGGTCATTCTGCGCGGAGCGAAGCGCAGTCGCAGAATCCACTATCGGAGGACAAATGGATTCTGCGACTTCGCGCAGAATGACCACACATCGAGGAGTGGCAGGGATAAGGCACTCGCGGTTGGGTATCGCTGTGCTGTCACTGCTCAACTAGCAGATGTAAACACGTTCTGCAATGCCTCATGCGATAGACCCGCAGCCAGGCCGAGCATGAGCGCGATGCGCGCCTGCCAGGGGCTCAGGCCGCAGCTTGCGAGCGTGCCTTGCAGGGTATCGTTGAAATTCGCATCCGGCGTCACGCCGCCTGCCGGAACCCGCGTGGCGCGCACAATGGCAAGCCCCTGGCTGCGCGCGCGCACCAGCGCGGGAAGCCATGCCTCGGGCACACTGCCGTGGCCGGTCAGCGCGAGGACGAGGCCGCGCACGCCGCTTGCGATGGCGGTATCGATTAGCTCCGCGGGTGCTCCGGCGTAGCCGGGCAGAATCCAGACTTCGGGCAGGCGGTCCGGCCAGGGCGCGGGGAAAAGCGGCTGCGTGGCAAGGATCGGCGGTATCCGCCAGTGCGTGCCGTGGGCCGTGGCGAGTGGCGCGGCTTCGAAGCCGCCCAAGGCGTCGGGCGCGTGGGTGTGGCGTTTGGTGACGTCGCAGGCGCGCCAAAGCCGATTGGCCGCGACGATGAGCGGCCCAGCCGCGGCCAACGCCTGCCGCGTTGCGGCCGCGATCGCTTGCAGTAGGTTCATCGGCCCGTCGGACGAATGGGCAGAGGCGGGCCGCATCGCCGCCGTGAGGATGACCGGTATGCGGCGCGGCAGCGTCAGCGCGAGGAAGAACGCGGTTTCCTCAAGCGTGTCGGTGCCGTGCGTAATCACGATTCCGGCTGGGGCGTCATCCTGCGTCATCAGTTGCTCAATCTGCTTCGCGAGCTGCAGCCATTCGCCTGGCAGGAAATCCTTGCTGTCGCGCTTGAAGGCTTGCTCATGGCTCAAGTGGGCGAGCTGCGCGGCTTCCGGTATCGCCGCGAGCAGGGCCTCGATGCCGAGCGCCCCGGCGCGATAGCCGGCGGTGTCGGCCGCACTGGTCGCTGCGCCTGTGATCGTGCCGCCCGTGGCGACAATATGGATGCGGGGGAGTCCGGGCATGGCTGGGCGTCCAAATTCAATCTGAACAGGTTCTAAGGCGTTGGGCGGCGAGTGTCCGATGACCCGGGGTTGGTACGGGTTTCCTCGTGGGTCGAATCATGCATGGCTTTGATTGCCGCGCTCAACTGATGTATCTCGTTATCCGAGCTGTCCTCGTCGGCGTCGAATTGCGGTTTCTCAAGCGACCCGCCCGGTTCCGCATCCGCGGCTTTCTCGGCGAAAGTCTGTAGCTGTTTGACCGGGTTGATGATCGCGCTGCGGATGTAAAACCAAAGCAACAACATGGACGCCGCGAAGGTTGCAATGGCTACCCATGTCAGCTTTCCAAAATCGCCAATGAGCTGCGTCGGTGCGTATTCCAAGGGAATAGCGACGCTGATGACCCCCGCGATTTCACCCTGCTTGTAACCAAAACCGCTGGTCTTGCCGTACTTGATGCGTATCGCTTCTGGGGCATTTTCAGGTGTGTCGTGGCACTTCAGACATGCTGCGGAGGCCACCAGCTTGCGCGCATAGAGCAACTCATCGCCATCGGTTTCGAAATATTCTTTCTGCTGCGAATGGCGCAGCGTTTCGAGCGCGGCGCTTTCAAAACGGTTCGGCGCGTTGTTTGGGTTCATGAACTTGTCCGAAGTCATGCGGAATTTCGCGCGGCCCGGCGAAGCCTGCGTAACGTCGGACAGTTCGCGCTGTACCAGCGCGGGGTTTTTATGGTGATACGCCGGCAATGAGCGTTCGAGCGCGTCGAGCTGCGCCTGCGTCATGGAGAGCATGTTCGCGCTTGGGCGCGGATAAGCGATGTCGCGTTCAAGAAAGTCCCCGACCTTGAAGCCAGGGCCGGTAGGGTCGCTTTTCACCCAAATGCCGGCGTACTGGCTGGCCCATGTGCCGACGTTGTCGACCATGTCGGCAACGGTGCGAGCCTGATTGCGCGCTTCCGCGATGTGCTCCGCAGCGCCGATCCGGTAAACGGAGATGGCTCCCAAGGCCACGCAGAGCAACAGCAATGCAAGGAATTGAATGGCAATCGGGAGACGCTTCCAGAAAGTCATGATGGTTTATTCCCTTGTGTTCGAACGCGCCTATCGCCCAGGCTGGGCACTTGTTCGGTTTGCTTACGGCTCGTTATCAAGTTTTCTTCAATTTCAATGGTACGCATTGGGCTCGGGAAAATCACGGCGCGGAGATATTTGAATGCTGGCCTGGATTACGCCAAGCATTCGGAGCAAGCTGCTGTTTCCGATGCCCCGGACACGACCTCCCGCTTACAATCCGCGACGGACGGGGCATAAGGTTGCGTCCACCAACAAAAAATACAGCAAAGATGCCGGTCTTTTCGGAATCGCTTGGGAGGGGAAATCGAATGCTTCGAATGGTGCGCGGCGGTATCGGATTGCTTGCGGTCTGCTTTGCTTTGACGCTTCAGGCGCAGGATTCTGGCGCGGTGCTTCAGATGCCGGATTTTAAAACGGTGTTTCAAACGCAGGATTTTGAGGCGGTCAAACGCAAGGCGGAACAGCGCGATGCGAAGGCGCAAATTGAACTTGGGGCGATGTACGCCAGGGGGCAGGGCGTCGCGCAGAGCGATGCCGAGGCTGTGCAGTGGTTCCGTAAGGCGGCGGCATGGGGCGATGTAGCTGGCCAAGCTATGCTTGGATGGATGTACTACGCAGGCCGAGGTGTGGAGCAGAGCGATGCCGAGGCTGCGCAGTGGTACCGCAAGGCGGCGGAACAAGGATATGCGGAGGCCCAAACTAACCTTGGAATGATGTACGCCAGCGGCCGGGGTGTGACGCGGAACGATGTCGAGGCCGTGCAGTGGTATCGCAAGGCGGCGGAGCAGGGACAGGCGACGGCCCAATTTTACCTTGGAGGGATGTACTACTTAGGCCGGAGCGTGGCGCAGAGTAATGCCGAGGCCGTACAGTGGTTTCGCAAGGCGGCAGAACAGGGACATGCGGATGCCCAATACACCCTTGGGTTGATGTACGCCAACGGTCAGGGTGTGGCGCGGGATGATGCCGAGGCTGCGCAATGGTTCCGCAAGGCTGCGGAGCAAGGACAGGCGGAGGCTCAATTTTACCTTGGAGGGATGTACGCCCAAGGTCAGGGCGTGGCGCGGAACGATGCCGAGGCTGTAACGTGGTATCGCAAAGCGGCGGAACAGGGCGCTGCGATGGCCCAAACTAACCTTGGAACGATGTATCGCGAAGGTCGGGGCGTAGCGCAGAGCGATGCCGAGGCCGTACAGTGGTATCGCAAGGCGGCGGAACAGGGGGCTGCGAGGGCTCAATATAGCCTTGGATGGATGTATGACAACGGTCGAGGCGTTGTACGGGGCGATGCCGAGGCTGCGCAGTGGTATCGCAAGGCGGCGGAACAGGGGCTTGCGCAAGCCCAAAATGAGCTTGGAGTGATGTATGCCAATGGCCAAGGCGTTGCACAGAACGATGCCGAGGCCGTGCAGTGGTATCACAAGGCGGCGGAACAGGGGTATGCGGAGGCCCAATTCAACCTTGGATGGAGGTACTCCATCGGTCGGGGCGTGGCGCAGAACGATGCCGAGGCCGTGCAGTGGCTTCGTAAGGCCGCGGAGCAGGGGCATGCGAAGGCCCAAACTAACCTTGGATTTATGTACGAAAATGGCCGGGGTGTGGCGCGGGACGATGCTGAGGCCGTGCAATGGTATCGTAAGGCGGCAGAACAGGGGCATGCGGACCCCCAATTCAACCTTGGATTCATGTACGACAAAGGTCGAGGCGTGTCACAGAGCGATGCCGAGGCTGTAACGTGGTATCGCAAAGCGGCGGAGCAGAGACTCGCGGTTGCCCAAAATAACCTTGGAGTGATGTACCGCGACGGTCGGGGCGTGGCGCAAAGTGATGTCGAGGCCGTGCAATGGTTTCATCTGGCTGCGGAGCAAGGGAATGCGCAAGCCCAAAATAACCTTGGAATGATGTACGCCAAGGGTCGAGGCGTAGTAGTGCGGAACGATGCCGAGGCTGTGAAGTGGTATCGCAAGGCGGCAGAACAGGGCAATGCGGATGCCCAATCCGCTCTTGGGTCGATGTACGCCAAGGGGCAGGGTATGGCTCGGAACGATGCCGAAGCCGTAAAGTGGACTCGCAAAGCTGCGGAGCAGGGACATGCTGCGGCCCAATTTTACCTTGGGGGGATGTACGCCAACGGCCAAGGTGTTGCGCAGAACGATGCCGAAGCCGCGCAGTGGTATCGCAAGGCTGCGGAACAAGGAGATGCGAAGGCTCAAACTAACCTTGGAGCGATGTATGGCAACGGCCGAGGCGTGATACAGAACGATGTCGAGGCAGCGCAATGGTTTCGCAAGGCGGCGGAGCAGGGACAGGCGACGGCCCAATTTTACCTTGGACAGAATTACCTCGAAGGCCGGGGCGTGGTGCAGAACGATGCCGAGGCCGTGCGGTGGTTTCGCCAAGCGGCGGAACAAGGCGATGCGAAGGCCCAATTCAACCTTGGATGGATGTACGCCAAAGGCCGGGGCGTGACGCGGAACGATGCCGAGGCCATGCAGTGGTTTCGCAAGGCGGCGGAACAGGGAGATGCGAAGGCCCAGAAGATTCTCGCCGCCATGCAAGCCGCACGAAGTCGGTAAGCCGACGCCCAGCAGGCAAAAGCCTGAAGCTGCGCTTCCAAATCGGGCAAGCCGCTGACTGGGACGGCAGCGGTTCCCGCTCACAAACCCGCGCACAAGATTCCGTCGGTTCCGATGCGCTTCCGGGCGATAATCCCGAATCTTTTTCGCCCCCCGATATTCGATGCGAGCGTTTTGGTTTTATCCGCTGTTGTTTCTTGCCGGCGTGCTCACGGTTTTTGCGTATGCACCGTTTGGCCTGAGCGTTTTGTTGCTGCCCTGTCTGGGCCTGTTGTTCCATTTTTGGAAAACCGGGACGGCGCGGGGCAATCTGTTGGCCGGCCTGGCATGGGGCACGGGCGCTTTTTTCGCGGGCATCGGCTGGCTGACGGTTGCGCTGGCGCGCTATGGCGGGATGCCGTGGCCGCTTGCCGCGCTGGCGATCCTGCTGTTCTCGGCGTTCCTCGCGCTGTATCCGGCGTTCGCGGGCGGGCTGTTCGCGCGCTTGCGCGGCGCTGCGTGGTGGCGCAACGCTTTGCTGGTCGGCGCGCTGTGGTCGCTCGGCGAATGGCTGCGCGGCTGGGTGTTTACGGGCTTTCCCTGGCTGGCGCTCGGTTATACGCAGACGCCGCCGAGCCCGCTCGCGGGGTATGCGCCGCTGCTGGGCGTGTATGGGCTGAGTTTTCTCGTTGCGTTTTTGGTCGCGCTGATTGTTTTTGCGTTGCATCCGCGGCGGCGTTTGGCGGTGGCTTTGATCGTCGCGCTGTCGGTCTGCGCGGCCGGTTTCGCTTTGCGCCAGATTGCCTGGACCGCGCCGGACGGTACGCCGCTGACGGTGGCTTTGGCGCAGACGAATGTGCCGCAGGAAATGAAGTGGGATGCGCGGCGCGCTGCGGACATGCTCCAGTTGAACGCCGAGGCCGTCGCGCAAGCCAAGGCGCGGCTGCTGGTTCTGCCCGAAAGCAGTTTGCCGATGCTGGCCGAGGATGTGCCGCCGGGCTATTTGCAGGAGTTGGCCGATGTGGGCGCGGCGCGTGGCGGCGACAGCATTCTCGGCATTTTCACGCGCGATGCGCAGGGCCGCATCTACAACAGCGCCTTGAGCCTGGGTTACAGCCCTTCGCAGGTGTATAGGAAGAGCCATCTCGTGCCGTTCGGCGAGTATTCGCCGCCGCTTTTCGGCTGGTTTTATGCGCTGGCGAATATTCCGATGGCCGACCAGACGCGCGGCGCGGCCGATCAAAAGCCGTTTGCGATCGCAGGCCAGAAAATCGCGGTCAATATTTGTTATGAGGATTTGTTCGGTGAGGAGCTGATCCGTAAATTGCCCGAAGCGAGCTTGATGCTGAACATGAGCAATCTCGCCTGGTACGGCGATTCGCACGCGCAGCCGCAGCATTTGCAGATTGCGCGGATGCGCGCGCTGGAAACCGGCCGCCCGATGCTGCGCGCGACGAATACCGGCATGACCGCGTGGATCGAGCCGGACGGCCAAGTGATGGCCGTGCTGCCGACGTTTACGCGCGCCACGCTGGAGGTGGAGGTGCGCGGTTATGCGGGGCTGACGCCTTATGCGCGCTGGGGGAATTACGCGTTCCTTCTGCTTGCGGTGCTCGTTGTGCTGAGCTGCGGCGTGATGACCAAGCGCGCCGCGCCGGCGAGCGGGCGAGGAGCTTGAGTTCGATGATGAATTCCGCATCGCGCCGGACGCGTTTTTGGCTTGAAGCGCGCCGGCTTGGGCGTCTGACGGTTCCGCTCGTGCTCTCGCAAATCGTGTTCAGCCTGATGGGTCTGCTGGATACCGTGATGGCGGGCAAGGCGGGCGCGGTCGATCAGGCCGTCGTGGGGCTCGGCGTGGCGCTTTGGATTCCGGTGTTTCTCGCGCTGATGGGCGTCGTGCAGGCCGTGAGCCCTATCGTCGCCCATCATTTCGGTGCGGGCGATATGCCGAGCATCGTCGCCGATACGCGCGAAGGGCTTTGGCTGGCTGTGTTCTGCGGCGCGGTTCCGTTCGTCTTGATGCCCTGCGTGCCGCAGGTGCTTGCGGCTGCGCAGGTCGAACCCGTCCTGGCGACGAAAACCAATCTGTTCCTGTGGGGTATTTTGTTCGGCCTGCCCGCAGCCCTGCTGTTCCGCACACTCGGCTTTTATTCCGCCAGCATCAATCATCCGCGCCCCTTGATGGTGCTCGGCTTCGTCGGGCTCGGCGTGAATTTCGTCCTGAACTGGTTGTTGATTTACGGCCATTGGGGCTTCCCGGCGCTCGGCGGCGCAGGTTGCGGCTGGGCGACGGGGATTGGGATGTGGGTCGGCTTCGTGCTGATGGCGGTCTACACCGTCGTTGGCAAAGCCTATAAGGATGTGTACCTCTGGCATACCTGGGCCTGGCCGCATTGGCCGCGCTTGAAGGTGTTGCTACGCCTGGGTTTGCCGATGGGCGGCGCGGCCCTGGCCGAGGTTTCGGCCTTCGCCGGCGTGGCCTTGCTGATCGGCCGTTTCGGCGCGGTGTCGATTGCCGCGCATCAGATCGGTTTGAACTTTGCCTCGATCATCTTCATGCTGCCGCTCGGCTTGTCGACCGCGATTTCGATTCGCGTTGGGCAGGAGCTTGGCGCGGGCGATCCGCGCGCCGCGCGCTTCGTTTCCTGGTGCGGCGTTTCGCTGGGCCTGATGCTCGCGGCCTTGATGGTGCCTTTGATGCTGTACGGCCGTGAGGCGATCGTCGCGCTGTACACGCCGGATCTCGCGGTGCGCCAGATTGCGACGACCTTGATGCTGTTCGCGACGGTGTGGCAGTTTTCGGATGCGACGCAAGTCTGCGCGGTCGGCGCGCTGCGCGGCTACAAGGTCACGCTGCTGCCGATGTGGCTGATGGTATTCGCCTTCTGGGTTGTCGGCATCCCGCTTGGCGCCTGGCTCGGCTACTCCGGCTTTGCCGGCGGACAGGCGCTTGGCGTGTATGGCTTTTGGCTGGGTCTAGTGATCGGCTTGGTCATCGTGTCGGCCGGGCTTGCGTTTGTGCTGCACAAGGTTTCGCGAGCCCGGATTGCCGGTGCTTGATTCGATTCTCAGCGCTTGTTCCAAACGTTCGCAAACCGTTCGCAGAACCTTGATCCGCGCGAAGTGTTTGTCGTTCGCTTCAACAACCACCCACGGTGCCTGGCCGGTGCTTGTGCGGTCCATCATGTCGACGGCCGCGTCGTGATAGGCATCCCACTTCTCGCGATTGCGCCAGTCGTCCTCGGTGATTTTGAAACGTTTAAATTCGGTGGCCTCGCGCTCTTTGAAGCGGACCAGTTGCTCGTCCTTGTCGATCTGGAGCCAGAACTTGATGACGAGATTGTCGGCCGAGTCGAGCGCGTGTTCGAAATCGTTGATTTCCGCATAGGCGCGCAGCCAGTCGGCCTCTGAGCAGAAGCCCTCGACGCGTTCGACGAGCACGCGGCCGTACCAGGAACGGTCGAAGATCGTGACATGGCCTTTGCGCGGCACATGCCGCCAGAAGCGCCACAGGTAAGGCTGGGCGCTCTCTTCGTCGGTGGGCGCGGCGATCGGAACGATCTGGAACTGGCGCGTGTCCATCGCCGCGCTAACCCGGCGAATGGCGCCGCCTTTGCCAGCCGCGTCCGAGCCTTCGAATACGATGATGAGCGCACGCTTGGCCAATAGCGGACTGCGCATCAATTCGGATAAACGGCCCTGATATTTGGCGAGCTGTTTTTCGTACTGCATCTTGCTGAGCTTTTGCGAAAGATCGAGTTCGCTCAGCACATCGCGCCCGTCGAGTTTCGGGATCAGCGGCGGCGCGACCGGATAGGTCATCGGCGTTTGTTTATCGAGGCGGTAGCGGATTGCTTCAAGCAGCGTTTTACCGACTTGCAGATTGCGGTAATTGTCGTCCGAACCATCGACGACGATCCACGGCGCCCAAGGGGTGTTCGTTACCCGCAGGGCATGGCCCGCCACTTCGAGCAGCTGGGGTTGGGTTTTCAGGCGCGCCCAGCTTTCCTTCGTGACCTGCCAGGCGGTGCGCGGGTCCGCTTCGAGTTTTTCAAAGCGTGCTTTCTGCGCTTTCTTCGAAAGATGCAGCCAGAACTTCAGGACGAGTGCGCCTTCGTTGACGAGCATGCCTTCGAAACGGTTGATCCGCGTCATTTCGTGTTCGAGCAGATGGCTGACCTGGCCGCCCGCGACGCTTGCGGCGATCGGGTTCGAGTACCAGGAGCCCGAAGAAAACACGCCGATCCGGCCCTTGGGCGGCAGCGAACGCCAATAACGCCACATGGTGGGGCGGTCGCGTTCCTCGTCGGTCGGTGTGGTGAACGCGAGCGTCGAAAGATAGCGCGGGTCCATCCACTCATAGAGCTTGCTGATCGTTTCCCGCTTGCCGCCGCCATCGACGCCGCTGACGAGGATCAGCACGGGAAAGCGCGCCGCCTCGCGCAATTCATATTGCGCCCGCTGCAGTTCGACGCGCAGATGCTCCGCTTCCTTGTGGAAGCGTTTGTTGTCGATCGTATGCCCAAGTTCCGCCGATTCAAACATCTATTGCTCCCTCATCGCGATGCAGGTTTTGCGTGAGCATAAACGCAAGCGCGCGCTTGTGCAGGGGGGCAGATCATATTTCGGGCGTGTACTCGGTTCGCGGTCATTCTGCGCGAAGTCGCAGAATGACCGTGAGGGGCGGCAGGATGCCGCCCCTACGTATCATCCCGATCTTTCAGGAGACTGGATTTGCAAACAGATTGTAGGGGCGGCATTTTGCCGCCCGCCGCTGTACAGGATTAAACCAAAGCCGCTCTAACCCGCCGAATGCTCCTCTATCGGCACGCAGGCGCAGAACAGATTCCGATCGCCATAAACATCGTCGATGCGATTGACGCTCGGCCAGAACTTGTTTTCCGCAACATAAGCGAGCGGGAAGACGCCTTTTTCGCGCGAGTACGGCCGCCTCCATTCGGAAGTGACGACATCGGCCTGCGTATGCGGCGCATGTTTGAGCGGATTGTTGTCGGCAGGCCATTCGCCTTGTTCGACCTTGCGGATTTCCGCGCGGATCTGCGTCATGGCGGCGATGAAGCGGTCGAGTTCGCTTTTCGATTCCGATTCGGTCGGTTCGACCATGATCGTGCCGGCGACTGGGAAGGACATCGTTGGCGCGTGGAAACCGTAGTCCATCAGACGCTTGGCGATGTCGACCTCGGTGACGCCGCAGGCGGCCTTGATCGGGCGGATGTCGAAAATACATTCGTGCGCGACGCGGCCCCGGGCGCCGCGATAGAGCACCGGGTAGTGCGGCGCGAGTTTGGCGGCGATGTAGTTGGCGTTGAGGATCGCGTACTCGGTCGCTTGTTTGAGCCCCGTGCCGCCGATCATCGCGATGTACATCCACGAAATCGGAAGGATCGAGGCCGAGCCGAAGGGGGCGGCCGAAACCGCGCCCTGGCCTGCGTTTTCACGTTTTTCGTCACCTGTTGGCGCTACGACATGATCGGCCATGAACGGCGCAAGATGCGCCGCCAGGCCGATTGGCCCCATGCCGGGGCCGCCGCCGCCATGCGGGACGCAGAAAGTTTTGTGCAGGTTCATATGGCTGACATCCGCGCCGATTGCGGCGGGTGACGTTAAGCCGACTTGCGCATTGAGATTTGCGCCATCCATATACACTTGGCCGCCGTTCGCATGCACGGTCGCGCAAATTTCCTTGACCGTTTCCTCGAATACGCCATGCGTCGAGGGGTAGGTGAGCATCAGCGTGGCGAGCCTGTCCTTGTGCTGTTCGGCTTTCGCCTTGAGATCCGCGAGGTCGACGTTGCCGTTCTCGTCGCAGCCGACAACGACGACTTCGAGCCCGCACATCTGCGCGGTCGCGGGGTTGGTGCCGTGCGCGGACTTCGGGATCAGACAGACGTCGCGCCGCGCCTCGCCGCGCGCCGCGTGGTAGCGCCGGATCGCCACCAGGCCCGCGTATTCCCCTTGTGTGCCGGAATTCGGCTGCATGCAGATCGCCGGGAAGCCCGTAATGGCGCGCAGATACCCGGCGAGGCCCTCGATCATTTCGTGATAGCCCCTGGCTTGATCGCGCGGAACGAACGGATGCACATCGCCGAATTCGGGCCAGGTGATCGGAATCATCTCGCTCGTCGCGTTGAGCTTCATCGTGCAGGAGCCGAGCGGGATCATCGAATGATCGAGCGCGAGGTCGCGGTTCTGTAGCTTCTTCAAGTAGCGCAGCATTTCATGCTCGGTGTGATGCGTGTTGAACACCGGATGCGTGAGGATCGCGTCGGTGCGCAACAGGCTTTCCGGCAGCGCGGCGGCTTGCGCATCAAGCGCGTCGATGTCGGCTTCGTCGAAGGCGTGCGTGAGTTCGCACACGTTCGCGAGCCGTCCCGCATCGGCGAAGAGATTCAACAGCGTGAGCACTTCCGCGCGCGTGCTCTTTTCGTCGAAGCTCACGCCGAGCGCCGCGGGCGAGACCTGGCGCAGATTGAAGCCGGCCGCGAGCGCTGCGGCGGCGATGGCGGCAGTCTGTTCGCCGGTCGCGATGTCGAAGGTGTCGAAATACTGCTTGGCGAGCACTTTGAAACCGGCGCGTTGCAGGCCCGCGGCGAAAATGCCCGCAAGGCGGTGGATGCGCGCGGCGATCGTGCGCAAACCCTTTGGCCCATGCCACACCGCGTACATGCCGGCCATGTTGGCGAGCAGCACTTGCGAGGTGCAGATGTTCGAATTGGCCTTCTCGCGGCGGATATGCTGTTCGCGTGTTTGCAGCGCCATGCGCAGCGCCTTTTTGCCGCGCGCGTCGACCGATACGCCGATGATGCGCCCCGGCGTCGCGCGCTTGTGTTCGTCGCGCGTGGCGAAGAAGGCGGCGTGCGGGCCGCCGAAACCCATCGGCACGCCGAAGCGCTGCGCGGAGCCGAGCGCAATGTCGGCGCCCAGCGCGCCGGGCGATTTGAGCAGCACGAGCGCCATCAGATCGCAGGCGACGGCGACGATCGTCTGCTTGGCCTTGAGCGCGGCGATGGTTTGCGTGAGATCGCGTACTTCGCCGTGCTTGTCCGGGTATTGCAGCAGCGCGCCGAACACGTCGTGCCGCGCGGCGTCTTCCGCGGCGCCGAATACGAGTTCGAAGCCGAAGTATTTCGCGCGCGTTTTCACCACGTCGATGGTCTGCGGGAAGGCGGCGTTGTCGACGAAGAACGCGTTCGATTTGGATTTCGAGGCGCGGCGCGCCATCGTCATCGCCTCGGCGGCGGCGGTGGCTTCGTCGAGCAGCGAGGCGTTGGCGAGTTCGAGCCCGGTCAGGTCCATCACCATCTGCTGCCAGTTCAGCAGCGCTTCGAGGCGGCCTTGCGCGATCTCGGCCTGATACGGCGTGTAGGCGGTGTACCAGCCGGGGTTTTCCAGCACGTTGCGCAGGATGACCTTCGGTGTCACGGTGTCGTAATAGCCGAGCCCGATCAGCGAGCGTTTGAGCACGTTCTTGCCGGCGATCGCCTTGAGTTGCGCGAGCGCCTCATGTTCGGGCATCGCGCCGGCGAGCGGCAGCGCTTTGTCGAGGCGGATTGCGGCGGGAACGGTTTCTTCGATCAGCGCGGCGAGCGAGGCGACGCCGATGTCGGCGCACATCGCGGCGGTCTCGGTCGCGTCGGGGCCGATGTGGCGGCCAATGAAATCATCGCGCTGTTCGAGCGCGGAAAGCGGAAGGGACTGCATGTTCAAACTCGATCTACTGTCTTTCAGGTATTAGGTATTGGCAACTTTGTCGTAGGCCGTGGCGTCGAGCAGCGCGCTCACGTCGTCGGCGTTGGCTGGCTTGAGTTTGAACAGCCAAGTGGCAAACGCGTCGCTGTTGACCGACTCCGGCGCGTCGACGGCGGCCTGGTTGACCGCGATGACTTCGCCCGCGATCGGCGCGTAAATATCGGAAGCCGCCTTGACCGATTCGACCACGGCGCAGTCTTCGTTCGCCGCGAGCTGGCGGCCGACTGCGGGCAGTTCGAGAAAAACGATGTCGCCAAGCGCGTTTTGCGCGTGATCGGTGATGCCGACGGTGACGCTGCCGTCCACTTCGAGGCGGACCCATTCGTGGGATTCGGTGTAGCGCAGATTGGCCGGGTTGTTCATGTGAATTCTCCTGAAAGTGAACTGGTGTTACGCGAGTGCTTTGCCGTTGCGGACGAATGCGAGTTTGCCGACGCGGGCCTTGAGCAGCTTGCCGCGGATTTCGACTTCCACAGTGTCGCCGATTGCGACCGCGGCGGGAACGCGCGCGAAGGCGATCGAGGCGTTGAGCGTGGGCGCGAAAGAGCCGCTCGTGGTTTCGCCGTCGCCATGCGGGGTGACGACGCGCATGTGACCGCGCAGGACGCCGCGCTCTTCGAGTTTGAGGCCGACGAGTTGGCGCGAGCGGTCATAGGCTTCGAGCGCGGCGCGGCCGACGAAATCGCGCTCGCCGCTCAAATCCACGGTCCAGGCGAGGCCGGATTCGAGCGGGTTTGTCGTTTCGTCCATATCCGAGCCATAGAGGTTCATGCCGGCTTCGAGGCGCAGCGTGTCGCGCGCGCCGAGTCCGACCGGCTTGACGCCCGCGGCGGCGAGCGCGCGCCAGACATCGGCGGCCTGGGCGGCGGGCAGAATCAGTTCGAAGCCGTCCTCGCCGGTGTAGCCGGTGCGGCAGATCATTACGCCGTTCCAATGCGCCGCCTGGAACGGCTTGAGCGCTTCGCTCGCGGCTTGCGAGCCGGGCAGGGCGGCCCAGGTTTTTGCGCGCGCGTTCGGCCCCTGGACGGCGATGATGGCCAGATCGCGACGCGAGGTGATCGTGACGTTGGCGCCGGTCTTGGCCGCCTGCGTGCGCATCCAGGCGACGTCTTTCTCGGCGGTCCCCGCATTTACGACGATGCGGTAGTCGTCCGGCGCGAAGAAGTAAGTAATCAGATCGTCGATGACCCCGCCGTCCTCTTGCAGCATGCAGGAGTAGAGCGCTTTGCCCGGTACGCGGAGTTTGCCGACGTTGTTGGCGAGCAGCCGCGCGAGAAAAGCTTGCGCGCCGGCGCCGCTGACATCGACGGGCAGCATGTGGGACACGTCGAACATGCCGGCGTCGCGCCGCACCTGATGGTGTTCTTCGAGCTGCGAGCCGTAATGCAGCGGCATATCCCAGCCGGCGAAGTCGACGATTTTCGCGCCTGCGGCGAGGTGGAGGTCGTAAAGCGGAGTTCGTTTGCCCATTTATCTCTCTTGCGGTTCATGAACGAAAAAGGGCCTGGCGCGCAATGTTTGCATGCCAGGCCCCATCTGTCCTTGATACCTGAGAGATTGCATGCCGTCGTCCTAACGGTATGGCTGCCCCTTCGGTGGATGCCTTAGCCCTTTATGGGCCTGCATCGCTCTCCAGATTCTATGGTCGCCGGTCCTTTATGCCTGAGCGGTTCCGGGTGTTACGCCTTCGGCGGTCCCTCGCGGGACGCTCTCCCGAGCGACGGACGGACTCTACCGGAAGCGGCGACAAGCGGCAATCTTCCTACGCGATCCACTATAAGATTCGGTGCTGGAGAAAGATCGGAGCTTGCCGTGACAACCGTTGAACCCCCTTACTCGCCGCGCCGCGCAGCCGTGAGCGAATGGCTCGATGTGCGCGGCTTGCGTCTGCACATCCGGCGCTGGCCGCGGCCCGGCGCGCCGAAGCTTTTTCTGCTTCACGGCTGGATGGACGCGGCGGCGAGCTTTCAATTTCTGGTCGATGCGCTGAAACAAGACTGGGATGTCATCGCGCCCGATCTGCGCGGTTTCGGCGAAAGCGAATGGGATGCGGGCGGTTATTTTTTTGCGCAGTATCTCGCCGACCTGGATGCGCTGCTGGAACACTACAGCCGTGACGAGCCGGCGCGGCTGGTGGGGCATAGTCTCGGCGGCAATCTCGTCTGTCTCTATGCCGGCGCGCGGCCTGAGCGCGTCGCGGCATTGGCCAATCTGGACGGCTTCGGTTTGCGCGATGCACCGCCGGAAGAGGCGCCGGAGCGCTTGGCAAAATGGCTGCACCAGCTGCGTTACCCAGAGCATTTCCGCACATACTCCAGCTTTGACGGGCTCGTTGCGCGTTTGCAGGCGGAGAACCCTTCTCTGTCGTCGGACCGGGCGGCTTTTCTGGCCGAACATCTGGGCGAAGAGAATGGTCTGGGCGGCGTGATTCGCGCGGCCGACCCGGCGCATCTGCATGTGAGCCCCGTGCTCTATCGGTTTGCCGAAGTCGCGGCCGTGTGGCGGCGTATTACCGCGCCGGTTTTGGTTGTTCTGGCGGATGACCCGCGCACGCTGGAACGGTTGAACCTGTCGCGTGAGGAAGTGCGGCAACGTTTCGACATTGTGCCGCGCGTGCAAATCGAAACTTTGCATGACACAGGGCATAACCTGCATATCGAGCAGCCGGAGCGTTTAGCGGTTTTGCTCGAAGCGTTTTTCGCTTCCAGTCCGGGCGCGGGTTAAACTTAACCGATGTCCAATATCAATGCCGACCTTCACTCTCATTCAACTGTTTCCGATGGCTTGCTCGCGCCCGCGGCGGTTGCTGCGCGCGCCGCGGCGAACGGGGTGACACTGTGGGCGCTGACCGATCACGATGAATTGGGGGGCTTAACTGAGGGGCGCCAGGCTGCGAAAGCGCTCGGGATGCGTTTTGTCGACGGGGTCGAGATTTCGGTCTCCTGGGGTGCGCAGACCCTGCATATCGTCGGGCTTGGCATCGATCCGGCGCATCAGGCGCTGGTCGATGGTCTGATCAGCGTGCGCGCTGGGCGCGATGGCCGGGCGCGCGGGATGGGCGATGCGCTTGCGGCGATAGGAATTCGCGGCGCGTATGCAGGCGCGCTCAAATATGTCGGCAACCCGGCCTTGGTCAGCCGCTCCCATTTCGCACGTTATCTCGTCGAGACCGGCGTCGCCCGCGATGTGAAACAGGTTTTCGATCACTACCTCGTGCGCGGCAAGCCGGGCTTCGTCGAGCATCAATGGGCGAGCCTCGACGACGCGCTGGCTTGGATTCATGCGGCCGGCGGACTCGCGGTCGTGGCGCATCCGGGGCGCTATCGCCTGTCCAAGGCTGCGCTCGATGAGGTGTTTGTGCGCTTCAAGGAGCTTGGCGGCGAGGCGATCGAAGTTGTGTCGGGCTCACATGGGCGTGAGGCGACGCTTGAGTTTGCGCGGGTCGCGCGGCGCTATGGTTTTCTCGCTTCGCGCGCCTCGGACTTTCACGGCCCCCGCGAAAGCGCTGTTGATTTGGGACGGGCCGACGCTTTGCCTGCGGATCTGATCCCGGTTTGGAGCAGGTTGTAAACTGTTGGAGGATCGCGAAGGCTGGCGTTAAAATCAAAAATTCCGCTCCCTCCTCGCCTCCGTGGCCCAATTCTTCTCTCTCCATCCCGAAAACCCGCAGCCACGCCTGTTGAATCAGGCGGCGGAGATCGTGCGCAATGGCGGTCTGATCGTGTTTCCGACCGATTCGGCGTATGCGCTCGGCGGCCGTACGGGGGATGTCGACGTGGTGAGCCGGATCAGAAGGATTCGCGGTGTCGATGATCGGCACCATCTGACTTTGATGGTGCGGGATTTGTCGGAGATCGCGCACTATGCGCGGGTCGACAACGCCCAGTACCGTTTTCTGAAAGCGGCGACGCCGGGACCCTACACGTTTATTTTGGATGGCACCAAAGAACTGCCGCGGCGAGTATTGCACCCGAAGCGCAAGACGATCGGCATGCGTGTGCCCGCGCACCCGCTCGTCGCGGGCCTGATCGCGGCGCTTGACGAGCCCTTGCTGACGGCAACATTGATGCTGCCGGGCGACGATCTGCCGCTGACCGACGCGGAGTACATCCGCGACCTGTTGGAAAAGCAGGTCGACCTGGTGATCGAGGCCGGCCCTTGCGGTCCCGAGGCGACAACGGTCATCGACTTGACGGGCGGAACGCCCGAGGTGATTCGCCACGGCCTGGGGGCGCTGGCGCCGCTGGGGCTCGAATAGGCGGCGCGCACAAAACCTTGGGTCGGCAGCAGTATTTTGTTGACTGCCGCGTAAGCGGCAGCCGCCACGATCCGCGCGTTTAGTTCAGTTCTTTGTCTTTCCAATACTTGCGGCCGCCGAGCGAGCCTCCGGCGGAAAGCCCCGTTTCCGTCATCGGGAAAATCGAGATTTTGCCGCCGAGGCTCGCGCCACCCTCGGCCGAGCCGCCTTTCTTCTCCACCGCCGCCGCACCGCCGCCCGTGGCGGTCAGTTCCCAACCGTTTTCCACAAAGCTGTTCAGCGTTTTGGCATCGTGGAATACCAGGACTTCACGATAATCCTTGATGCCGACCTCAAGCCCCGCCGAGGCTTGGCCCATGTTCATGAATGTAGTTTTGCCCGTGGCGTTGTTGTGCACCAGACCGCGCCCGCCCGCGCCTCCAACGAGCAGCGTCACACCAAAGCTCGAAAAGCATCCATAGCCGGGGCTTTTGGCGATAACGGTCTTGAGCTTGGGTTTGGCTTTGACAAGCGTTGCGAGGGCGGCATCGCACATCTTGCGGATTTCGGCGCGCTGCGCCTCGGGGCTGTCGGCCGCCTGGGCTTGTGAGGTGAAACCGGCCGTCAGCAAGGCTGCGAGAAGCGAAAGTTGGATTGAACGGTTCATCTGCGAACTCCTTTTTCTTTCGGATTGTCAGAGGGGAAAATAAGAGCAAGACGGTCTATGCGTTTCGTCTTCGCGTACTCGACTGATATAGAAACGGAATAATGTCGGTCTTTGCCGGTCGTATGTCTCCCGGATCGCGCAGGGGCAAAGGGACACGACTTCGGGTTAGTCCGCTCTGTTATCCGATGGTTCCGCTGAGTGAGCCGAGCGCTTGACGCTCAGCAAGCCGGTTGCACAGCGGGATTGTGCACGACAGCGTAGGCCCGGATCGGATGAAAATTTGCCCGATGGATTAGGAATTAAAATCGAGACTACGATCGCAATCGCATCGAGTAGTAAAATCGATACTTTTGCCTTCGGACTCGGCGGCACGGCCGCCAGACAGCATCGACCTCATGACCGCCAAACCTTCATTTCAGGAAGTGATCCTGCGGCTTCAGACATTCTGGAGCGAGCGGGGCTGTGCCTTGCTGCAACCGATCGATATGGAGGTTGGCGCGGGCACGAGCCATACCGCCACCTTTCTGCGCGCGATCGGCCCCGAGCCTTGGAATGCCGCTTACGTGCAGCCCTCGCGCCGTCCCAAGGATGGCCGCTATGCGGAAAATCCGAACCGGCTACAGCACTACTATCAGTATCAGGTCGTGCTCAAGCCGAGTCCCGACGCGATTCAGGAGCTGTACATCGATTCACTACGTGCGCTCGGCATCAACACCAACGAACACGACATCCGCTTCGTCGAGGACGACTGGGAGAATCCAACGCTCGGCGCCTGGGGGCTGGGTTGGGAGGTTTGGCTCGACGGCATGGAAGTGACCCAGTTCACCTACTTCCAGCAAGTTGGCGGCATCGAATGCAAGCCGGTGCTCGGCGAAATCACCTACGGCCTCGAACGCCTGGCGATGTACCTGCAAGGCGTCGAGAATGTCTATGACCTGGTATGGACGCCGGGCCTGTCGTATGGCGATGTCTATCATCAGAACGAAGTCGAGCAGTCGACCTACAACTTCGAACAATCGGATGCGGCCTGGCTGCTGCGTTTGTTCGGCGACTACGAAGAGCAGGCCAAGCGTTTGATGGAGGCGAGGCTCGCGCTGCCGGCCTATGAGATGGTGCTGAAGGCCGCGCACACCTTCAATCTGCTCGATGCGCGCGGCGCGATTTCGGTGACCGAGCGCGCCGCGTATATCGGCCGCATCCGCAATCTCGCGCGCGCGGTGGCGCAGGCTTACTACGCCTCACGCGAAGCGCTTGGTTTCCCGATGGCGGATACCGGCAATCTGCGTCTGCGCGCGCTGCTCGGCGAAGAGGCGATGGCGAAGATCGAGGCGATACGCGCCGAGCGCGCGGGCCGCTGAACATAGACCAAAGCGGGCCAGCGCATGGTCCGGCAACGAATTTTGGGAGGGGCGCTAAGGCGTCCGCATGCACGATGCAAGAAACTCTGCTTGTAGAACTGCTCACTGAAGAATTACCCCCCAAGGCGCTCGCGCGGCTGGGCAAGGCGTTTGCCGAAGGCGTCGTCAAGCATCTTGTCGAGCGCAAGCTCGTCGCGGCCGAGCCGAACGTTCATGTGTTCGCCACGCCGCGCCGCCTTGCGCTGACGGTGGATGAGGTGCTCGCACAAGCGCCGGAAGCCTCGCTGCGCGAAAAGATCATGCCGGTCGCCGTGGCGCTGACGGCGGATGGCAAGCCGAGCCCCGCGCTTGTCAAAAAGCTCGAAGCCAAGGGCATTGCGCTCGATGCCGTCGCCACTTTCGAACGCGCGATGGACGGCAAGAGCGAAACCTTCTTCCACACCGCGCGCGTGCCGGGCGCGGCGCTCGATGCGGTGCTCGCGGACATCGTTGCCGATGCCTTGAAGAAACTGCCGATTCCGAAACTCATGCGCTGGGGCGATGCCACGCATCAGTTCGTGCGTCCGGTGCACGGTTTGATTCAACTGCATGGCAGCCGCGTCGTTCCCGGCGAAGTGCTTGGGCTGAGCGCGGGCAACACGACGCGCGGCCATCGCTTCATGGGGCAGGCGCAGGTAACGATTCCATCGGCGGAGGCTTATGCGCGCACGCTGTTCGAGCAAGGCTCGGTCGTCGCCTCGTTCGAGGCGCGGCGCAGCCTGATTCAACACGAACTGGCCCAGGCGGCTGCGCAGATCGGCGGTGTGCAGCCGATTGAGGACGCGGCACTGCTCGACGAGGTGACGGCGCTCGTCGAACATCCGACCGTTTATGTCGGCGAGTTCGAATCCGAGTTCCTCGCCGTGCCGCAGGAATGCCTGATTCTGACGATGAAGCAGAACCAGAAGTATTTCCCGCTGCTCGACGCGCAGGGCAAGCTGCTCAACAAATTCCTCATCGTCGCGAACATCAAGGCGGATATTCCCGACAACATCACCGGCGGCAATGCACGCGTCGTGCGCGCGCGCCTGTCGGATGCGAAGTTCTTCTACGATACCGACCGCAAGCAGCGCCTCGAAGCGCGCTTGGAAAAACTCGCGAGCGTTGTTTATCACAACAAGCTTGGTTCGCAGTTGCAGCGTGTGCGGCGGCTCGAAATGCTCGCCGGCAAGATCGCTGCGCATCTTGGCTGCGATGTCGCGGCGGCCATGCGGGCGGCGCGGCTCGCCAAGGCCGACCTTGTGACCGAGATGGTCGGCGAGTTCCCCGAGTTGCAGGGCATCATGGGCGAGTACTACGCCGCCCACGACGGCGAAGCCACCGAGGTCGCCAACGCGATCGAGCAGCATTATCATCCGCGCTTCGCGGGCGACAGTCTGCCGCAAGGCAGCGTCGCCGCCGCGGTGGCGCTTGCCGACAAGCTCGACGCGCTGGTTGGTTTTTTCGGCATCGGCGAAAAGCCGACCGGCGACAAGGATCCGTTCGGTCTGCGCCGCGCCGCGCTCGGCGTGCTGCGCATCGTGATGGAAATGCCGCTGCCGCTTGATCTGGCGGCGCTGATCGACGATGCCCTGTCCGGTTTCGATGATTTCCTGGGGCGTGAAGGGGTGACGAAAACCGAACTCCTCGCCTTCTTCCACGAGCGCCTGCGCGGCGTGCTGCGCGACACCGGCGCCACGGCCGAGCAGATCGAAGCGGTTCTCGCGCTCGGCCCGACGCGAGTCGACCGCGTGCCGGCCAAGCTCGCCGCGGTGCGCAAATTCGTTGCCCTGCCGGAAGCCGCGGCACTCGCGGCGGCCAATAAGCGCATCGTCAATATCCTCAAGAAAGCCGAGCAGTCGATTGGCACTCCCGATGTGGCCTTGCTTGCCGAACCGGCCGAAAAGGCATTGTTCGCGGCGGTCAGCGAACTTGCGCCGACGGTGCGCGCGCAGGTGGAAAAAGAGAACTACACCGCCGCGCTCAAAACGCTGGCCGGGCTGCGCGCGGCTGTCGACACCTTTTTCGAGCAGGTGATGGTGAATGCCGAGGAGCCGTCGATTCGCGCCAACCGGCTCGCATTGCTGAGCGAACTGGCGCAGATGATGAACGCGGTGGCCGATATTTCGCGCTTGTCCGTATAAGCGAGCCGCGATGAAACTTATCATTCTCGACCGCGACGGCGTCATCAATCACGACTCGGCGCAGTTCATCAAGTCGCCGGACGAATGGCGTCCGATCGAAGGCAGTCTGGCGGCCATCGCGCGCCTGAATGAAGCGGGCTATCGCGTTGTCGTGGCCACGAATCAAAGCGGAATTGGGCGCGGGCTGTTCGATATGGAAACGCTCAACGCGATCCACGACAAAATGATCAAAGCGGTGACACAGGCCGGCGGGCGGATCGATGCGATTTTCTACTGCCCGCATCCCGCCGATTCGACCTGCGATTGCCGCAAACCGAAGCCGGGTATGTTCGAGGAAATTGCGCACCGCTTCAATATCGACCTGCATGGTACGCCCGCGGTCGGTGACAGCTTGCGGGATATCCAGGCTGCCCTTGCCGCCGGCTGCACGCCGTATCTGGTGTTGACCGGGAAAGGCGAGAAAACGCTGATGCAGCCGGAACTTCCCGTTGGCGTCGCGGTATTCCCGGATCTCGCGGCGGTGGCATTGTCCTTGACGGCTTGAGTTTGGGATGAGCGACGGTACGCTACGCAGCATTCATCTCGGCGTTCGCGAAGTCGCTTATCTGCTGCGGCGCAGCCGCCGGCGCAGTCTGGGCATGACAGTCGATACGCGCGGTCTGGTCGTGACGATCCCCTTGCGGGCAACTTTGCACGATACCGAAGCCTTCATTCACGGCCATGCCGCATGGGTTATCGAAAAGCTCGACGCATGGGTCAGGCGGAGCGAAGCGCCGCGCCTGGAGATCGCTGATGGCCAGCGCCTACCCGTGCTCGGTCAGCCGTGCGTATTGCTTTTGCGGTCCGGGCTGGCGCGGGCGCGCTGGATCGAAGGCCCGTTCGAACGCGAATTGCAACTGCCCTTGTGGCCCGGCGCCGACAGCCGCTTGATGCTGCGCCGTGTTTTGCAGGCGTATGCCTTGAATTACTTCGGCGGGCGGCTCGACGAGTACATGCTTAAACTGAACGCGTTCGCGCCGGGTATGCCGCGTCCGCGGCTTGCGCTGACCTCGGCGCGAACGCGTTGGGGAAGCTGCTCCCGACATGGTGGAGTCCGGCTCAATTGGCGTCTGATTCATCTTGAGCATGAGCTGGTCGACTATGTCGTCGCGCACGAAGTGGCGCATCTGCTCGAAATGAATCACTCGCCGCGCTTCTGGTCGGTGGTTGAGGCGCTATGTCCCGAGTGGCGGGATGCGCGCAGCAGGCTCAAGCTGGCAAGCGAGCAACTACCCGAGTTTTAAAGCCGGTTTCCGATGCAAAACCGAAGGTGCTATTGAAAGGAAGCTTTATGCGAATTCTTCATACCATGCTGCGTGTCGGCGATCTCGAGCGCTCGATCAAGTTTTATACCGAAGTGCTCGGCATGCGCCTCTTGCACCGGAACGATTATCCCGAGGGCAAATTCACGCTCGCGTTCATCGGCTATCAGGAAGAGAGCGCAGGCGCAGTCATCGAACTGACGCACAATTGGGATGTCGAGCATTACGAAATCGGAACCGGCTACGGCCATATCGCCATCGAGGTGCCGGATGCCTATAAGGCATGCGCCGAAATCAAAGCGCGCGGCGGTGTCGTCACCCGCGAGGCGGGCCCGATGAAGCATGGAACGACGGTGATCGTTTTCGTAGAGGACCCCGATGGCTACAAGGTTGAGCTGATTCAGGCTTGAATAAAAGCGGTTCTAAATTTTTGAGGGTGTGCGGATGGTTCCCACTGCAATTGAGTTGATCGGCACGGCATTATTTGCGCTTGCCATTCTGCATACCTTCGCCACGAAATTCTTCAACCATCTGGCGCATACGCGGCCGGCGCATGCCGGGCTATGGCATTTGTTGGGTGAGACTGAAGTCGTATTCGGTTTTTGGGCCATGGTTTTGGCGGTGGCGATGTTCGTTACCGATGGCGCGCGGGCGGCCGTGGAGTACATCGACTCGCGCGATTTCACCGAACCGATGTTCGTTTTCGCGATTATGGTGATCGCGGGTTCCCGCCCCGTCTTGCATACAGTGACGCTTGGCGTGCGCGGGGTTGTGCGCCTGCTGCCCTTGCCCGGCAGCATGGGGCTTTATCTTGCCGTGATGATTTTTGTGCCTCTGCTCGGATCGTTGATTACCGAGCCGGCGGCGATGACGCTGGCGGCAATGGTTTTGGCCGATTGCTTTTTCTCGCGCTCGATTTCTCGGCGTCTGAAATATGCAAGCCTGGGGGTGCTGTTCGTCAATGTGTCGATCGGCGGCGTGCTGACGCCATTTGCCGCGCCGCCGGTGCTGATGGTCTCCGGCAAATGGGGCTGGGATGTGAGCTTCATGCTGACGGCATTCGGCTGGAAGGCCGCGCTTGCCGTGCTGGTCAATGCGCTTGGCGCTACCTTGTTGTTCCGCCGCGAACTGGCCGGCTTGCCGCTGCGCGGCGGTGACGATGAATCGAGCGCAAGTCCTGCCATTCATGGCGGGGTTAGCGAGACAAATGTTATTGGCGCCGAAGGCGCCCCCGATTCGTGGCGAAGAAGCCCCGGGCTTCAGCCTGGGGCGATTCATGACCAAGCGGTTCAGGTGCCATTCGCGCTTGTTGTGGCGCATTTGGCTTTCCTCGTTGGAGTTATCGTGTTTTCACATCATCCAGCGATTTTCATGGGCTTGTTTTTGTTTTTTCTGGGTGTGGCGCACGCGTATCAGCACTATCAAGATCGGCTGATTTTGCGTGAAGGCTTGCTGGTGGCTTTCTTTCTGGCCGGCTTGGTTGTGCTCGGCGGACAACAGCAATGGTGGCTGAAACCGCTGTTGATGAATATGAGCAGCGATGCCGTGTTCTTTGGCGCGCTGGTGCTGACGGCTTTTACCGATAACGCGGCGCTGACCTATCTGGGTTCGCTGATTGACGGTTTGTCGGAGAGTTTCAAATACGCTCTGGCCGTCGGCGCAGTGGCGGGGGGCGGTTTGACGATCATCGCGAATGCGCCGAATCCGGCCGGCATTGCACTCTTGCGCGGGTATTTTGATGACGAGGCGGTGCACCCAGCGGGTTTGTTGCTGGCCGCTTTATTGCCGACTGTAGTGGCTGTAATAGCGTTTCGTTGTTTGTAATTCCATTTCTCTATCAATCGATTACTTTGTCGGCTTTGCTTGCCGTGCTATAGCACTGTCTGCGCTTCGCCTTCGCGTACTCGATTGATATAGAAACGGAATAAGACGTTTAGTCCTGGAAGCGTTTGCGAATTTCGAGCACTTCGTCCCAGGAGTCGAGGAAGACGTCGACGCAGGCTGGATCGAAATGCTGGCCTCTGCCGGTTTTCAGTAATTCGCAGGCGTCTTCGAGCGACCAGGCTTTTTTATAGGTGCGTTCCGAGGTGAGCGCATCGAACACATCGGCGACCGCGACAATCCGCCCTGAGAATGGGATTTGTTCACCCGCGATTCCGTGCGGGTAACCGCTCCCATCGAATTTTTCATGATGATTCAGTGCAATCTCGGCCGCGAGACGCAGCACGGGGGCGGAGGAGTCTTTAAGGATTTCGTGCCCGATCGTCGTGTGCTGTTTCATGATGACCCACTCTTCCGCTGTGAGCGGGCCGGGTTTGAGCAGAATGCGGTCGGGCGTGCCGAGTTTGCCGACATCATGCATCGGCGCGGCGGCGAGCAGTTTGGCTTGGAATTCTGGATCAAGGCCCAGCTTTTCCGCGATGAGTTGCGAGAAATGCGCGATGCGCAGGATGTGCGAGCCGGTTTCGGGATCGCGGAATTCCGCTGCCCGTGCGAGCCGGGTAACGGTTTCGCGTTCGCGATCATGTACATCTTGCGTCGCACGACGCACGGCTTCAGCCAATTCATTGGCGCGGCTGGCCAGCATGACCGCATGCCGGCGCAGTCCGAGCATGTTGCGCACGCGCGGGACAAATTCGTTTTTGTCGATCGGCTTGGAAAGGAAATCGGTTGCGCCGCAGTCAAGCGCCTCATAGCGCACTTCCTTCTCATGTGCAGCCGTGACCATCAGAATTGGAATGTCGGTGCGCTCGGGGGCCGAGCGGAAGCGGCGAATGAATTCGAGCCCATCCAGATCCGGCATCATGTAGTCGACAATGACCAGATCCGGCTGATCGATGATGCACGCGTCAAGCGCTGCGACAGGATCGGTGAAGGTTTCCGACGAACAACCTTCGACACGACTGACAAGCGCTTGCATCAATGCGAGATTGATTGGCGTATCGTCAATAATCGCTACGTTCATGAAATGAAACTCTCGATATCAGCGTTCATACTGGTCTACGGTTACGCGCCCGATTAACTCCAGCGCATTTGAAAAGCCTCCCGTTTGTGTGGCAAGGACAAGTCGAACAAAAGCTGAAGGCGATACAGTTGGCGGCGTTTTCGGCTCAGGCAAATTTTTCGTTGCGACGTTCCTTTTTTTAGATAACGACGCGTTGAGGAACAAGTTGAGTTATTCCGCGGCCCCATGTGTCTGGCAATCGGTGAGGTGATTGATACGGTTTACGGCATCGTCGCTCGTCGAGCGCTTGATGCCAAAGGGGCGCGGGGGTGTAACGGGTATAAGAGAGACGGCCGCTGCATGGCCAAGACCGCTGCGTGCCGGTTTTCACGGTTGAAGGTATGCTGCTTGAGCAGGGTCTGCGCTCGATGCGCGCTTATGCAGGCCAGCCGACGTCTGCGGCTGGCCGTTTTCATTTCAACGGCGCACCTCAGCCGCCATGACAAGCTGCACGAGCTCAGCAAGCGAGGCGACGCCCATTTTTTCCATGACGCGCGCGCGGTGCACTTCGACGGTTTTGATGCTGATGCCCAAGTCGTCGGCAATCTGTTTGTTGAGCCGTCCGGCAACGATCAGTTCGAGCACTTCGCGTTCGCGGCCCGTGAGCTGCTCCCGCCGCCGCGCGGTTTCGGCATTTTGGCGCCACTGCGAATGTTTTTCGCGGTCGATGCTCAGGCATTGCTCGATCAGTTTGAGCATATCCCGGTCATTGAAGGGCTTCTCGATGAAATCGATGGCTCCTTTCTTGAGCGCCGTTACTGCCATGGGCACATCACCGTGGCCGGTGATGAATATGATCGGCAATGTGTTATGCAAAGTCAGCAGTTTTTCGAATAACTCCAGACCGCTCATCCCCGGCATACGTACATCGAGCAATGCGCAGCCGCGCATTTCGGGTGACCAAGCCAGCAGGAAATCTTCTGCTGAGGGGTAAGTTGCAACCGTGTGTCCTTCTGTTTCAAGCAACCAGATTAGAGAATCACGTAGGGCCTCATCGTCGTCGATAATGTGGACCGTTTGCTCAGGCGGGTTCTGCGTGGTGTTCAAAAGCATGCTCCAAGGGGAGGGTAAAGCGGAAGATACACCCTCCGCCGGGGTTGTCTTCGGCCCACAGGCGGCCGTTATGGAATTCGATGATCGAGCGGCAGATGTTCAGCCCCATACCCATACCGTCGGGTTTCGTCGTATAAAAAGCGGTGAAGAGTTTGTCGCGATCTTCTGCGCTGACACCATGACCTCGATCAGATACTGAAACTTCCAGCATTTGTTCCTTGAGCAAGGCATGGACTTTCACCACGCGCTCGGCTCCCGGTGTTGCGTGCATGGCCTCCGCCGCGTTGCGCACCAGGTTGAGAACGACTTGTTCGATCATGATGCGATCGGCATGCACGGCCGGTAGCGCGCTGGGTATTTCATTGTCGATGCGTACGCCATATTTGCGCGCATCGATCTCCGCGAAACCGAGCGCATCTTCCACAACGTCCGCGAGCTGTATGGCGGCCAGGCGCGGCTCGCTCTTACGCACGAAATCGCGAATCCGGCGCAGGATTTTTCCGGCGCGATCCGCTTGATGGCTGGTTTTTTGCATCGCACTGAGCAATTCCTCGGGTTTGTAGCGCCCGCTTTGCAAGCGGTTGACGCAGCCGGAACTGTAATTGGCGATCGCGGAAAGTGGTTGATTGAGTTCGTGCGCAAGCGTGGAAGCCATTTCGCCCAGTGTAATCAGACGCGATGTTTGTTGTAGGCGTTCCTCTTGCTGGCGGTTGAGCTCGGCCACCTGCTTGCGATCGGTGATATCGGTGGCGATCACCATGCGGACGATGCGGCCATCGACCCAGCGTGTCGCGCGCTCGCGCACGTGATACCAGCGCCCGGTCAGCGCTTGTTGCAACTCTCCATCGAAAAGCTCGAACGGCAATGCATCGTGCTGGAGGTGACGTGGGTCGACGGGGTAATCGCCGCGTTCGGGTTGGGGCAGGCTGAGCGAATAAGTGCTGCTACCGAGCGCGTGAGCGCCGAAATTGGCAAGCAGGGCGCGATTGGCATACAGAATGCTATCGGTGCGCGCATCGGCGACGTAAACCGCGGTGTCCAAACCGTCGAGCACCGCAACAAAGCGTTCCTGTGCGGCTTCAAGCTCAGCGCGGATCCGCTTCGATTCCGTGATATCGCTCATGGCCGTCATCCAGCCGGTTTGGACGCCAGCACTGTCGATCAAGGGCGAGATCATGATCTGCACGTCTACCTGCCGGCCATCCTTGCGCTGGATGCGTGTTTCTTCTCCTTCGGGCGGTATTTTGCCCGCGAGCATGATCTCCATGTTGCGCGGCACATCCTCGTCGGGCCAGTATGGAAAAGGCACGCGCAGGCCAATGATTTCGTCATGTTTATAGCCGACGAGATCGCAGAAGGCCGGGTTGGCGTAAATGACGCAACCATGCAAATCGGTAGCGCGCAGTCCAGTGCGCACGGATTGCTCCATCGCTTTACGGAATGCGGATTCGGCACGCCAAGCCTCCTCGGTCGCCTTGCGCTTGGTGATGTCGTGCGCGACAGCGTAGATGACTTGATCGTTTGGCACAGGGTTAGCGTTCCACACCAGCCATTTGTAGCTGCCGTCCGCGCAACGGACGCGGGCTTCGAAAGTACAAGCTGCGCCATCGGCAAGGCGCGCCAAGGCCAAACGCATATCGGCCTGGTCGTCCGGGTGTACCAGTTCGTACAATGGATGGCCGACAAGTTGTTCGCTCGGATAGCCAAGTGTGCGTTCGCACGCCGGATTGACCCGGCGGTATGCGCCGCCCATCGTCAGCGTGCACAGCATGTCGAGCGAAACGTCGAAGAGTTGATCGCGTTCGCGTTCGGCGCGCGTGCGGCTATCTATATGACTGCGCAATGCCCACAGGCTCCAGAACACGAGCACCGACAGGCCGACGATCAGCACGATGGGCAATACCTTGGACGGACTTGTGTCGGTGTTGAGCGCGGCGACGCGCAGGGCCAAACCGTTGCCAGGCGGGTCGAAAACGATCAGTGGGCTGAGCGTTGGATTGATGTGGGGCGAGGCGGCATTCGCGACAAGGGTTTCCCCCGTGCCGTCGATAAGCCTCAGGTAGTATTTTTCCGAGAACCATGGCGATACAAGATGGCGTAATAGGCCCTCAATCGAATACTCCGCGACGATGAACCCGTGAGGCGAACGCCCGCGGTTGACGGGCAGCACGACTTCCATTTGCGTTGTGCCGTGGCTGGTGCGGTAAGGCAAGCCGTAGGCTGCGCGTCCAAGCTCGCGGGCGAGACGCGCGATTTGCCCTTGGGTGGGGCTCAAAACATCGCCGGGCAGCCAGTCTTCCGTATCAAGTGGCGCGGCCCAGCGCATGGCGCCCGAGGCGTCGATCCAGACGATATTGAGCAACTCCAGATTGTTCGCGAGATATTGGTTGGCGCGGGCTTGAAAAGTTTCCGCCGTCATTTCATCGATGGCGATATCGCGTGCGAGCTGTGCAAGAAATCTTTCATTGGCGATGAAGTGGGTTTGTATCGTTTGGTCTGCCCACTGCACATCGCGCATCAATGCATTGCGCTCAATTTCGGCCTCGTGCCGCTGCAGAATCCAGACCAGCACAAACATTGCAAGCGCGAATAAGACAACCGCCACATAGGGGGCCGTCCAGTAAAAGCGGCTTGGGCTTGTGCTGCGATGGCTGCTTGGGGGCGGGATTCTCATAACTAACTATCGGAGTGCTCCGAAACCGTTTTCGGAGGTGATGGCGATTGAAGCGTATTCCTCACCACAGCAGTGAAGGATAGCGGATGACAGGCGAATTGTTGATTTTTGATAAATCTATTATCTGCCCGCGCGCCGTTATTTTATTTAGCGGCTTGTGCCGCAGGGCGCCTCAGTCGCTTGCCGTATGTTCAAAAACGGACGGATAAAATCCGGCGTGGGGGATTGGTCATGTCTACGCAGCGGATCGGCGGCTCCAACGGGCTGTTTAGAGGGGGAAGGTTTCAAATTTTTTTGCACGTTCAAATAAATTATTTTTTTGCGCCGCAGTATCCCTTTAAGACTCTTCACCGTTTCATATGGGGAATAAAAATTCCGCATTGCATCAAACGCTTGGCGGGATGCGCCGAGGTATTTTGGTTTCTGTTTTGTCGCGCTATGTGGAATGTCGTTTTATGATTCGAAAAATTGGATGTGGCTGACTAAGGCTGGTCTTGGCTCAATGCCGGGCGTAAGCTTAAGCAGCCGCCTATTTTGAAAACTTTTAAGAACGCCGTTTTCCCGGCGGCGTTTTTCGATTGGTATTCCACCAAACGCAAGGAGAAAGCTCCGATGGCCGCTTTGCCTAATGCGCTGCTGCAATCCGACATGGATGCGCAGGAAACCCAGGAATGGCTCGACGCGCTCACCGCCGTACTCGCAAACGAGGGACCGGAGCGCGCGCATTACCTCATCGAACGTTTGATCGAGGTCGCCCGCGAAGAAGGAGCGGGCATTCCGTATAGCGCGAACACTGCTTATATCAATACGATTCCCGCCGACCGGCAGCCCAACTATCCGGGCGATACCGCGATCGAGACGCGCATCCAGGCGTTCCTGCGCTGGAATGCGATGGCGATGGTTGTGCGCGCGAACAAAGATACGAACGTTGGCGGCCATATTGCCTCTTACGCCTCGGCGGCGACGCTGTACGACGTAGGTTTCAACTGGTTCTGGAAATCACCCGCGAACCCCGATGGCGGCGATCTGATTTTCTTCCAGGGCCATTCGGTGCCGGGCATCTACGCGCGTGCGCATCTGCTCGGCCGTTTGACGGATGAACGGATCGATCACTTCCGCCAGGAGTGCGCCGGCAAGGGCGTGTCCTCCTATCCGCACCCGTGGCTAATGCCGGATTTCTGGCAATTCCCGACGGTATCGATGGGGCTTGGGCCGTTGCAGGCGATCTACCAGGCGCGTTTCATGAAGTACCTCGACAACCGCGGCCTGGCGAAAACCGAAGGGCGCAAGGTCTGGGCCTTCCTCGGCGACGGCGAGATGGATGAAGTCGAATCGATGGGCGCGATCGGCGTGGCCGGGCGCGAGCAGCTCGACAATCTGATTTTCGTCGTCAACTGCAACCTGCAACGGCTCGACGGCCCGGTGCGCGGCAACGGCAAAATCATGCAGGAGCTTGAAGCCGAATTCCGCGGCGCGGGTTGGAATGTCATCAAAGTCGTGTGGGGCACGCACTGGGATGCGCTCTTTGCGCGCGACAAAAAGGGCATCCTCAAACAACGCATGATGGAGTGCGTGGACGGCGAGTACCAGACTTTCAAATCGAAAGACGGCGCCTATGTGCGCGAGTATTTCTTCAACACGCCCGAACTCAAGGAACTGGTCGCCGACTGGACCGACGACGACATCTGGCGTCTGAACCGCGGCGGTCACGACATCTTCAAAGTGTTCGCGGCCTATAAGGCGGCCACCGAGCACAAAAACCAGCCGACGGTCATTCTGGCCAAGACGATCAAAGGTTTCGGCATGGGCTCATCGGGCGAAGCGCAGAACATCACGCACCAGCAGAAGAAGATGACGCGCGATGCGCTGCTACGCTTCCGCGACCGCTTCGATATTCCCGTTTCGGATGATCAGTTTGACGAACTCCCGCTGATCAAATTTGAAGAAGGCTCGCCCGAACTTACTTACATGCGCCAGCGCCGCATGGATCTCGGCGGTTATCTGCCGAGCCGCCGCATGAAGGGCGATACCCTGGCCGTACCGGAACTGGGGGCCTTCGAAGGACAGCTCAAGGCTTCGGGCGCGGGACGCGAGTTCTCGACGACGATGGCCTTCGTGCGGATTCTCTCGACCTTGTTGAAAGACAAGAACGTCGGCCGGCATATCGTGCCGATCGTGCCGGACGAATCGCGCACCTTCGGCATGGAAGGCATGTTCCGCCAATTCGGCATCTGGAACCAGTTCGGCCAGAACTATGTGCCGCAGGACCACGACCAGTTGATGTTCTACAAGGAAAGCCGCGACGGTCAGATCTTGCAGGAAGGCATCAACGAAGCTGGCGCGATGTGCTCCTGGATCGCGGCGGCGACAGCCTATTCGGTGCACAACGTGCCGATGATCCCGTTCTACATCTACTACTCGATGTTCGGGCATCAGCGCGTGATGGACCTGTGCTGGGCGGCGGGCGACTCGCGCGCGCGCGGCTTCCTGCTCGGCGGCACCGCCGGCCGCACGACGCTCAACGGCGAAGGGCTGCAACACGAGGACGGCCATTCGCTGATCCTCGCGAATCTCGTGCCGAACTGCATTTCCTACGATCCGACCTTCGCTTACGAAGTCGCCGTGATCGTGCACGATGGCCTGCGCCGGATGTACGCCGAGCAGGAGGATGTGTACTTCTACATCACGCTGATGAACGAGAACTACGAACATCCCGCGATGCCGGAAGGGGCGGAAGCCGACATCCTCAAAGGCATGTACAAGTTCCGCCAAGGCGGCACGAAGCGCGGCAAACAGGCGCGCGTGCAGTTGCTCGGCTCGGGCACAATCTTCCAGGAGGTGATTGCCGCCGCCGATCTGCTCAAGAGCGATTGGGGCGTCGAATCCGATATCTGGGGCTGCCCGAGCTTCAACCAGCTCGCGCGCGACGGCCAGGACACGGCGCGCTGGAACATGCTGCATCCGCTCGAAATGCCGCGCCTCTCGCACGTCGAGCAATGCCTCAAAGGCGCGGCGGGCCCCGTGATCGCGGCGACGGACTATGTGAAGCTCTTTGCCGAACAGATCCGTCCTTTCGTCGCGGGCCGCTATGTCACGCTGGGCACCGACGGTTTCGGCCGCTCGGATACGCGTGAAGCGCTGCGCAACCATTTCGAAGTCGACCGGCATTGGATTGTCGTGGCGGCGCTTAATGCGCTGGTCGCTGATGGCGTGATCGGACGCGAAAAGGTGCGCGATGCCATGACCAAGTACGGTATCGACGCCGACAAACCCAATCCCCTCACCGTTTAATGTGAAGCGCCTGCCGGCAAGTTGTGTGCATGAGACTTGCCGGTAAGAGTGTGTTCGCGCCAAGCGTTTCATGTTTCTCAGAGGAGCTCACATGAGCCAGCTCATCGAAGTGAAGATTCCCGACATCGGCGACTTCAAAGACGTCCCGGTGATCGAACTAGCAGTAAACCCCGGTGATCGCGTTGCAGCGGAACAAACGCTGCTGACGCTCGAATCCGACAAAGCCACGCTCGATGTCCCGAGCCCGTCAGCCGGGGTCGTCAAGGAAATAAAAGTCAAAGTCGGCGACACGGTTTCCGAAGGCAGCCTCGTCGTTTTGCTCGAAGCCGAGAATGTCGCCACGGCAAGTGCCGTCGCGCCCGCGCCGGTTGCATCCGCACCCGTGGCGGCCGCAGCGCCCGCCGCCCCCGCTGCGAGCGGCGGGCTCGTCGAGGTGAAAGTGCCCGACATCGGCGATTTCAAGGATGTGCCAATCATCGAAGTGCTCGTCAGCGTTGGCGATAACATCGCTGCCGAGACGGCGGTCGTCACCCTAGAATCCGACAAGGCGACGATGGATGTGCCCGCACCGACGGCCGGCGTGGTTAAAGAACTGCGCGTCAAAGTTGGCGACCGGGTTTCCGAAGGCAACGTGATCCTCATCGTGGAAACCGGCGCAGCCGCCCTGGCCGCCGCACCCACGCAGACTGTGGCATCTGTTCCCGCACCTGCGCCCGCAGTGGCTCCCGCTCCCGTGGCGTCCGCCGCGCCGGTTCCGCAAGCGACTGCGCCAGCCGGCAAAGCGCATGCAAGCCCGTCGGTGCGCAAATTTGCGCGCGAACTCGGCGTCGATATTGCGAAAGTGCCGGGCACGGGGCCGAAAGGCCGGATACAGCAGCAAGACGTACAGAATTTCATCAAGGGCGTATTCGCCCAAATCGCCGGCGGTGCCTTGCCTGGCGCAGCGCCTGCTGGTGGTGTCACGGGCGGCGGCGAACTGAATCTCCTGCCGTGGCCGAAAGTCGATTTCGCCAAGTTCGGCCCGGTTGAAACCAAGCCGCTTGCCCGCATCAAGAAAATTTCGGGCGCGAACCTCGCGCGCAACTGGGTGATGATTCCGCATGTCACGCAGTTCGACAAAGCCGACATCACCGACCTCGAAGCCTTCCGCAAGGCAATCGGCCCCGAAGCCGAAAAAGCGGGCGTCAAGGTCACGATGCTTACCTTCCTCGTCAAGGCTTGCGTTGCCGCGCTGAAGAAATTCCCCGATTTCAACGCTTCGCTCGACGGGGACAATCTGGTCTACAAGCAATACTTCCACATCGGTTTCGCCGCCGATACGCCGAATGGGCTGGTCGTGCCGGTGATCCGCGATTGTGACAAGAAATCGGTCTACGACATCGCGCGCGACATGGCGGAACTCGCGAAGAAGGCGCGCGACGGCAAACTTGGCCCGGCGGAAATGAGCGGCGGCTGTTTCTCGATCTCCAGCCTCGGCGGCATCGGCGGCACGGCATTCACGCCGATCGTCAATGCGCCCGAAGTCGCGATTCTCGGCGTCTCGAAGTCGGCGCTGGAGCCGGTCTGGGATGGCAAGGCATTCGTGCCCCGCCTGATGCTGCCGCTCTCGCTTTCCTACGACCATCGCGTCATCGACGGCGCCGCGGCCGCGCGCTTCACGAGCTTCCTCACCCAAGCGCTCGCGGATATGCGCCGCGTGCTGCTGTGAGCGGGAGAGACTGCGATGACTAAGCTCATTGAAGTGCAAGTCCCCGATATCGGCGACTTTAAAGACGTGCCGGTGATCGAAGTGGCAATCAAGGTCGGTGACCGGGTGAAAGTCGACGATCCTTTGGTTACGCTCGAATCCGACAAGGCGACGATGGATGTGCCATCCTCGGCGGCCGGCGTCGTCAGGGAAGTGCGCGTGCGCGTCGGCGACCGGGTCCGCGAAGGCGCGCTTGTCGCCGTGCTCGAAGCGGAAGACGCGGTCGCTGCGCCCGCGCCCGTCAAACAGACAGCGCCCGCCCCAGCCGCGGCGCCCGCGGCTTCGGCTGCGGCGGGGAGTTACACCGGCGCGGCCGACATCGAATGCGAAATGCTCGTGCTGGGCGCGGGCCCAGGCGGCTATTCGGCGGCGTTCCGCGCGGCGGACCTCGGGCTTAAAACCGTCATCGTCGAACGCTATGCCACGCTCGGCGGAGTCTGCCTGAATGTGGGCTGCATCCCCTCGAAAGCGCTGCTGCATGTCGCCAGCGTGATTGAGGACGCGGCGCACTTTACCGATGTGGGCGTGGCGTTCGGGCAGCCGACGGTCGATCTGGATCGCTTGCGCGCGCACAAGGAAAAGGTCGTCGGCAGACTGACCGGCGGACTCGCCGGCATGGCGAAGGCGCGCAAGGTCGATGTCGTGCGCGGTTACGGCCAATTCCTCGATCCACAGCATGTCGAAGTGGCCCTGACGAGCGGTTCGGGCTCCGCGCAAACCGGCGAGAAAAAAGTGATCCGCTTCAAACAGGCGATCATCGCGGCGGGCTCGCAGGCGGTGAAACTGCCTTTCCTACCTGAAGATCCGCGCATCGTCGATTCGACCGGCGCGCTGGAATTGCGCCAGATTCCCAAACGGATGCTCGTGATCGGCGGCGGCATCATCGGGCTCGAAATGGCAACGGTCTATTCGGCGCTCGGCGCGCGCATCGATGTCGTCGAAATGCTCGACGGACTGATGGCCGGAGCCGACCGCGATGCCGTCAAAGTGTGGGAAAAACAGAACCTGCACCGCTTCGACAAGGTCATGCTGAAAACCAGGACGGTCGGCGTAACCGTGCGGCCCGACGGCGTCATGGTCAAGTTCGAAGGCGAGCAAGCGCCTGCCGACGAACAGAAGTACGACCTGATTCTCTCCTCTGTCGGGCGTTCGCCGAACGGTAAGAAGATCGCCGCCGAGAAGGCCGGCGTCACCGTCACCGAACGCGGCTTCATTCCCGTCGACAAACAGCAGCGCACCAACGCGCCGCATATCTTTGCGATCGGCGATATCGTAGGCCAGCCGATGCTGGCGCACAAAGGCGTGCATGAGGCGCATGTGGCGGCGGAAGCGGCCGCAGGGCAGAAGAGTTTCTTCGATGCCCAGGTGATTCCATCGGTCGCTTACACCGAGCCTGAAGTCGCCTGGGTCGGTGTGACGGAAACCGAGGCCAAAGACAGCGGGCGCAAGATCGAGGTGGCGAAGTTCCCGTGGGCGGCATCCGGTCGCGCGATTGCGAACGGTTGCGACTATGGCTTCACCAAGCTGATCTTCGACCCGGAAACCCATCGCGTCATCGGTGGCTGCATCGTCGGCCCGAATGCGGGCGACATGATCGGCGAGGTCGCCCTAGCGATCGAAATGGGTTGCGATGCCGTCGATATTGGCAAAACGATCCATCCCCATCCGACCCTAGGGGAGTCGATCGGCATGACGGCGGAAGTGTTCGAAGGCGCGTGTACCGATCTGCCCCCAATGCGGAAGAAGTAATTTTTGTGGGGGTTCGTAAGTGAAAAGGCGACGGCTACGAGTTTGTCGCCTTTTTTCTTTTGGGAGTGCTATTGTCGGCCGCGCGAATCTCCGCAGCGTGAATCTTCGCGACTTGGTTAAACTTTCTCCTTTGGTTATTTGAAAGCACGCTCCATGTCAGAGGTTCCCGATCCGCAAATGGCGGCCCTCAAGCTTCCGCCGCATTCGGTCGAGGCGGAACAATCTTTGATCGGCGGTCTGCTGCTCGACAATCAGGCTTGGGATCGAATCGCCGATCTGGTCAATGAAACCGATTTCTACCGCGACGATCATCGCCGCATCTTTCGCCAGGTCGCGCATCTGATTGAGCAGGGCAAGCCGGCCGATGTGGTGACGGTATTCGAATCGCTCGACAAAGCGGGTACGGCTGCGCAGGTTGGCGGGCTGGCCTATTTGGCCGAAATCGCGAACAACACGCCTTCGGCGGCCAACATCCGGCGCTATGCGGAAATCATCCGCGAGCGTTGCATCCTGCGTAGGCTGGTCACGGTTGGCGACGAGATTGCCGCAAGCGCTCTTGCCCCTGCGGGCAAGGACGCGAAGGATTTGCTCGATCAGGCCGAAGCCAAAATTTTTGAGATTGCGGAGGCGGGCGCGCGTCAGGCATCGGGCTTCGTGCCGATTCAGCCGGTGCTCGGACAAGTTGTAGATCGGATTCAGGAACTCTACGACCGGGACAATCCTTCTGAAGTCACCGGCGTTCCTTACGGGTTCATCGATATCGATGATATGACCTCCGGCCTGCAAGGCAGCGACATGATCGTCGTGGCCGGCCGCCCCGGCATGGGTAAGACCACTTTTGCGCTCAACGTGGCCGAAAACGTGGCGCTCAACGCAGGGCTGCCGGTAGCGATCTTCTCGATGGAAATGCCGGCAACTCAGTTGGCGATGCGTTTCATCGCATCGGTGGGACGCCTGGATCAGCATCGCCTGCGCACCGGTAAGCTTACCGACGACGATTGGCAGAATCTGACCGTGGCCTTGGGTAGGCTGCATGAGGCGCCGATCTATATCGATGAAACGCCCGGCCTGAATCCAACGGATTTGCGCGCGCGTTGCCGGCGTTTGTACCGTCAACGCGGCAAGCTGGGGCTGGTCGTAGTCGATTACCTACAGTTGATGACCTCCCTCAAGGAGTCCGATAACCGCGCGCAGGAACTGTCTGAAATTTCGCGCTCAATCAAATCGCTCGCAAAAGAACTGCATGTGCCGATCTTCGCGCTCTCGCAGCTCAATCGAAGCCTCGAACAACGGCCGAATAAACGGCCTGTAATGTCGGATTTGCGTGAATCCGGTGCCATCGAACAGGATGCAGACATCATCATGTTCATCTATCGCGACGAAATCTATAACCCTGACTCTCCAGACAAAGGCTCGGCGGAACTCATCATCGGGAAACACCGTAACGGCCCGACAGGCGCGGTGCGCCTAACCTTCCGTGGTGAGAGTACACGTTTTGAGAATTTTGTTTCGGTGCCTGGGTATTAAGGGATGGGAGACAATGTGGCGGGGTTTGTGTCAGAAATATTTCGGGAAAATCGTTGACGGAAGTTATATGGGTTGTTAAAGTCTCGCTTCTCTGCTGCGGCGACATTGCAGCGGGGGCGGCAAGAGCTTAGATCGGTGGTGAGTTTTCGCTGATCGGTTTTGCGGTTTGAAGCAG
>Ga0123357_10000044_pt1 | contig 100721 bp, 92 predicted proteins | sample TergutEmb28metaG_FD_89873 | JGI IMG/M metagenome (GOLD analysis project Ga0123357, IMG submission 89873) | Embiratermes neotenicus P4 segment gut microbial communities from Petit-Saut dam, French Guiana - Emb289 P4 | ecosystem: Host-associated > Arthropoda: Insects > Digestive system > Gut ...
AATGAGGCTTGTTAATTAAAAATGGAAATGTTAAATGATTAATATACAGATAGATACAATTCTTGCACGGCTTCTTGTATATTGTTTGTCAGTGAGTTAGAAAAAAGTGCGAAACATTAGTAAGTATTATTCTTGATTTGGCAGAACCACTTCCTGCTCCGGGAATATCATTAGCAGGAGCTGTGTCAAACCCGTAATAAAATTCTGCTTTATTATTTCCTGAATATACAATAAATTGGGCATCTCCTTTACCTGTAAAATTGCTCGGAACGACAAATAATTGGTTTCGCTTATCAAATATCTCTTTCCCATTTTTTGGCTGTATTTTTATATCTCTGGAAGGATATGCTTCAAATTTACCATTTGGCATTATTTTATAACAATTCATATAAAACCAATAACTCGAACCTTCTTGCTTAACTCTACTCACATATAATTCATCTTTCCCGTCAAGATCTATATCTAAAAAAAGAAATGAATTTTCGTTGTCTTTATCCCATTCAAAATGATACATATATTGAAAAAAACCATTCCCTGTATTTCGATAAACTGCCCAATAATTTTTAGGAGTCCCTTTTTTCAATGAAAATCGAACAAGAATATCCGTGAGACCGTCTCCGTCAATATCTCCATAACTATAAGGTATAAAGTTTTCTGCGACATCGAATGAGGTGGTAAGTATATTGGGAATTGTATCAAATACAATATCTGTATATTCATGAGGATATGACATTGGAGCCCAATTGAACTTCAGAGGCTGAATAGATTCTCCCGATGAATTTGTTCTTGTTATTTGTGTCAAAAAATCATTTTGATCTTGAGTCGTATAAGCTAATTGATAGGTATCCTGCAATTCATTATTAAGTCCCTTGATCTCAATGTAATCCAAAATTGACTGATTTTTTGTTTCTATAGTGTCGATGTATTGTATATAGGAAGTAGTTTTACTTTTATATTGAAAATGAACGCTTGCAACTTTTGTATTCCCATTCCCATATTCTATGGTAGAAATTCTATTATCTCCCATATAATATACATCACCTGATACATTAACTGATTTTTTCCAAACGGTGTTAGTGTAGTTATATTGAATATAATTATTGTTTGTGTCGGTAACTTTATTTAAGAGCCATCCTAATGAAAAATCATCAGTGCTCATACCTCCCTGAGATTTCAGCCTAACTGGACATAGAGCATAAGAAAAACCATAGAGATTTTCATCATAATAATCAAATTCATTTGCCTTTCCATATTCAAGAATACGGCCATCTTTAGTATAAACTTTAAAATAAACGGGGCCAAAACGACCAATTATATATCCTCTAATTATATCATTTCCTGATTCCGTACGGTATTCAATGCTATCCGTTCCCCAATTGTTATTAACTACTATCAGTCGTTGTCCATCCAAAGCGAAAGGACTGGTTTTATCCCAAATAATTCCGCTTCTTTCGTCATCAAAATAATAATCCTTCGGCACCCTGGATATCATGGATAAACCGCCTATATTCCAGCACATACCGGCAATACCGTTACCCGATTGGCTGTTATAAACCAACGAAATATTCGGCTGCATGCCTTGTATTCCCGGAGGCACTTCAATAGGCACACTATACGTGGCTGCTCCGGTCGGACTTACATCGAACGTTCCTGAAAGATTACCAACCACAGCAGCGCCTTGCGTAGCGGAATTGACAATGTTTCCATTTTCATCTGCATAAGTATTCTCTGTCGGTGCGAACACCAACCGCTGGTCTACTTTTGCAGAAAATGTATTACCGGAGCTTGGAGTATATTTAAAACCCTGTTGCAGGCTAATATGGTCTCTGGCAACATATTCTTTTGTGCTGCCGCTTTTATCGGTGTCTAATGTCCAGCTTTCGGCTTCAAATGTCTGCGAAATCCCCGAAAAGGAATAAAACAGCAAAAATGCCGACAGGATAAGTTTGTAATCTATATTTTTCATGACTTTCACTTTTTAATAATTTTCCATTCCGTATGGTATTCCCCTGCAATAACCTTCATCAGATAGGTTCCCACAGGTTCCCGGCTTATATCAATCTCGGCAAATCCATCTACTTTCCTATGGGTAACAATCACTTGCCCCGAAAGATTGTAAAGCATGATATGAGCTGTATGGTTTTCCGGTAAATTCAGTATCTCGACTTTCAACAACCCGTCGGTTGGATTGGGATAGATATTCAACCGGATTTCGGATAGCATTTCGGTATAAACAGCCGGCTCCTCAGTAGGAGCGGGAGCCGACTTCAACGAATTCGAATTCATTATTATGGTACGCGAAACGCGGTTGCCTGCGTAATCGTAACCGTAACTCACTGTATTTTGGGAATGAAGACCCTGCAAACAAACGGTTGCAAGAAATCCCAACAATATTTTTTGAATAGAGGCTTTCATGATATTTTACAGATTATTTGTTTTGTAGTTTTTCAATTTCTTTCTCCAGCTTTTCGATCTTTTTGTTTTGCTCAATCGCATAGAGGGTGAGTTCTTCAATCTTTTGCAATAGTTTTGCCTGCATCTCTCCCAAGTTAATACCTTGTCCGGAAACTTCTTGAACTGAAGGAATATCGGGCAAATGATTGTATTCTTTGATATGGTTCGATACGGTTTCGAGAGACGGGAGTTGATAGTTAGGAGAAAAAACGAAATCTGGCCAATTGTTATTATCAATTATCACCTCTTTAGCTCTAATGGATCCGTTTACTTCAAGTTTATAGGTTGGATTGGTTATACCTATTCCCACATTACCATTGTCCATTAATGTTAAGCGGCTTGCACAAAGTCCGCTGCCATTACATGCGGTTTGATCATAAGCCCAAAATTGGAGTGAATTACCAAAAGAACCTGTCATATTCCATATCTTCCATTGTTGTGCCTGGCCTGGCTGAGTTTTAGTTCCATTATGGATAATAATAGAGTTGCCGGTATCTCCCGAACCCGATACTCTGATATCTCCATTTACTTCCAATCTACTTTGCGGAACAGTTGTGCCTACTCCAAGATTTCCTGCGCTCATTAGTAATGAACCATCATTCTTTAATATAATTTGTTTCGACCAGTCCCAACTGCCAGTGCTTAAATCTTTAGGAGCAATGAAAATCATAGGAGGGTCGCTTGCTTGCCATGAAGGTGATAATATGTACTGATGAGTAACATTTCCAAGAATAAGACTACCATTTGTCGAAATCGGTCCCGCTACATCCAATTTGTATTGTGGAACAGTTGTGCCTATTCCCACATTACCGTTTTGAGTTACCAGAGTTCCATTGCTTATTTGCAGATTACCGTTTTGTGTTATCAGATTACCGCTGTTTATTTGCACATCACCGCCGGTAAAATATCCCGCCCATTTATTAGGTGTTGTGCCACTTACATACGAGTATAAGCCATATATAGGGCCGGTTGAATTGCTTGTTGCCGAAGAATATATACCAAAAGTATTATATCCATTTGTAACGTTGTTAGTAGAATAAATACCATAAGTATTATATCCCCCGGTTGTACCATTGTTGGTAGAATAAATGCCATACATATTGTTACCTACAACCTGCAATCTGCTGTTGTTCGAACTCCCTGTGCCTATATTTGCATTACCTAAAACAAATAGATCCTGGTTTATGTGCGCATTGTCGCCAACAAAATCATTATCATCTTCTAAATACGACGCCAATAAGCCCGCATAACCACAATTTCCCATATTCGTACTGCCTATTCTAAATTGCACTTTTGCTCTTCCCGTTGGCAATCCGGTTGAAATACTGTCTCGACATCCATCACTTGAAATAGTCCGCAGCAAATATTCGTTGCTGCCGCTAACCGCATAAATATCTACAAAGTCAACTCCTATACAATCAACATAATATTTTATCTTGACAGGTTTTAACGAACTGGTATTAATATTCCATATTATTGTCTTTGGACCGGAGGAATAAACTGCACCTGTTGCCTCAAAAGTCCCTGTTGGGCCGGTCAGATTATATGTTTGCGCAAAAACGCTTACGTTAACTATCAGTAATATACTGATAATAATTGTTTTATATGTTATTCGTTTCATAATTGTTAAATTTAATTGGTTTAGCGTTGATTTTTACGTTCTTCTGATTTTATCTCTATTGTAGCTTTCTGTTCTTCGGTAAGAATACTGTAGAGCGCAATAATATAGGTCTCATGACTGAGTTTTTTATCATTGAATTCCTGGTTTTTATCGGCTTTTTTTGCCGCTTGCTCGCGGTCTTTATAATATTTCCCGAGCAATTTCCGGACTTCTTTTTCCTGGTCGGCGGTAAGCGTAATGTCCATTTTGAGTATATCAATATGCGCCTGGACAAAAATATCTTCCACCTTACTTTGTTCATTGCCGTTTCCATTTCCGTTGTTTGTGTTGCTGTTGGGGTTCTGTCCCAGCGCTACCATACAGGAAACAAGCATAGCAGCCAGCATCAAATAGAATTTCTTTTTCATAACAAATCATTTTTTATAGTTTATAATGGATAATTAGTTCAAGTAGGTATAAAAAAAAGCGCGGACAAACTCTAATTATCCGTGCTACGAGGTTCTCGACTACCTTATCTACCAAATAAACGAGTAAAGCCCACGCCGCTAAGCGAACGTGAGCGCCTACGCTTTACTCATGGCAGATAATTGGAAATTGTCGAGATTTCGCAACACCAGAATATAAGCTAAACGCTTTTTTCCAATATGTCTTAAAATGTGCGTATTAACACATTATTATTTTACCATAGGCGAAATATTTTTATTATTAGACTACAAACATATAAAAAATTAATAAATATTCATATTTTTATTAAAAAAATTCTCCCTATGCCTATTCGGCATCAACCAATAACTCTGAACACCGTCAGTCACGGTAGTTGTTTGTAACGACCTTATTATGAATAAATTATCTATCATACATACATCTTTCTACAAAGTTTATGAATAAAAAACACTAACACAATATTGTTCTAAAATTAAAAACCATTTTTGTTTTATGTCGTTACAAACGACTACTATTTCCGACATCGTTCGGAAACGGTGCCGAACGATAAAGACCCATTCTTCACTCACAAATTAAGCCTGACAGGGGATTGAAAAAATCGCACGAGCTAAAATAACTTGACGAAAGTAGCAATTTTTTCAGAAAAACACCTATTTTTGTATTCTGAAATTTCTACATTTTATGCCTAAAACTTCAATTGAAATTCCTATAGGTACAACGCTGGAAGAGGTAAAAGCACGTAAGAAAATTATCCGAGGCTTTTATGCAACTTGGAATGCGGCTAATCCTACAAAACAAGTGTATAATGCCAATTTGCAAGAATTTATCAATGTCCGTTATTTGTCCATAAACGAAACTGCCGAAATTGCGTCAAGACGCTACATATCTACCTTTGCGATTACACATTATTTTACTGAAATTCTGGAACTTGCAAAAGAGAAACGGCGAACAGAACCAAAACAAGACAATGATAATCAAAAACGTTTTTCCGAAATTATTGCATTGGAATACAGTAAAAAAGAATTTGGAATAATTAAACTCACGGTTGGCGTATTGAAAGGCAGCAAACAACATATTCAGTATTGTATTACTGCAATAGAAGAAGAAACGATTACTTAACAACCCGCCCCGATTTTCCGGCAATAGCTATTAAATAATCGTTTCTTAATGGTACAAAATTACAACTTAATTTTTATATTTGCAAGACTTTTTCTAAAAAATGCAGGATTTCAGTGTTTCTCAATATAAAATTAGGGATATTCAGTAAATAAATGTCAAATTTTTTATTGATTTCAAATGGATTGCTTCGTTGCACTCGCAATGACGAAACATATACTTACTTTTGAAACACCTTTGTCCGAATACATTAGGGCTAAAACCGCAAATTCAAATCAATGCCCCATTGCATGGGTTTTCCTCTTTGAGCCAAATTCCTACCCATTGATTCAAAATAGAATGCAGCATATTCTTCATTCAGCATATTTTTTGCCCAAAATGCTAGACCGAAAAACCCTTTAGTAAAGCTTGCTTTGGCATTGAGAACACCATAAAAATTCTGGTAAACATCGTTGGCTTCCGTCCAATAAATCCGTCCGGCAGCGTTGTATTGCGCCTGAATATTGAAATTATCAATCCATTTTTTATGAAAATTCTTGTTGTAAACAGCGCTCAGCGCTAACGTGTTTTGAGGTGCAAAAGGTATGCGTTTTCCGGAATATCCCAATGTGTCGTTCTTAAAAGTGGCATTGGTATAGCCATAATTAACGGACAGGTTAAAATCATTGAACAAATGTGCGGTCAAAGATACTTCTCCCCCAAAACTCTTTGCGCTGGCAGCATTGTTAATGATACGGCCCTGCCCGCTCTGAACAAATTGAGTTAATTGAATATCCCTTACATCAATATAATATCCGGCAAATTCTCCATAAAGGACATCTTTGACTAATTCACCTTTATATCCCAACTCATAATTCCAACTATATTCAGGTTTATAGGAAGCAGCTTCTTTCACAGAAAGCGCATTGTTAAAAGTTTTATCGTATTTTTCTCTGAAAGCATTTTGTATCAGGTCTGCAAACATATTTACATTATATCCGCCTGATTTGTATCCATTTGAAACAGAGGCATATAAATAATGGTTGTCATCAAAAGCATATTTCAGCGCCAATTTCGGGATAACCTTTGTATACTTCATCGATTCACTGCCAACCAAGGCTGTGTCTAACGGCATACGGCGCGGAGGCGTTCCCGGAGGCATTTTCATTTGCATATTTGTATTGATCAGAAGAGATGAATTATAATCCAATTTGTTTTTTTCGTAATCAACACGTATACCGGCAGTAACCGATAATCCTTTTACAAAAAGGTTATTATAAGTCACTTGGTGAAAAAGTGCAATTCCCATAGAAGGAGTATGAAAAACTCCCGGAACGGTAATTGTTTCATCGGTAATAGTGAATGTTGGCGCATTTGGATTCATTGTACTGCCGATATTAATCATCGGACTAAGCAAATCCCGAACGCCATCTTGTCCGAAAGTAGTGGGCGTATTTGTATGCAAATTGTCGTAAAAACCCATGCTCCCGAACGACCATTGAAAATTCCTTTTATCATTTGATTTGATAGTGATTTCTTCCGTAAAAGCATTTTGTACCTGCTTTTGGTTAATTGAAAATATACTTTCCGGAGAATAATCCGTATCCATTTTCATATTATCATCAAAATATTGATATCCGGTAGAAGACGTCAATAAAATACGCTCATTTTCGTATGAAATATTCAGGTTATTTCCTATTACTTCCCGGATATATCTTCCTTCCATATTATAATTGGGATCGGCAATTTTTCCGTTTGTGTAAACTCCATAAGGAAATGCACCCTGGTCGGAATAATCATAATTAAATATGTATTGGAATATTAAATTCTTTGAAGCTTGCCAATCCAAGCGGAAACGCCCTCCGGCAGCATCCATACCATCGGCTTTTTTACCGGTATATTGATTCGTAAAGTAACCGTCATTGCTATCATAATACCCGCTTACCGAAAGACCTGATTGATCGTCAAGCCTGTGTGAAACAGCAGCTTTGGCTTGCATTAATCCATAATTTCCGGAAGAAAGCAATATTTTAGTCTGATTATAATTCAAAGGAGAATGCGTGAAAATATTGATGATACCTCCCATTGCATTACGCCCGTAAAGAGTTCCCTGTGGGCCGCGAAGGACTTCGATTCTTTGTATATCCATAAAATCAAAGTCAAAAGTACTCTTATCCAAATACGGCATATTATCTACATAAACCCCGATAGTTTGACCGGTTGCCCGTTCGCCTATTCCTCTTATGTATACGGGAGTTGAAAGTTTGGAACCATAATCGGGAATGAAGAAATTGGGGATAATCATGCTTAAATCCTTGACTGAATTTATTTTCAGACTATTTATTTGAGAAGGAGTAAGAACAGTGATTGAAGCCGGCAATGTCTTAAGCTCATTGGTTTCTTTGGAGGATGAAGAAACAATGACTTCATTCAACACGTATGATTTTAATGTATCGGAATTATACTCAAATTCGTTTTTTTTATTTTCCGCCAATAAAAACTGTTGCCCAATTATAAAAAACAAGTATACAAGAATAACGTTTCTTTTCATTTCAATTAGAAAATTTTAATTGGATGCAAAGGAACAAAAAAATGAAGAAACATCAATCACTATTTATAATGATTTTCATCTGTTATACAATTAGCGTATCGAATATATTTTTATTTGTAGTTGATTAGCAAAAGATTTATAGTAACTTTGCAATTCATAATTATTAGAAATAAGATGCAGATATGCAAAAAGATGCAAAAATTTATGTCGCAGGACATTTGGGATTAGTAGGATCAGCCATTTTATCTAATCTGAAACAAAAGGGATATTCGAATTTTATTCTTAAATCGATTGATGAAATGGATTTGATGAACCAACAAGAAGTTTCTGATTTTTTTCAAAAAGAAAAACCGGAATATGTTTTCCTGGCTGCGGCTAAAGTGGGCGGAATTGTTGCCAATAATACTTACAGGGCGCAATTTATCTATGAAAACATTATGATTCAAAACAATGTCATACATTCCGCTTATCAATCGGGTGTAAAAAAACTATTGTTTTTGGGTTCTACCTGCATTTATCCGAAAGAAGCCCCTCAACCTATGCCGGAAGATTGCCTGTTGACTTCCCCCCTTGAATACACAAATGAACCTTATGCCATTGCAAAAATAGCAGGAATTAAAATGTGTGAAAGTTATAACTTGCAGTATGGAACGAATTTTATCGCTGTAATGCCAACCAATTTGTATGGCCCTAATGATAACTTTGATTTGGAAAAATCGCACGTATTGCCGGCGATGCTTCGCAAAATTTATCTGTCGAAATGTTTGACCGAAAATAATTGGGAAGCTATAAAGAAAGATTTGAATAAACGCCCTGTAGAAGGAATTTCAGGAAGCGCTCCTCAGGAATCAATAGAGAAAATACTTCAGAAATATGGTATTTCGAAAGGAAAAGTTGAAATCTGGGGAACCGGAAAACCGATGAGGGAATTTTTGTGGAGTGAAGAAATGGCCGACGCTTGTGTGTATGTTATGGAACATGTAGATTTCAAAGATCTTGTAAAACCGGAAGAAAAAGAAATTCGTAATACACATATAAATATAGGTACAGGCAAAGAAATTTCCATTAAAGATTTAGCGCACTTAGTGGCAAAAAAAGTTAACTTTGCGGGTGACCTGTATTTCAATGCAGATAAACCCGATGGAACTATGCGTAAGTTAATTCAGGTAGACAAAATTCATCAATTAGGTTGGAAACATAAAATAGAGATTGAAGAAGGAATTGAAAAATTATATAATTGGTATTTACAAAATAGTTAAAAATTGAATGGGAAAAGTTGCTTTAATTACCGGAATTACCGGACAAGATGGAGCTTATTTGGCTGAATATCTAATAAAAAAAGGATATACCGTACACGGTATTAAAAGAAGATCTTCCTTGTTCAATACAGACAGGATAGATCATTTATACCAAGATCCTCATCAGGAGGACAGAAATTTCGTATTACACTATGGAGATCTTTCCGATTCAATGAATATTACCCGCATTATCGGAGAAATAAAACCGGATGAAATATATAATTTAGGCGCAATGAGCCATGTGAAAGTGAGCTTCGATTCTCCCGAATATGTGGCTAATGTCGATGGAATAGGAACATTGAGAATTCTGGAAGCTGTTCGCTTGTTAAATTTGGTCGAGAAAACACGTATCTATCAGGCATCTACTTCCGAATTGTATGGTTTGGTACAGGAAGTTCCACAAAAGGAAACAACGCCTTTCTACCCAAGAAGTCCTTATGCTGTAGCTAAAATGTACGCTTTCTGGATTACCGTAAATTATCGTGAAGCATATAAAATGCACGCAAGTAACGGCATCCTGTTCAACCATGAATCTCCCCTTCGCGGAGAAACTTTTGTGACCCGTAAAGTGACCCGCGCCGTTTCCCGTATTGTCTTGGGAATGCAAAAACAAGTATTCCTGGGAAATCTTTCAAGCAAGCGCGACTGGGGACATGCCAAAGACTACATCAAAGCTATGTATTTAATACTTCAACAAGATGCTCCTGATGATTACGTGATTGCAACGGGAATTACAACAGCAATCCGCGACTTTATTAAAATGGCATTCGAAGAAGTTGGCGTTGAGGTTGCATTTAAAGGAAATGGCATTGAAGAAACAGGATACATATCTGCAATAAATGAAAATGTATTTAAAAATAAAGTAGGAGAAAACTATCTTCAGAATTTTTCAGATAGAGTTGGAGAGACAGTCGTGAGGGTAGATCCGCAATATTTCCGCCCTACAGAGGTTGAATTACTCATTGGAGATGCCACAAAATCGCGTACTAAATTAGGATGGATTCCACAATATACGCTTCCCATGCTGGTCGAAGATATGATGATAAATGATATAAAAGAAATGAAGAAGGAAGCATATCTGAAAGATGGTGGATACCGGATTCTAAATTATTTTGAATAAAATAAAATTGCATTTCTGCCGCTTTTTTTATGAAAAAACATCGTGGACGAGGATTTTTAATTAAATGGATTATCTTGTTTTGTGACATGATTGTCATGAATGGAGTTTTCTTTATTATTTATCATTGGGCAGGCGTATCCGATGTATCTTTTTTTTCAACCAAATTAAAAACAGTTATTTTGTTGTTAAATTTCTGTTATTTTTTTACGCTTTATTTCACTTCCATTCAAATTTATAAACCCATAGTGCATGTTGATAAGATTATGCAGCGAGCATTATCTACCATATCATTGCATGCTATTTTGTTCATTACTTGCCTGTTTTCTTTATATATAGATATATTTTCGATACAATTTTTAGTTGCTTACTATGTAGCTTTTTATGTAGCATTCACATGCTGGCGTATTTTTGCAAGAAAAACGTTGGCTTTTTATAGAAAGGCCGGTTATAATTATAAAACAATTGTAATCGTTGGCGCCGGAAAGAGCGGGCTGAAATTATATGAAGAGTTGAATAACGACCAATCTGCCGGATACAGGGTTTTGGGATTCTTCGACGAAAATCAACTTTCAAATATACCTTCAGACACATTGTTATTGGGAACGATTTCAGAATTAGAAACTTTTGTCGTGGAAAATGATATTGATGAAATTTATTGCGCGCTGCCAAGTTCTCAACACAATGTAATTGTAAAAATCATGAATTTTTGCGAGAAAAATATGCTGCAATTTTTTCTCGTTCCCGAATACTCCCATTACATTAAAAAAAGTTTAATGCTCGGTTCAATAGGCGCTATCCCTATTTTATCCATTCGTCCGGAACCTTTACAGTATATTCATAACAGAATATTGAAACGATCGTGGGATATTGTTTTTTCATTAATTATTTTGGTTACCGTATTCCCAATTTTATTTATCATCGTTGCTCCTATGATTAAACTGACATCTCCGGGTCCTGTGTTTTTTAAGCAATTAAGAACCGGTATTTATGGAAAAGAATTTGGTTGTTATAAATTCAGAACTATGAAGGTTAACCGAGATTCAGACTTGAAACAAGCCACTAAAGACGACTTCCGGATAACTAAAATCGGAGCCTTTTTACGTAAAACCAATTTAGATGAGATGCCCCAATTCTTTAATGTCTTAAAAGGAGAAATGAGCGTTGTCGGTCCACGACCTCACATGTTAAGCCATACCAAACTGTATTCTTCTTTGATTGATAAATTTATGGTTCGCCATTCTATTCGCCCCGGTATTACCGGTTGGGCTCAAATCACCGGATATCGGGGAGAAATCAGTGAAATAGAACAAATGGAAGAACGAGTCAAGCGAGATGTTTGGTACATTGAAAACTGGAATTTCTTTTTCGACCTGAAAATTATTGCTTTAACAGCTTTAAGTATGCTGAAAAGAGAAAGAGAGAATGCATATTAATGATACATGAATTTTAAAATACTCAAATTAGAAGATAAAAAAGAATGGGAGCACGCACTCTCTCTCGTACAAACGTATGACTTTTATCATACAGCTTCTTATCATCAATTGGATAAATCGGGAGAAGCCCGGTTACTCACCTTTCAAGACGGCAATGATATAATGGCTTTGCCGCTTATATTCAGAAAAATAGATAATACATCCTATTTCGACGTTACTTCCGTATATGGTTATGCCGGCTGGATACGCTCAAAAGATGCTTATTTTGATAATGTGGCACAAATATTACAGGACTATTTCGAAAAAGAAAAAGTTGTTAGCGCCTTTTCTCGCATTCATCCCATAATTGAGGGCGCCGATGCGTTTCCGGTTGGCGTTGTTGAAGAATCGAACATAACATTAGGTATCGATTTAACATTAGATTCAACAGAACAACTTAGAGAATATAGCCGATCCGTAAGGCGGTCGATTAACAAGAGTAGAAAAAGCGGTATTAACGTTAAAATGTCCAGTTCAAGAGAAGGCGTGGAAGTATTTACCACTATTTATCAAGAAGCTATGTTTCGTTTGAAAGCTCCCGCCCATCTTTTCTTTACTCCCGAATATTTCGAGTATTTACTCAGATCGAAAGAATTTGAGGCATTTATTTTATTGGCCGAACTTTCGGGAACCGCTATTGGCGGAGCAATGTTTATCTCATGCAATGAATTCATGGCATACCATTTAAGTACGGCAGTTGAAAAATATAAAGCATATTCTCCGCTTAAATTGATAATAGATGAAGCTCGTAAAATAGGGAACGAAAAAAAGCTTTCTGTTTTGCATTTAGGAGGAGGTTATGGAGGACACAATGATAATCTATATATATTTAAACAAAGAATGTCTTCCTTAGATTATGTGTTTAAAGTATGGAAATGGATAGTGAATGATAGTGTGTATCAGGAAATGTCTTATGGGAAAAAATCTACATTTTTTTTCCCACTTTACAGAAGTTGAAGTATTTTTTTACCCATTAACACTTTTATTTATTATCTTTGTGGCGATGGGAAGAATTGTAGCTATAGATTATGGCCATAAAAGAACAGGATTAGCCGTAACAGATGCGCTTAAAATAATAGCCGGCGGGCTTGTAACATTACCGGGGAACCAAATTATTCCATTTTTAAAAGAGTATATTCAAAAAGAAAATGTTGAATTATTTCTCTTGGGAGAACCCCGGCAAATGAACTATCAACCTTCAGAAAACATGCAAAAGGTTGATCAATTTAAAAAAAAGTTACAAAAATCTATTCCCCAGATTGAACTTAAAATGGTAGATGAACGTTTTACTTCTGTATTGGCACATCGGGCAATGTTAGATGGCGGTTTAAAGAAAAAAGAACGTCGCAATAAAGAATTAGTAGATGAACTGAGTGCAGTAATTATGTTACAATCTTACTTAGAATCAATTAGAAAATGATATTGCCTGTTTATTTATACGGACAGCCTGTTTTACGAAAAGTTACGAAGGAAATTACTCCTGATTATCCCAACCTTAGGGAGTTGATTGCTAATATGTTCGAAACGATGTATAACGCAGATGGAGTTGGATTGGCTGCACCGCAAATTGGACTTTCCATCCGTGTTTTAGTGATAGATTTAAGTCCGTTGGCCGATGAAGATCCAATTTTTAAAGGACTCAAAAAAGTTATGATAAACGCTCACATCACAACTATTGAAGGTGAAGAAAAAATAGTAGAAGAAGGTTGTTTATCTTTTCCCGGAATTCATGAAAAGGTTTCCAGGAAAAACAAAATCAAAATTCAATATGTGGATGAAAATTTTGTTTCTCATGATGAAGAATATGAAGGATATTTGGCCCGCGTAATCCAACATGAGTATGATCATTTGGATGGAAAGCTTTTTATAGACCATATCTCTGGCATAAGAAAACAATTGATTAAATCCAAATTGAATGACTTGATCAAAGGGAAAACACAATGTTCATATAAAATAAAAGCTGTTGAAAAATAAATGTACGTTGAATGAAAAGAATAATTATTAATATTTTAATCGTGTCGCAAATCTTGTTTTTTTCCTCTTGCCTTACGACCCGTCAAACAAATCTACTTCAGAAACCGGGAGGAAGTATTCCGTCATATCCCAAAGCTGAAGAACTTCCCGAAGAATATAGAGTAAAGATAGGTGATCAATTGAAGATTGTAGTTGCTACTAATCCGATGGATAAGCTTACAACTCAACTATTTGGCTATTTTTCAGATTTTTCTTCCATTGGAGAGAATCGTCCCGGCCTGCCGGTGCACCCCGATGGAACTATATATTTCCCTTATTTGGGAAATATTAATGTGAAAGGCAAGACGACATTGGAGGTACAACAATTGTTAGAAAAAAAAATAAATGAAAATATTGCAGAAGATTGCCACGTTAGAGTTTCCCTCGAAAATCGTTTTTATAGTATAATAGGAAAAGCCGGTGTGGGTCGTTACGCGATCCCTAAAGAGCAAATGACAATATTCCAAGCATTAGCGCAAAGTAAGGATATTCAACCTTATGGAGATAGAACAAAAGTAAGGATTATTCGCCAGGTAGATACCGGTACCGTCATCAAATCTTTTGATATCCGAAGTCGGGATATTGTAAATTCGGAATTTTATTATGTTCAACCTAACGATATAATTTATGTGGAACCCTTGTCCCGTCAGTTTTGGGGAATTAGCTCTCTCTTTTCCGCCCTTGCTGTAACTTCAACTGCAATGACTATTGGTTTTACACTTTATAACCTTATAATGAAATGAAAAGTAAATTGTATTTATATATAATAGTCTTTTTTGGATGTATGTGGGCGTTTAGTTCTTGTATCACCAAGAAACAGACAACATATCTTCAACGGTGGCCTGCACATTATTCTCCTGTCCCGCAAGAAGAATACCGGTTGAGAGTAGACGATGAGGTGTCTTATTTTCTTATGACCACAAGTAATGAAACTCAGGCGCTTTACAATGGAGGAACTATTCCTTTCCGCATATTTGAAGATGGTACGATTCATCTACCTATAGGTCAAATTAAAATCGCCGGACTTACCTTGCGTGAAGCGGAAAGAGTTGTGAAAAATGCTTTTTCCCGTATTGCTCCTGACGTAGAGGTCAGATTAACAATGGCTAATAATTATTTCTATGTACAGGGAGATGGCGGAAAAGGAGCATTCCCGATTTATAAAGAAAATCTAAATATATTTCAGGCTTTAGCTTTAGCCGGAGATATTTCTAATTTAGGTGATAGAAAAAATATAAAACTTATAAGACAAGGACCGGATGGATATGATCACGTAAAAACAGTCGACTTGAGGCAAGAATCTATTGTCGAATCGGAGTTTTATTATATAATGCCCAATGATGTCATTTATATACCGACACGTCCCAATTCTTTCTTTAATATAGATTCAATGGGATCTTTTATTTCGTTGGTTGTTACTCCTCTATCCTTTTTAACGATGGTAGTGACATTATTTAAACTTAATTAAGTATTACAAACTGTGGAATCAAATCAAAATCAGCAAAATTTAAGTAATGCCTACTCTGATAGTATGCTTACAGGTGGAGCACATTCAACTGTGCCGGTATCAACACAAGTAGCTCCTTCTCAACAATTTCAATCACCTTCTCTTGATGTTGTATATTGGATTATTAAGATCCTTAAGTATTGGTATCTACTGTTAATAGGACTTGTGTTAGCTGTAGGTATTGCTTTTGTTAAAAACAAATCCTGGTTTCCTGCGTATAGATCAGCTACAACTATTTTGATTCAGGAGGACAGAAAGTCTACTTTTGGAATGACTCCTTTTGGATCCAGTATAAGTTCTAATAACAGCAATCAAATGATTATGTATAAATCATACGATTTAATAGCAAGAGCTGTAGATCAATTGAATGTTACAAATGAACTATTCATAAAGGGAAGATTTAAAAGCACTGTTTTATATAACAGTGGTCCGATAACATTAGAGTCTAATTTTATTGCTCCGGGCGCTTATGGATTGGAATTTAAAATAACAGGAATTGACGATGATACCTATCAGGTTTCGAATGAAAGCGAAGATAAAAAATTATCATTTAAAATAACAGGAGAATATGGTAAATATTTACAACATTCTTTATTCTTTATTCTGGTAAATAAAACTGATTTTTTTACCGAAAAATACGATTTGCATTTTCGTTTTGTTTCAAAAGATGCCTCAATTAGTGATTATTTATCTCGCTTGCATGTTCAATTATTTATGGAAGGTTCTTCTGTAATAGAAGCTTCTCTCATTGGCCCTGTCGCAGAACGAGACGTTGATTTTTTGAATATTTTGAACCAGGAATTTTTTACGGATAATTTAATGCGTAAAAATGAATCTTCCCAGAAAACACTTAATTTTATTGAGGAGCAGTTAATGGTTCTTCGAGATACCATAGCAGCTTCCGAAGCGAGGCTTAATGCATACCAAATGAGAACAGGTCTGTATACTTCCGATAAGTCTACAAAAGCTTATTCCGAGATAGATGACATAGATAAGAGAAAAGTAGAACTAAGATTAAGGAAGCAATTTTTAAATGACCTTGATGGTTATTTAAAAAGAAATACGACAGATATATTAGCAACTCCATCTTCCATGGGAGTAACCGATGGACAATTGAATGATTTAGTAACTCAATACAACAGTCTTATATTCAGTCTTCAAACATTAAAGCCTGAAAATCCTATTTATAGAAGATATATGATGCAGGTAAGAGATACTCGAACTGTACTTGGTCAAGAAATCCAATCCAGTTTAAGGACGCTTCGAGTCGAAGAAAGAAGTTTGGAAGAACGATCTGGTAAATTAATGGGAGAAATGGCGTCTTTACCCGAAAGGGAAAGACAATTACTATCTCATGAAAGGGATTTTAAAGTTAATGATTCATATAATACATATTTAATACAAAGACGTATCGAAAGCCAGATTCAAATGGCTTCGAATGCTCCGGATAACCTGGTATTAAATCAACCTCGAATAACAAGCATAGTTAATGGAGGAGAAACCCGCCAGACTTATGTTACATATATATTAATCGTTCTTGCCCTTTACATTGTATTTGTTGTTTGTAAAGAACTTATATTTAACTTCAAAGTCCAATCAAGGGACGAGATTGAAAAATTAGGACTTCCGGTCTTGGGAACTATTGAGCGTTCTAATAAAAAGGCCCTGATGATGGTTCAATTGTACCCAAAATCAGGTTTTTCCGAAGGATTCCGTAATCTACGTGCACGTATGGAATATATAACACGAAAAGAATCGCCAATCTCAATACTTATCACTTCTACAGAACCTAAAGACGGAAAAACATTTATTGCTTGTAACTTAGCCTCAATTTACCAATTTACAGGAAAAAAGACGATCATTGTGGACTTTGACCTTCGTCGTCCGGCTATGTCTAAATCTTTGGAGGTCGGAAATGAAAAAGGATTATCTAATTATCTTGTTGGCCAGGTGGATTTGGAAGATATTATTATTTCACATCCGAAATACGGTTTTGATATAATATCAGCGGGAACCATTCCTCCCAATCCAAGTGAATTAATCCGGTCTGACAAAACAGTGGACCTGTTGGAAAAGCTTAATAAAATGTATGATTATGTTATTTTGGATTGTAGCCCTGTAGGGTTGGTTTCTGATGCACATTTCTTATCACGCCACGTAGACGCACTCTTGTACGTTGTCCGTAATGAAAAAACAAATAGAAGTTTCTTAAAATACACAGTAAAAGAGTTACAAGAAGATCAAGTGGCAAACATGGTATTTGTTTATAACGATGTGAACTTAAGATCCGGATATTCGGGTTATGGAAACAAACGATACTATGGAAGAAGTTCTTATTATGTTAAACATGATGCATATTATCATAACGACAATTTAAATTCTTGATGATTCTTAAGAAAATCTTCACATTATTACTTTTCATCGTAATTGGAGTTTTTGCCCAGATTTCTGCTCAAATTAATACGGACAGAGTGATGGCCATTGGCCGGAATGCTTTGTATTTTGAAGATTATATTCTTTCTATTCAATATTTTAATCAAGTAATTAAGGCAAAGCCTTATTTGGCAGAGCCTTATCTCTATAGAGCTATTGCCAAATTTAACCTGGATGATTATAAAGGAGCGGAAGATGATATTACACTGTGTTTGGAACGTAATCCGTTTTTAGTTTACGCCTATCAATGCAGGGGAGCTGCCCGCCAAAGCCTACAAGACTATTCCGGTGCAATATCCGACTATACAAAAGGATTGGAATTCAACCCCGAAGATAAACAAATGCTGCTCAATAAAGGAATTGCATACGCTCAAACAAAAGAGTATAATAATGCGGTTCTTGTTATTGATACTTTACTGAAATATCATCCTAAATTCACCGACGGATATTTAACGCGCGGAGCTGTGCTTGCAGAAAAAGGAGATAGTATCAACGCTCTTTCCGATTTCAATGCCGCTGCTAAACTTGATAAATACTATGCTCCTGTTTATGGTAGACGCGGACTTTTATACTTTCAAATGGATAGCTTGAAAAATGCGTTGGCCGATTTTTCCGAAGCAATCCGTTTGGATCCCCGCCAAGTCGGCTATTACATCAACCGGGGGCTGGTTCGTTATCATTTAAATAATTTAAGAGGAACAATGGCCGATTATGACATTGTTATTAATTTAGAACCCGATAATGTAATCGCTCATTTCAACAGAGGCTTACTTCGGGCGCAAGTTGGCGATAATAACCGTTCGATCGAAGATTTTGATGTAGTGATTAAACAAGAACCGGATAATTATTCTGCCATTTATAATCGCGCTTTATTACGGGAAGAGACCGGAGATTACCGTGGCGCCATATCCGATTTTAACCTGGTTTTAACAGAATATCCCAATTTTGTTCCCGGATATTATGCACGTTCTTCCGTGAAAAAGCAAATGCGTGATATAAAAGGAGCCGACCAGGATTATTGGTTGGCTTATGAATTAGAACAAAAATTGAAAAAAGAAAAAGATCAAGGTAAAATAATTACAGGAAAAGGAACAATAGATCCTGATGAAGATTCGGCAAATGATACAAAGACCCGTGAAAAATCCGATAAGAATATTGAAAAATTTAACCGTTTAATTGTATCCGATAAAACTGAGGAAGAAGCCACTAAATATAAAAACGAAATAAGAGGACGCGTACAGGATAAGAATGTAAAAGTCGACTTATCTCCTCAATTTGTGATCACATTCTACGAAAAAATGGAAACATTTAAACGGCCGACTTTTGCCGATAAAATGCTTTCCGATTATAACAGGAAAATGGGATTAACTTTGCAGCTACAAATAACTAATAATGAAGCTCCCTTAAATGATGCTCAAGCAGAATATCATTTTGAATCCATCAATAATTATTCTTTGAAACTCAATGAACATCCGGCAGACGCCAATATTTATTTTGGAAGAGGAATGGATTTTATGGTGTTGCAAAATCTTACGGAAGCAATGGGAGATTTTGACAAAGCGATTGATTTAGACCCCTCTTTCGCCATAGCATATTTCAATCGGGCCGTTATTCGATATAGACAATTAGAAATCAATAATTATAATGACGAGGATAATGAAAAATTGAATATGAGCCTGAATATTCAAACCGGTAACAAGAACCTTTCAACAATACAAGGGCAATTTGCTAAATCCAATGAGCCGGTTTCTCCTCAAGCGGAAAAAGATAATCGTGCTTACCAGTATGAGTTAATGCTCCGTGATTATGATTCTGTTATTCAACTTGATCCCGATTTTGTATATGCATACTTTAATAAAGGTAATATTTACTGTACAAAAAAAGATTTCCGTGCAGCAATTCTGGAATATAATAAAGCTATAAACAGGGATCCTGAATTTGCAGAAGCATACTTTAACCGGGGACTTACGTGTTTATATTTAGGCGATACGGAAAAAGGCGTTGCCGATTTGAGCAAAGCCGGGGAACTCGGAATTGTAGAGGCTTATAGCATAATCAAACGCATGACTGCCGATTGACATATTAGTAATTAACCTAATTAAATCAAATAAAACCTTGTCGATATACAGGTAATCGCTAAAAAAAATGAAAAGAGTAAAAACAATTTTAATGATGGGATTTCTAATTCTTCCAGCAATCACCATGTTTTCACAAGTGGACAGCACTACGATTTATTATAGAGAAATTACGAACAACGAATTAATAACTATTTGTGATTTATCGGGTATTCAAATAGAAAAGATATTCTGCAAAGACACTTTATTGAGAGGGAAAGTTTTTAATATCATAATTAAGGAATATAAGAAAGGAAAAATTTGTTCTGAAAAAAATTTAAATATCAAAGCAGAAGAGCAAAGAATACCAATGAAAATAAATGGTAAATCAATTACATATATTATTGATTTTACAGATAAAACGGGATTTGGTAATTCAACCGATTCTCTATCCTTGACATTTGCCGGTTTATGGTATAAAAATAACTTCAAGTTAATAATTAGATACCCCGGAATGTCTTTTACTCGTACATTAAAAGGAAAGAGCAATTATTCATTGAGACCTGCCAATTCATGTTCTGAAAGTGAACTGAAAGTACCAATTAATAAAGAATATCCTATTTTGGTGTATACTCCACCTTTTGACACAGGAACTAAACTTCGTTCATACTGTTTACTTGGAGAAGAAGATGTTCTTAATTGGTACGAGAAATTTAATGTGAAACATTACTACGTATTTTATATAGAAATAAAGTAAAATCCTCAATTCGCTAGAATCTGTGTTTCGGTAATGAGCAAAGAATGAGTCTTTAACGTTGGGCGGCTTTTCCGAAAGCCGTCCCCCGCTCGGCGTAGAGTGCTGAAAATAAATGCTTTGGGCTCGGCATAGCGTCTTTCGCTATGTCGAAGCTAAAAGCAAGCGTCTTCGCTTGCAAAAGTAATAATCATCCGAGCTGCATATGAAGAAGAATTATTTCATTCAAAGGATTATTTGTATGCTAAAAACAATACTCCAGAAGGTCTAAATTATTATGAATATGAAGAACGGAGAGTTCAGAATCACCTGTACAAGAATCAAGGATTATATCTCAAAAGTGGTGTTAATTGGATAGACAGAATTAATTCATATGGAATCCAAGCGGGAATTTATGACCAATATACTCCTCTATTCTCGTCAAGATGGTGGAATTTTACATATAAAATTCCAAGAAGATGGTAAATGTTAATCGTTGTGTGTAGTTGTGATGTTAGATGTTAATAATTTCTTTAGAAATGGGATATATAAAATATTTACTGCTGTATGTTTTTGCTTTTATATTCTGTTGTATGTATGCACAAACGGAATCGAAAACAGCTAAAGATAGTGTATTTATGATATGTGTTCAATGTGACTCATTGTATAATCGAATTTGTCTTGATAATCCCATCATTTTTGGAGGCCCTGAACACTTAGCTCAATTTCCCGGAGGAGCAAAAGAACTCATGATTTTTCTTAGGAACCACATTGAATATCCTTTAGAATGTAAAGAACAGGCTATTCAAGGGCGTGTAGTGGTTAAATTTATCATTGATGAGTCTGGGAAAATCATTTGTCCGTATGTTCGCAAATCTCTTCATCCAGCGTTAGACAAAGAGGCTCTTCGAGTTGTAAAATTGATGCCGAATTGGAAACCAACATCAAACAATAAAGCTCCATGTAAGACATGTTACACTTTGCCGATTCTTTTTAAATTGTAAGCAATAAGATTTAGTAGCAAGGTTATGTTTTTGTAATACAAAAACCCTTGCATAATATTAAAAATCCCGGTGTTCTGATTAAAAGGTCATCGGGATTTTGTTGTTTAGTTTACATCCTGCAGCACATTAGCGAGTGTATCTTTTAGTTTTTTCTTGCCAACGAAAGCATCAAGCATAGTATAAATTGTTTTTCGTTCATCGTCGGGAAGCGTTTCCACGAGAATAACCTTATCCATAATAGAGCGGTTAAAGGAATCAATTTCGTTTAATTCTTTGGCTTCTGCGAAGAAATCAGCAAGTGAAACGCTCATCGCTTTGGCAATCCGTTCTAATGTTGTAACGGAAGGGTCTGTTTTACCATTATTATTTTGCAATCATATCTTAAATTTTGCAATTTTCCCAAAATTTTTTATATTTGCACCTATTATTAATCATCAATAATCTCATGAATACTTTCAAATTAAGTTTATTATTCTGTTTTCTTTTAACCGGACTTGGGTTATCGGCTCAAAAGACTGAGACCAGGGTTGAGTTACATGTTTCGGAATCTTCTCCAAAAGAAAAAACCCTGAAACGAAAAGTTGCTATTGTCCGCTTTTCCAATGAAACCCAGTATGGTAAAGGTATTTTCTATGACAAAGAAAATGATCCTATGGCAAAACAAGCATTGGATAACCTTTCAAACAAATTAGCTTCTACGGGGAAATTTATTTTATTAGAACGTTCTGATATAGATAAAATAGCAGAAGAAGCTTCACTTTCCGGTTCCGGATATGGAAAAATTGGCGCTGATTATGTAATTGTTGGATCAATTACTGAATTTGGAAGAAAAAATGTTGGCGATCAAAATCTGATATCAAGGAGTAAAACTCAAATGGCACAAGCAGGGGTGTCTCTCAGGTTGATAGATGTTTCTTCAGGATTGATTATCTATTCGGAAGAAGCTAAGGGAGAAGCGGAACTTAAAACAAAATCTACTTTAGGCGTTGGAGGAACTGCTGATTATGATGCTACATTAAGTGATAAAGCTATCTCGGCAGCCATTTCCAAGTTAGTTGAAAATGTAATAAACAATTGTATGGACAGACCTTGGAAGGCCTATTTTCTTGCAGTTGATGGAAATGATGTCTATATTACGGGAGGTGTTTCACAAGGGCTTTCTATAGGTGATGAATTCAAAGTAGTAGAAAAAGGTAAACAAGTAAAAAATCCACAAACAGGTATGATTATGGAATTACCCGGAAGACAAGCTGGAAAGATAAAAGTAACATTTACCGGAGGAGAAACTCCAGAATCAGAATTTTCTTTGGTTAAATTTACTGAGGGACAAATTGATACAAATAATCTTACAAATTATTATATAGAGGAGATTAAATAATGAAAAAATATTTATTATTATTGGTAGTTTTCCCACTCATTTTTGCAGGATGCAAAGTAGGGAGAATCACGGAATCAAGAGGCCTTGAGAATGAATCGTATCTACAATTCATACAAGGACAAGGAAAATATAATGAAGGTGTTGATGTGTTTGTCGACAATATAGCACCATTCAAAGCCAAAGTAGATAAAGTTAATTCTCGCACTGTTAAAGGGAACGTATATACAATTAAAAGTGGAACCCGCCACTTGAGGGTCGAGTATAAAGGTCAAGTGTTGTATGAAAAAGATATTGTTCTATCATCACAAGAAACACGACAAGTTCAATTACCCTAAAAAACAATATAATCTTATGAAAAAATTATTTGCTTTTGGCTTATTTTGTCTTTTGCTTACTGGTTGTGTTTCAACTACTAAGCCACTCTATTCGTGGAGTAACTATCAAGATCAGACGTATAATTACATTAAAAATGAAACGCCTGAAAGTCTGGGGAAATTAATGAAGACCTATCAGATTATGATAGATAAACAAACGGGTTCCCGGAAAACTATTCCTCCCGGAATTTGTGCTGATTATGGATTCCTGCTATACAAACAAGGAAAGAAAGAAGAAGGAATAAGTTTTTTGAAAAAGGAAATAGCATTATATCCTGAGTCAGCTGTATTTATTTCAAGTATTATTAAAAACTTAGAAAAATGAAACTAATCAAAATATTTTCGATTCCCTTGTTAGGAATCTTTTTATATTCATGCGATTCATCCAAAATAATGAAAGAACAAGCATATTCGGCATTGTACTCGGAAAGACCTTTAGTGATTGCTGTAATGCCTCCGATCAATAAAACAAACAATGTTGAAGCTAAGGAATTTTTATACTTAACTATGGCTCAACCGATTTGTGAGCGAGGTTATTATGTGATCCCTTCATTTTTATCAATGGAGATGTATAAAAGTGAAAGCGCTTACGACTCTGAAATGTTTATCAATGGATCGGTAAGTAAATTTGGTGATATTTTAGGAGCCGATGCTGTGCTGTTTACAACAATCAATAAATGGGAAAAATCAGCGCTTGCTGCAAAAGTATATGTTCAGATTGAATATACTTTGAAATCGACAAAAACCAACGAAATTCTTTTCGACAGGATTGGAGACATAACTTACGATGCTTCTGTCAGTTCTGGTGGAGGCGGCTTACTTGGCGCCTTAGTTGATATGGCGGCATCAGCGCTTAATACGGCTGCAACTGCTCATGTTAAGGTCGCAAGGGCTTGTAATGCGTTTACTCTTTCAGATATGCCTGCCAGCGTATATAGTCCCGATTATAACAAGGATCAAAAACTTCCTGCCGGAAAAAAAGAATTTAAACAAACTGTTCGATAAAAAAAGTGACAAGGAAGAGAAGCTTTTATTTGATACAAGTTATGATAATTAAGAGGTTAAAAAGTCAAGACAATTTTTTAAAACTTTGTAAAATCTAAATCTGAAAGTCAGATTAGAAAAGATAACTTAATAACTAACTTAAACTAAATTAAAATGAAGAAAATTATTTTTTTTGCAGTTGCTGTATTGTTTGCAGTTTCTGCAGTTAATGCACAGGAATTCAAGAAAGGTGATTGGGCTGTTAATGCAGGTATTAGTATCAATGACACAGACCCTCTGACGTTTGGCGGTTCTATCGAGTATGGTATCGTTGACAATTTATTTAAACTCAATGGGTTAACGTTAGGAGTAGGTGCAGAAGTCGGTTATGCTTCCAAATCTGTTTCTGGAGTGACAGTTTCCGCATCTGCCGTAGGTATTCGCATTCCTTTCCACTATTCTCCCATTTCGAAGCTCGATCTTTATACTGCTCCAGCCCTTCTATTTGCAACTGCCTCTGTTGCAGGATTTTCAGCCAACACAACCGATTTTGGCTGGACAATAATTGGCGCACGCTATTTCTTCACTCCCAACATAGGAGTATTTGCTGAATTGGGTAGCAATAATGCACTCGGTATGGCTGTTGGCGTATCGTTCAAGTTCTAAAAATTTTTAGGCTTAAATATACAGAGCTGCTATCCATGGATAGCAGCTCTGTTTTCATGTCAGAATATTTGAATCCGCCTTATTTTTTGATAGAAAAGAGGTTACGATATCTTATCCAAACCGAACATAAACCCTTGTTTCACTCTTTCAATCAGTTCGGGAACAATTTCCTGATATTCACCAACAATACCGAAATCGGCATTTCGGAAAATCAACGCTTTGGGATTATGGTCGATGGTTACTACTGTGCCGGATTCTTTCATGCCCGCAAGGTGCTGGATAGCTCCGGAAATACCGATTGCCACATATACTTTAGGACGAACAGTTTTTCCTGTTTGTCCGATTTGGCGGGCGTATTCGGCAATTCCTTCGTCTACAACGATGCGGCTGCATGCCCATTCGGCTTTTAAGCCTGCCGCTTTGAGCGCTTGAGCTAATTCTTTGACTAATTGAAGACCATCGGAAGTGGCTCCTCTTCCACCTGAAACAATGATGTCGGCATCAAAAAGATTTTGTAAACCGCCTTCCCAGTTCGCCTGAATCTGTGATTCGGTAATGAGCAAAGAATGGGTCTTTAACGTTGGGCGGCTTTTCCGAAAGCCATCCGAAAAGGTAGGCGTTTGCAACGTCCTGATTTTAAATTGGATTATATCCATGAGAATCCGGTAAGATCAGGTTGGGTCATTCGTCCGGAAGATTATGTGTATTCAAGTACATCTAATTATGTTAATGGCAATGGCGTATTGAATGTTGAAGTATTGTATCAGCGAAGGAAAACATATACATGAAAGGGGCGTTGCAAACGCCTACCTTCTCGAACGGCTTTCGGAAAAGCCGCTCAACGGTGCAGCTACATATTCAAGCGAACGAGGGAATTAAGGCAATACCCAGACCCTAAAGTTGGAATTTCCAGATACTTGTTCTCTTTCAGAAAGAGATTCACCCCATATCAAATTTTTTAGTGAAAATTTGCGCTTGTATTTAAAAATTCTTAATATTGCACCCAATTATTAAATTTTATGGAATATGACAAATAATTCAAAAAATGGAGAACAAGAAGATGCGAAGTCGTTAATGACTTTGTTATTAGACTATATTAAATATAACGCAGAACATTCCAGATGGAGCACTTCAATCACTTTTTTTATGTCTGTAACAGTTGCATCAATAATTGCCCTGTTGGGTTTCTATATTGAGTCAAAAGAAGGATTGATTTATCAGAAAACTCCAAACTACAGTTTCATTTCAATTCCAATTGATAGTTTGAGATGTATCTTCTCGGATTCTCCGGATAAATTGCTGAGTGATAAAGACAAGCATTCTCTCAAACTCTATTGTCCTGAAGACTCTGACAGTTTGAAACTTGTGCCTGTAAAGCTTGCTACCACACAGACTAATTGTGAGACAAAACAAAATTCTTCTAATAAATATTTCCAACAAATCGCACAAGTTGAAGCAAAATTCTCCATTGAGAACAATAGTTCCAGATCAACAGTTTTAGAAATATCGTTTTTTTGTGCTAGTATCTTGGGCCTAATGTTTACATCGTATTTTTATTTTCTTAGAAGAAAGACAGAAGAAAAGATAAGAAACATAGAAGAAGATATTAAATCAATAGAACAAACAAACAAAAATAATTGTCCTTTTGTCAAATGTGAAAATATTCAAACAGATGGAAACAACAGCAAATAAAGAAATAAATCAGACAAGAACCATGTTATTTCCCATACTAGCGGGAATCTTTTTTGGGTACAATCTTGCATTGATAGCGGGCGAAATCATTGAGAATCCTGATAAAAGCGCAGGTAGCTTTTTTTCATCTTATTCTTTATTAGGAGCAATATTGGGTTGTGCAACTTTATTCTTTTCTTCGAATTTTAAGAACAGAAAATATATATTAATATCGGCAGCAACAACTTCACTTTTCGTTTCTCTGATAGGAATTATTGCTTTTTCTTGGGGAAACGACAACAATGATCTTTTAAGTGTATTGCGTTTTTTTATCGGAATTACAGTAGGCTTATCTTGCATCGCTCCCGTTTTTTTAATTGAAGAATATCCCAAAAAAGACTATAAACGCGGAAACTATTTCTCTATCTATCAGCTATCTATTACAATAGGAATACTTATTTCTTATTTGCTCATGACAAATTTTTTCAGCGAGGAGGAGAATGGATTTGCTAAAAATTATTATTTGATTGTCTTTTTTATATACGCTTTTTTATCAACAATTTATCTATTGATTCTGGTTCGTCTGAAGGCTCCAAAATATGAAAGGTGGATAAGCCATCATGAAAATATTGCAAAACTAAAATATAATATTACTTCTACGATTGAAATGCTTGAAAAAGAAGAAGATATACGAGGATTGGAACAATTGCAAAATCAAGAGAAAGAAGAATGGAAAAAAAATGAAGAGATCTTTTTAGAACTAAAGAGAATTATTAATAAGATTCTATTATTTGAAAATAAAAGTGATTCAGAACGGTGTGTTGAGATTGAGGACCTGGAGAGAATAATTAAATTGGATAAACAAGATAATAGAAATTGGCTTAAGGAGAGTGGAGACCATGTAAGAAAATTAGAGAGTACTATTGACAAGATTAAAAAAGCTAGGATAGATGAAGATATACAGGAATTGAAAGGAATAATTAAAGAGATAGAAGAAATAATCAGGTTGAATAATCATCATTATAATGATTGGATCGAGCGAAACGAAAATTTTTCAAAACTAAGTGGGAAAAATGGAATTGTTAGTAGAATTAAGACACTCATTATAGGAAAAGAAAGAAATAAAAATATACAGGAATTAAAAGACTTAATTGGCGAATTGGAAAAAATAATTGAATTGAACAATAAAGCCTATAACGCAGTAAACACAGACGAGACTATAGACAATATCAAAAAGATCACTGAAGAACTGATTAAGAAACTAAAGAAGACAAAAAGCCAAAAAAATAGACACCATAAAATACAAGAACTGAAAGAAGCAATTACAGAGCCGATGGAAATCGTAAAAAAACCTTGGCTAAAAGTTTTTCTAATTCCTTTAATAATTGGGGTCACTATTATTTTCATACAACAGATCGTAGGAATCAATATCATTATTTTTGAATTGCCAAGAATTTTATGTATATTTTCTGTCTCCAAGTCAGGAATGCTAACTATGATGCTGATCGTCGGTGTTATCAATACAGTCAGTACGATTCCCGGAATGTTAATGGTTGATCGTATCGGACGTGGAAAATTATTCACCATAGGAATGGTTGGAATCAGTATTTCCTTATTCTTTTTAATGATTATGTCATTAAATATAAAACCAAATTACGATTTTTTTAAAAATCAAGTATATGTAGAAAAAAATTATTCTTATAAATTGGCTTCTGATAAACCATTGGAATGTAAATTTGATGCTAATTCTAAATCTGATACTTTTTTTTATAAATCCGATACTCTTCTTAATAAAAAAGAGAAGCTATTTATAAAAATGTCTATTGAAAATTTGGTCAAAAAGTATCCAAATGTTATCATGAAATTTGCCAATGGAGACACAAGTGCAATAAATATCCGCGCTGCAATAAAACCCTTATTAAGTGACTCAACATATAAATCATCTATTTTAAACCAATCTGTCGTGGTAAAATTCAAAAATGGTTACTTGGATACATTTAATGGAGAAGCATATCGTTTTAAATACCAGCTCTTATTTGGTCACTCCAATAATGCCGAATTAATTGTTTTTATGTTTTGGATTATTGTGTATGTTATTTCTTTTGCCTGTTCATTGGGTATTCTTGGATGGTTGGTTCCTGCCGAAATTATTCCTATTAGAAGAAGGGAGCAAGGTATGGCTATTGTGGGAGCAGTGCATTGGTTTATGAATTTGTTGATTGTAGCTTTTTTCAATACAGAGTTATTAAAGATATTTATCTTGATATTTTTGGTTTGTTCCATTATGGCCCTTATTTGGGGGTTCTCATTTTTTCCAGAAACAATGGATAAGAGTCTTAGAGACATTGATTACTTTTGGAGAAATAAAGGGAAAATCAAAGATTTCAATGATGAAGAACAATTCAAAAGTAAATCGAAAGAGGCTCAGGATAAGTATGCTAAGTACAAAGAACGAATGAGGGAAATTAATATTGAGTTAAAAGGGGACATTCAGTAAATAAATAATTAACCGCCACTTCACATTGAGCAGGGGGCGTTGCAAACGCCTACCTTCTCGAACGGCTTTCGGAAAAGCCGCTCAACGGTGCAGCTACATATTCAAGCGAACGAGGGGCTGTGATTATTTCAAATTTGTATCAATATATTGTTGTATAAATTTTGTTCACTGATTTTGGCGTATGTAATCTTAAAACCATCTAACAGTGCGTTCATTTGTTTAATTGTGTTGTCTTCTTTTAATGTGTTGAAAACTTCATCTCTGATTTCTTCGCTTCCAAATGATGACAATACATAAATTGCAGGTGAAAGCATAAAATTTCCTTTCGCAATAACAATCTGTGTTTTACGAGGTGTGAGCGAGGAAACCAAAATATCGCCCTCTTTGCAATAACGGTTAGTTTTTAACTTTTTAGACGAAATTTGGTTTGTCAAATTTCCAATTTCCAAATACTGATTTGGAATACTAATTTTTGCAAAATCCATTTCTTTCCATTCGTTGATATTGCAGTATGCCGACAAGGGCTTGCCTTTACAAATTACTCGTTTCGGGTAAATGTCACCACAATAATTTTCTTTGATATTCAACGAAATGTCCGTTAATTTCACGATTTTGGAATATGTTTTATATTCATTTGGAATTATTATGCTTCCATTTACAATAAATTCATTTGTAAGATTTTGCAATTTTGACAAAATAGAATTTTCAATGATTTTTATTCCTGATTTTGCCCGATTTGAGCTGAATTCGTAACCCAAAAATTTTGTTTCCTTTTCTCGCAATTTTGCTGCATTTGGTGATGAATATTTAGGTGATTGGTGTACAAGCACATTATAATCTTGATTTCCAATTTGTTCTTTCCTCAAAAATATAATGACCGGGCTTGTGGTCGTACCTGAAAATGTAATATCGGCAGTTAATAGTAACGAAAGAATTTTGAAATTATCAAACAAAAACTTTCTCATTTTTTCGTATTTATCTTGTGATAAAACCGATTGAGGCAAAATGATAGCGCCAATTCCGCCATTTTTTAAAAGTTGCTCCATTCGTTCCACAAAATAAATTTCTATTGCAGAATCTTTAGCATTAATTTCACCATTTAGAAGAGTGAAAGTGTTTGAATCTCTGCTAATTCCATTCTTTCTGAAATTCAACATAAAACCATCAACTGAATATGGTGGATTAGAAACAATATAATCGAAATTTTCATTTTTATTTTTGGTCGAATGTAAAATTGTTTGCTGATATTCTTTACAATCAAATTTGTTAATGCCATCGCCTGCAATAATTTCAGCATCGCCGTCGCCGTTCAGAAAAGAGGCAATTTTTGTAGTTTTCGCTAAACGATAATCTTTTTCAATGCCGACAACTTTTTTCTCATCTGCCCACGAATAAGGCATTTCTTTGTACGCTTTGATTTTCCGTTTTTGCTCTGTTGTTAAGTTTGTTTCGTTTATATTGGATATAATATTTTGAATTGCAGTCATTGCACTAATCAAAAAATGTCCTGCACCGCAAGCATAGTCAATCACTGTTGGGATAAAATCACGACTGCCGTTTTGCAATTCTTTTTCAATTCTTTGTTTGAAATCTAAAGAGTTAATCATAAAATCAACAATTGGGTAAGGTGTGAAAAACTGTCCCGCTTCCTGCTTCAAACTTGTATTCAAAAGTTCCTCGAAAAAATCTCCTAAAAATTGGTGCTTGGTTTCGTATTTCAGTTTGAAATTTTCCAACAAACGTACAAGATTTTTAACAACTTCGTAATTTTCTAAAAATGTATTTTCATCGTAAATTTCAATGAATGAAAAGTTTATATTCTTTTTTAATCGCAAATTGTCAAACGCCTTCATTAGTTGGTCGTTGAAGTTTCCATTTATCAGCTGTTCAATTTCGGCATCACTGTAGTCAATAATATCTTTTTTCAAGTACTTTTTCATTCCTTCTTTGTAGAGTTCATTTAATCGTTTCATAAAAGATTCAGGTGTTTCATCTTCCACATATTGAAAACGCATTCCGTTCAAATTGAAAAAATTACCCTGTTTATCTCTTACTGTAAATTTCTTATTTTCAGATATTTCATCTGCCAATTTTGTAAGAAAAAGATTTATCATTTTCATAAAAGCTGTTGGCTTGTCGGAAATGGAATTTAACCGCAAAATTGTAAGGAATTGATTAAACAGTGATTTTGTATCTTTTTCGTTGATTTTTTTGAGATTTTCATAAGTTTTAATTGACTTTTTTATGTTGAAAACTGGATTATCGAAAATGTAATCATTTTCGTCAAAAAGTTTATTCCAACGGTCAAAAAAATCGTCTGAATTTAGCGATTGTTCCCGTAATTCATTGCAGTAAATATTCGCGAAATAATCTTTGCTTTCATCGAAATTGTATGAGTAAAACGAGGCAATTTTCGTTGTCTGTTCCTGCATTGCATACGAAAGCAACTGTTTAACTTTCGAGTCGTTTTCGGGATTTGCATATCGTTGAAATTCATCGAACTTTTTCACTTCAATCATAAAAATATCGTTATTCTCCTGATTTTGGAGCATCAAGTCCAAATATATTGGCGAATGCCCTGTTTGCCAACTCTTTTCAAGCGTAATACTTGATAACGCATAACCTTTTCTCAAAAGTTTGAATAACAACATTACAACGCTGTGGTTTTCGGGTTTTGTTAAATCGAAAATTGTTGCTCGACAAGCGTTTATTCCATTTATGAAAAATCTATTTGTATCCAAATGAAACTCAATATTGATTTCATTTGCCACATTCAATTTGGCTATATTGCCAACGATACGTATTTGATACGATTTGCTTTGTAAAAATTCGACTAATTCTTTTGCCGTGTTCATTGATATTTATGTTTAAAAGTTGTGAGATACAACCCTTAAACTTTTGGCAAAAAAGAAAGCGTGAAACTGTCGCTATTTGCTTACTTGCTTATAACTGGCTCTACCAAAACCATCGCATTCAAGTAAGCACGACAGTCCACGCCTTGTGAGCGTGAACCTTCGCACATATTCTCGAATGCTTTTTGAAATTGGTAGATTTCGTTATAAGCGAGAATAAAGGTTAAATCCCGTTAATTATTTAATTTTTAATTGTTTATATTACTAATTTTACATATTTTTATGTATAAAAATTCAAACGCAAAATTACAACTTTATTTTGTTTTTTTGTCTTTTCTTTTTTTATCGAAAAATATTTGTAAACAAAAGAGGCTGTCTCATTGTGAGACAGCCTCTTTTGTAATTATTAACCTCAGTTCTGCATAATCGGAGAGACAAAACGGTAGAATAAAGTCATAATTATCTACATGAATCAACAATAGCTAATTTATGTGAATTAAGATACTGATAAAGCTTTACGAGAGGTATTCCCCCAGTTCACCTAAATCTGTGATTCGGTAATGAGCAAAGAATGGGTCTTTAACGTTGGGCGGCTTTTCCGAAAGCCCCGATACAGTTCCTTTGTTTTCAACAGATTTATAGTTTATCTGAAAAAAGATTTATAGATGAGAGATATTTTTCAAGATACACAATCATCCTGTTTGCAGACATATCGTAAACAAAATCCTTTACGGATTTCGATTTGCCTTTCATGACGTAAAATAAACAGGAAGGACATATTGTCTTGTTTACATATTCGGCGAGTTCCTTTTGAGTTTCATATCCGGCATTCCTAATCGTTTCAAGTTCACGTTCATTATGGGTTATAAACAGGGAAATCCGCTCGCGCATGCTATCAAACATATCGGCGTATTCAGGGAAATATGAAACAACTTCCGCATCTTCGCCCGAAATGATTAAGTCTATGACACGCTTCTCTGATGATATATTATTCAATAAGTGATGAATGGAAACATATAAAGGTGATTTCACTTTGATACGCCGCCACCGGCTATCAACAACCACAAACCCCTCGTGGTATTTATCAAGGTGTCTGGCTGCCTCAACACACGCTTCAATAGTGGCGATGCTAAATGTTTTCGGTTTTTCAATTCCAATATCCTCGTCCAATTCCTGCAAAGTATTGATATCGCGTGTTCCCGTGTGGAAAAGTTTCGTTTCGGTATACGGAATAACTACCCGCGTTTGCGGTGAAACAAGTTCAAACATGTATGTATAATCAGGATTTAAGTCTCCGAACTGTTTACCGGCATGCAACCATGCACGATTAAAAACATCTATGAATGTACTTTCATTATTGTCTGTTCTCGCGTTTTCGGCGTTAATCATGTTATTCGTTGATACGCGCCAGACGCCTTTATGACACCAAACCTTTATTATTGAACCGTCTATTTTTTCCTGAACTCTTGCTGTTTTCCAGTCAATATCGTCAGCGTAAGGCTCGCCATAATTTCCGAACTTGAAAAACGGAACGCAAACAGGTCGAAAATCGTCTGTTTCGTCTAAAATGATGCCTCTGCACTCCCTGACAATTTCTACGTTAAAATCGGATTCTGTACCGTATGAAAGTATAATATAACCATCCGACCGCTTCGACTTGATATAATATGGAGCATTTGAAAGTTGTTCCTCCCAATCCATATTATTCCGTATAAATTCCAAAAGTTTCAGCATAAAATCAGGATTTTCTTAACTACATGCAATTTTTGCTGTTTGTTCATATCATATTGATTATATTTTCGATAAATAACACTACAAAAATAGTATTATTTTATTGCAAATTGCCAAGAGAAAGGCAACCGAATTACAAATTCGGCCGAACGCGAGGTTTTCTTAATTTGTAACATTAAAAAAAGTATACTACTTTTGCATCGAAAATTTAAGATTATGATTAAAATAACATTTCCCGATAATTCAATCAGGGAATATACAAAAGGAATTACCGCTTTAGAAATAGCGGAAAGCATCAGTCCCCGCTTAGCTCAAGATGTTATTGCCGCAGGAATTGACGGTGAAACTTGGGATTTATCCCGTCCTATCGATAAAGATGCAACTATCAAGTTGTATAAATGGGAAGATGAAGAAGGAAAACATGCTTTCTGGCATTCATCGGCTCACTTGATGGCTGAAGCATTGCAGGAACTTTATCCGAATATTAAATTCGGTATCGGGCCTGCTATTGAAAATGGATTTTATTATGACGTAGATCCGGGAGAAGGAGTTGTTATAAAAGATGCTGATTTGGCGGCTATCGAAGCTAAAATGACCGAATTGGTTGCCAAAAAAGAATCAATAGTTCGCAAAGAAATTGCTAAATCCGATGCGATGAAATTATTCGGAGACAGGCACGAAACTTACAAAACCGAATTAATCGGCGAACTGGAAGACGGAACAATCACCACCTATACACAAGGCTCTTTTACAGACCTTTGCCGTGGCCCCCACTTGCCTAACACTTCTTATATCAAAGCGATTAAGCTGATGAGTATTGCCGGCGCTTATTGGAGAGGAGATGAAAAACGTCCGCAGCTGACTCGTATATATGGTATTACTTTCCCTAAAAAGAAAATGTTGGATGAATACCTTATTTTGTTGGAAGAAGCAAAAAAACGCGATCATCGCAAAATAGGAAAAGAACTCGAATTGTTCGCTTTTTCTCAAAACGTAGGACAAGGTTTGCCTTTATGGTTGCCAAAAGGTACTCAACTACGGTTGAAACTCGAAGATTTTTTGAAGCTTATACAGAAAAGATTTGGTTATCAGCAAGTAATGACTCCGCATATCGGAAATAAAATGTTATATGTGACTTCCGGTCACTATGCCAAATATGGAAAAGATTCGTTCCAACCGATCCATACCCCCGAAGAAGGAGAAGAATTCTTACTAAAACCAATGAATTGTCCTCATCACTGCGAAATTTACAAAACATTCCCGCGTTCATATAAAGATTTACCTCTTCGTTTGGCCGAATTCGGTACTGTTTACCGCTATGAACAAAGTGGTGAATTACATGGACTTACACGCGTAAGAGGATTTACTCAGGATGATGCACATATCTTTTGTACACCCGATCAGGTGAAAGAAGAATTTATAAAAGTAATGGACATTATCCATATTATTTTTAAAGCATTGGATTTCAAAGATTATGAAGCGCAAATATCATTAAGAGATCCTGAAAATAAAGAAAAATATATCGGAACCGAAGAAAATTGGAACAAAGCGGAAACAGCAATTATTGAAGTTTGTCGGGAAAAAGGAATCAATGCGCGTGTAGAATTAGGAGAAGCTGCATTTTATGGGCCTAAATTGGATTTCATGGTAAAAGACGCTCTGGGGCGCCGTTGGCAGTTGGGAACTATTCAGGTCGATTATAATCTTCCCGATCGTTTCGAGTTGGAATATGTCGGAGCAGATAACCAAAAACATCGTCCGGTCATGATTCACCGTGCCCCATTTGGTTCTATGGAACGGTTTGTAGCTGTGCTGATTGAACATACTGCCGGTAAATTTCCACTTTGGCTGACTCCCGACCAGGCTGTTGTCTTGCCAATCAGTGAAAAATATAATGATTATGCTTATCAGATTGCAGAGGAATTAAACATGCAAGATATTCGTGTTTTGGTTGATGACCGTAATGAAAAAATTGGTCGTAAAATCAGGGACAATGAATTGAAAAGAATCCCTTATATGCTGATAGTTGGGGAGAAAGAAGCAGAAAATAATGAAATTTCTGTAAGAAAACAGGGAGAAGGTGATGGTGGTTCAATGAAAATTACTACCTTTGCCTCCTTGATTAAAGAAGAGGTGGAAAAACAAATGAATCAATGGCGATAAATAAATAATTAATAATTATATAAGAAGGAGGCTAATTTAATTTTTTTGAATGAAGAATGACAAACTGAAGGATCAATACAGAATTAATGAAAAGATCCGACTAAAAGAAGTTCGTTTGGTAGGCGATAATGTAGAGCAGGGTATTTATTCGATAACCGAGGCTCTGAAAATTGCAAGAGAACAAGAACTTGATTTGATTGAAATTTCGCCTAATGCCGTTCCTCCTGTTTGTAGAATTGCCGATTACCAAAAATTTGTTTACCAACAAAAAAAACGCCAGAAAGAGCAAAAAGCCAAATCTGTGAAAGTTGTTGTTAAGGAAATCCGTTTCGGACCTCAAACAGATGACCATGACTATAACTTTAAACTAAAACATGCCAAAAACTTTTTGGAAGAAGGAGCTAAAGTAAAAGCTTATGTGTTTTTCAAAGGACGTTCCATTCTTTTCAAAGAGCAGGGAGAAGTTTTATTGCTCCGTTTTGCCAATGATTTGGAAGATCATGGAAAAGTTGAACAATTACCTTTGTTAGAGGGTAAGAAGATGATTATTATGCTGGCTCCTAAAAAGACTCCGGCGGCTCAAACTAAAGTTCAAAAGGTTGAAGTGAACCGTCAAGCTGAAAAGGATGCAAAAAAAGAAGCTAAAAAAACTGAAGAGGAAACCCCTAAAACCCCCGAAGGGGACTTGAGTGAGTGATAAACAGTAGATATTATTAATAGTTAAATTATTTAGTACAAATGCCAAAAATGAAGACTAATTCCGGTGCCAAAAAAAGATTCGCTCTTACCGGAACAGGGAAAATCAAAAGAAAACATGCTTTTAAAAGTCACATTCTGACCAAGAAGACTACAAAGCAAAAAAGGAGATTGACTCACGTGGGACTTATCAGCAACGTTGATGAACGTGCAGTCAAGATGTTACTTGCTTTGAAGTAATTTTAATCGAGTGTTTTTTATCAGATTTATTAACAGAATTACAGCATTAAAGTCCGGTAGAATTAATCCGGCGCTGACATTCAAAATCATTTTATTACTATGCCTAGATCGGTAAATCATGTGGCTTCAAGAGCCAAAAGAAAAAGAATCCTCAAACTGACAAGAGGTTATTATGGTGCAAGAAAAAATGTTTGGACCGTAGCAAAAAATACATGGGAAAAAGGTTTGACTTATGCTTTCCGTGATCGTCGTAACAAAAAACGTAATTTCCGCGCTTTGTGGATACAACGTATCAATGCCGCAGCTCGTCTGGAAGGTCTGTCTTATTCCCGTTTAATGGGAGCTTTGCACCAAAATGGAATAGAAATCAACCGCAAGGTTCTTGCCGACTTGGCAATGAATCATCCCGAAGCTTTCAAAGCAATCGTTGATAAAGTGAAATAAGTCTCTCGCACAGATTTCACAGATTTTATTTTAAAAGCCACGAATTTCACGAAATTCACTAATTTATTTAGTGTTAATTGGCTAATGCCGAACGTTGTTTCGTGAAATTCGTGGCTAAAACATTAAGAAATCTGTGAAATCTGTGTGAGATTTGTTTGTTTTTCAAAAAATTGTAGTATATTTGTATCAGTCAAGCGAGACTAAGAAAGAGAAAAAAAATTGCCGCATTGTCGATTGGGAAACTCATCAAATTTTATCTGAATTCCGAGACAAGCTCTTATTGCTAATGGCGGGCCGCGCCCTTCGGGGTATGCTTAGCACGGCGGATTACAAAGGTAATAAAGCGCTCAAATCCTGTCATACGGAGTTTTATCATATTCTGCAGTGCGGTATCATATAAGAAAAGGAGGCCTTTGAGGTCTCCTTTTTGTGTTCAATGCCGTCATCGTTTTACAGTAATTTTAAAATGATAATGCCTTTGTTACTTTTGATGCTATGACAATAATCAGCAATTGATTCAGGGTTTATAATTACTTTTTGAGCTTTGGTCGAAGCATGTATAAAGGTCAACATATTGTCTTTGCGATAAGCTATCCCAAGATGTGAAATATCCAATCCTTTGGTCGAAGTGACAAAACAAATGATATCTCCTGTTTGAATATTCTTTTCAATATTTTTTATTTCTTCTTTTGGTATGTAGTAATAAGTACGTTTATTGATGGAGTTTTCTATATACCGCATCTTTTTTACGTCTTCCGGATGAGTAGATAAATGAGCGTATAAATGTGGATTCGTTGACATAAAATTGATTTGTAGAGGTAAAATTATTCCTCCTGCCGCTTTGGTTTTATCATTGATTATTCCTTTTTTCTGATTGTCTTTTATCCAGTCGGAAGTATAATGTAATCGCGATGTATAACCTGCAATTATACCATCTCTATACCGGATTGTTTGCAATTCTTTCTTATAAGTTTCAAAAATTGGATTGTCTGAGCGAATAGTTCGGGTTAATGCCATGCAAGTTTCTACAAATGTCATGCAATCAAGTCCGCGTAGATTGATAATAAGCTGTTCATCTTGATTTCCCTCTAAAGTATTTGCTTGGTATGGCGTATCTAAAAAGAAAAGAGCAGTTTGAATCAATGAAGAATCCGGACTGCTCTTTTTTATATGATTTATTTTTTGAAGATATGAATTGAAAATTTGCTCGTCTTTGTATATGTCAGATGATATTACAGGTATTTGAGCTTTGGCTATACAGAACAATTGTAAGCAAAAAAACAAAGCGATTATTTTTGTATTCATATTTCAATGTTTTTACTACGACAAAGATAATGAACTTTATTTATTCTTTCTTCAACTTTCCCACGCCATTGATTGAAACTTGTTTAAATTTAGGTTCTTCTTTGTATGTGATATTCCCGACTCCATCAAGCGAGGCTTTCAGAAAATCAACAGGATTACATCTGATAGCCCCTACTCCTTCTAATTGTGCTGTCAGAGAATCTGTTTCCAATGCATAAGCATCAATTTCCCCGGCTCCTCTTAACCTTAAATAGGCCTTTTTTGCTTTTCCTCCAAGATATACTTTCCCAACACCTTTCATTTTACAAACCAAATTAGCAGTATACAAACTATCGGCATAAAAGCTGCCGGCTCCTTCTACTTTAAGATTGAAATCAGGCGTTTCTATTTTATTATCTATTGATACCTTATTTAAAGCTCCCATTTTAATTCCGGAAATTTTAGGGGTTGTAATAGCGACAGTCAAGTCGTTTTTTAGATTAACAGGCTCTGATATCCCCAGTTTTAATTCTTCATTGTTATTATCTATCTCCCATTTTACCTTGTCAATGATGTTGTTGTCTCCGCTGATTAATATTTTCGGATTGTTTCCTTGCCTGATTCTTACTGTGGCAATCAGATTGTCATCAATTTTTAACGTAGAGAATGAAGGAAGATTTTCCCTCCGGTCTGCGATTTCACCGGAACCGGTTATTTTTACATTACAATAAGGAATGTTCCAGTTTATGGGGTAGTTAGAACAAAATTCTTTGTTTAATTTAAATCCAGAAGATATCAAAACAATCAAAGCAATGATCCAAATTAATAAACCTGCCCATTTTGTTGTTTTGTTTATTGGCCTTACTTTTTTATTTGCAAAGAATAAAGCGTATATGATGGAAAATAAAGGGATTCCCAGTACAAAAATTAAGGCAATGATACCTATTATAGGATGTGTTCCTGAAATAATGTTCCCGTCAAATCCCAAAAAATTAAGAGGGTAGAATAATGCACTACTAAAACCGAAGATTAAAGCTATCAATACAATAAATACGATAGACAAGGCAAAAAATAAAGGGATTCCGATAAGGCATCCTAAACATCCTATCCCAAATTTCAAAGAGGTCGCTAAACAACCGTTGTTGCTTGCCGTGGTGGTAGTTTCGGAAACCGTTTTGCCAATATTTTCAAGAGTAACAGCCTCTCCGCGCATTTCAAGTTTCTGACCTGCAGTGACTGCCGCCGGCATTAAAATCCAAAGCACTATATAAACAGGAATTATGAAACCGGAAATTATGAAAAACTTAGAGAAAAATATTAGTAAAATGAAAACAACGCGCACAGATAATGAATCCCACCCAAAATAGGCAGCAATTCCGGAACAAACGCCACCCAACCTCTTGTCGTCTACATTCCTGTAAAATCGTTTTTTAGGTTTATCTTTAATCTCAGATTCTTTTTTTGTACATGTATCAGATTCTTTAGATTCAAAGCCTTCATTTCCAAAATCTTCCGGCTTTCCCATACGTTCAATAATGGTTTCTACCTGTTCGATTGAAATAACATTATATCCTAATCGAATTCTTTCTTGGAATAATTCTTCTATGCGCGCTTCGAAATCCCGTATGATTTCTGCCGAATCAGCTTCTTTTCTGAAATATAGTTTCAAATTGTGCAAGTAATTATCCAATAACTCAAAAGCATCTTCATCTATATTGAAGGCTCTACCATTTAAATTAATACTTAATGTTTTCTTCATGACGATATTGTTTTTATTCTATTAATTTTTCTCCTTATATTATTTCAGATGATTAATTGTATTATTAATGTCTTCCCAAGCTGCTTCAAGTTCAGACAAAAAAGATGTACCTTCATTAGTAAGTGCATAATACTTGCGCGGAGGTCCTTGAGTTGATTCTATCCATTCGTATTTAAGAAGCCCCGAATTTTTTAATCTGGTGAGCAAAGGATAAAGCGTACCTTCTACAACTATTAATCTTGCATCTTGTAACTTTTGAATAATATCTGTTGCATAAGCCGGTTCCTTTTGTAGAATGAGCAAGGTACAATATTCCAATACTCCTTTTCTCATTTGCGATTTTACATTATCTTCTTTCATATTCTATTGTTGTAAAATTTAACGCTGCAAAGATATATAAAATTTAGTACTTTGCAATACATAGTACTAATATTATAATTTTTTAACAAACAATATGTGAATTGGAGAAACAAAATATTCAAAAGACATTAATAATATACTCCGCTTGAAGCATTTTTGAAGGTTTTTTTGCTTGGTTCGCAAAAATGTTGTAACATTGTACCGGATTTTGAAAGAGAATGGTATCTGGAGAGGTGCTCGAGTGGTTGAAGAGGCACGCCTGGAAAGCGTGTATACCCCTAAAGGGTATCAGGGGTTCGAATCCCCTTTTCTCCGCAAAAAAAAATATAAAATTTTGAACAAAAACATCCAATAATTGTTTTTTATAAAAATACGGAACACTTTAGCTTGCTTTTATGTGCTTTTTATGCGAAACATTATGTTTTTTAACAAGATTGAGCTAAAAAAATAAGGTTTTGTTTTTTTTTCTCTAAATATTCATATATATTTGCAAAAATATTCTTTGTTCATTGAAAAAAGTGGTATAAACACATACTAAACATAAATTAGAAACATTAATTAAATTTTATTGACATGAAACTAAAAATTTCTCTCGTTAGTTTGTTACTAACTTTTGTAGCAGTAACTTTTGCTCAAGAAGCAAAAACGTATACTGAAAATGCTGGGTTTAAAAATGCTTTCAAGTACAACAGTCCGGGAAGCAATTGGTTTATTCAATTAGGTGCGGGAGTTCAAATGTTGGGAGCTGAAGGTTTTAACCATGCTTTCTTTGATACCAAACAGTTGTCATTAGCTCCTACTTTGGCTATTGGTAAATGGTACAGTCCATGGTTAGGAGTGCGTTTAAAAGGTGAAGGCCTTAAATTGTATAGCTTTCCTAGTGCTCCAGGTGGTGTAACGGATTTTAACTTAAAGCAAGAGGACACATACTATGCCGCTCATTTCGATTTGTTATGGAACGTATCTAACTTTTGGGGAAGGTATAATGCCAAACGTTTCTTTAGTTTTATTCCTTACGTAGGCTTGGGTGCTTATTACAGAGAATCAAGCAATCAACAGCTTCCGGGCTTTGATGTGTGGCAAGGTGAATTAGCAGGTCCTTCTATTCACGCAGGTTTGATGTTCCAATTCCGTTTGAGTAATCGTGTTGGTATCCATATTGATTTGGCAGGAATGGCTGTTGATGACTACTTCAATAGGATTATATTTGTATCAGAATCACATAGTATTGGTCGTTTTGAAGGTGTTGCTTCTGCAACCGGCGGTTTTACATTTAACTTAGGTAAAACTTATTTTGAAGTGGTTCAGCCTATGGATCAAGGTTTGGTTGATGATTTGAACAGTAAAATCAATCAGCTTCGCGCTGAAAATGAACTGTTGTCCAGACGTCCGGAAAGCTGTCCTCCATGTCCTCCGGCAGTTGTTACTCCATGTCCTCCGGTAGTGTCAGCTCCTCCGGCAGTAACATTTGATCCTAGTGTAGTTATGTTCCGTATTAGTAGCGCTGTTATAGATGCAAATCAACAAGTTAACATTTATAAGACCGCTCAATTCGTTAAAAATAGCGGACAAAAAATTAAAGTAGTTGGATATGCTGATAAAGCTACAGGTACAAATGCACAAAACCTCAAACTTTCTGAAAAACGTGCTAAAGCTGTCGCACAAGCATTAACTACCAAATATGGAATTCCTTCCGACAAGATTGTTGTTGAATGGAAAGGTGATGCCGAACAACCTTTTAAAGAAAATAACTGGAATCGTGTAGTTATCATGAATGCACAATAATTTTCAGTATCATAATAAAAAAAAGAGGCGATTGAAAAAATCGTCTCTTTTTTTTATGTTTTTTATTTAGTTTTTTCAATTTTCAATCATTCTTTTTCAATTATTTATACTACCTTTGTACGCGCACTAAAAAATCAAACAAATATGAATTGCAATTTCTATAAGGTACTAAGCCGGTTTTTTCTTTTTTCTTTCATTCTTCTGTTATTAACCTCATGTGGGTCTTCTAAAAATATTATTTATTTTCAAAATGCCCCAATTCAAAATAACCCTTCTAATGACGTTTCAAAATACGAGATTCATATAGCTAATAATGATAATTTATTAATTACGGTTTCTTCTAAAAATCCTCAAGCAGCAGAAGTGTTTAATGTCATTAAGTTAGATCGTAGCACCTCTACTCAAAACCTTCAATGGCAAGGCTTTTTAGTTGATCAATTCGGCAACATAAATTTTCCTTTAATAGGAACGATTCATTTGAGCGGCTTGACTAAATCGCAGGCTATTAGTCTTTTACAAGAAAAAATATCTGCTTTTATCGACGATCCGGTTGTTAATATTCGTTTTATGAACTATAAAGTTACTGTGTTGGGTGAAGTCAATAGACCGGGAAGTTATACTGTTGATGATGAGAAGTTAACTGTTGTCCAGTCTCTTGGCCTTGCCGGAGATATGACTATTTATGGCAATCGACGTAATATTATGGTGTGTCGTGAAGTACTTGGTGAAAAATTATTCTATAACGTAGATATAACATCTCCTGATGTTTTCAATTCTCCGGTTTATTATTTGCAGCAAAATGATGTTGTTTATGTCGAACCTAATAAGGCTAAGATTAGAACTTCTACTAATTATACCCAAAATTTTTCTCTTGGTATTTCTCTTGTTTCTTTATTGTTAACAATCGCATTGTTTTTGAAAAAATAATTAAACTATATCTTTACAATTATGCAAGATACAAATAATTTAATCAATCCAAACAGTGAACAGGAAAATGAAATTTCTTTGATAGAAATCGTTCTCCGCTATGTAAAATACTGGAAATATTTCGTGATTTCTGTTGTTTTATGTGTGTTGCTGGCTTTTATATATCTTCAATATTCTGTTTCTCAATACAAAGTGATGTCTTCCATTGTTGTGAGGGATGGTAAAAAAGGACCCTCGAATGTAGAGATGACGGCATTTAACGATTTGGGTATTATTTCGCAGAATGGAAATCTTGATAATGAAATTGAAGTACTAAAATCCCGAACTTTGGCGAAAAATGTTGCTGATAGTTTGAAAATCAACGTGAATTATTATAAAGATGGGATTTTCAAGAAACGAGAGATCTATAAAAAATCTCCTGTTTGGATAAATGTAAATGAATTCAAAAAAACCGGTAATTTGATTATTGATAAAATTGAAGACAATAGCTTTATCGTAACTTCCAAAGATACTACATTTACAAAAAAAATATTTTTAGGAGAAGCTTTTGAATCTCCGTGGGGATTACTTACAATTAATAAAAATGAAACCGGAAGTGAGAATTTTCCAATTATTATTTCTATCATAGATCCTGATTCTCCGCCAAGAGTGACGGTAGATCCTTTGAATAAAACGTCTAATGTGGTAGAATTATCCATTGTGCTGGCGAATGCTGAAAAAGGAAAAGATATTGTTAATGCATTAGTAGACATTTATAACCAGCAAGTAATCGAAGATAAAAATTTTGTCGCCACCAATACTATTCGTTTTATAGATGATCGTTTAGTTACTATTGCCAAAGAGTTAGAAAGTGCAGAAAAAAATGTAGAAACTTATAAAAAAGAAAGAAATATAACTGATTTGCAAACAGAGGGTAATTTATTGCTTACGGCGAATACAGAGTACAGTCAAAAAATATCGGATGTGGATGTACAAATCAATATTTTAAGTTCAATAAAAGATTTTGTTTATAAAAATGCAAATACAATTTTACCGACTAATGTTGGTATTACGGATCCAACTGTTATAGGTTTGATAGGTACTTATAATGAATTATTATTGGATAAAAAACGTACGACAGGGGGAATGAAGGCCGAAAATCCTATTTTGCAAGAGTATGACGATCGTATTGCATCTTTAAAAGAAAATTTATTGAAAGGAATTGGGATCGAAGACGCAAGATTGAAATCAGTTCGTGCGGAATTGATAAAACAAGAAAGTTTATATTCCAGTAAAATTCGTGGTTTATCTACTCAAGAACGGGAGTCTCGTGAATTATACCGTCAAAAAGAAATAAAAGAAACCTTATTTGTTTACTTGCTGCAAAAACGGGAAGAAACAGGATTATCGTTAGTTTTGGCTACCCCTAATGCAAAAGTAATAGATAAGGCTTATGCTGATAAATCGCCGGTAAAACCTAAGCGGAAAATTATTTTATTAGCAGCATTTTTATTAGGATTAATCATCCCTATTTGTGTGATCTATTTGATTGATTTATTCAAGTTTAAATTAGAAAATAAAGAAGAACTCATTTCCGTTGTTAAAGCGCCATTTTTAGGGGAAATCCCGTTTAATAAAGGTGAAGATCTATTCCCTGTAAAAGAAGTAAGATCTCGTGTTGCTGAAAAATTTAGGATTGTAGCGGCTAATTTAAGCTTCCTTTTGGGAGAAGAAAATAGCAAAGTTATATCGATAACCTCAACAGTTCCGAGTGAAGGAAAAAGTTTTTTTGCGAGAAATCTGGCTTTGAGCTTGGCTACTTCCGGAAATAAAACATTATTGATTGATGCTGATATGCGTAAATCTAAGTTAAATGGTTTGGTTGATTTTCATGTAGATAAAGGTTTTGCCCGATATTTGGCAGATCCGGATATTCAAATAGATGACATTATTGAAAAAGCAGGCGACTGGAATAAAAATCTTCACGTTATTCCAACAAAAGTATTTCCTCCTAATCCGGCAGAGCTGCTGGCTTCCAAAAGGCTGGATGATTTATTTGCTAAGGTGAAAGTAGAATATGATTATGTCATTGTAGATACCCCTCCGATTGGTTTGGTTGCTGATGTTTTCAGACTCAACCAATTTGCTAACGCTTCCGTATATGTGACACGAATGAACTATACACATAAAGCTTCGCTAAAGGATATCAAGGAGCTTTATGACGATAAAAAGTTACATAACATGTCATGTATTATCAATGGCGTTCCTAAATCCAAGAGATACGGATATGGGGATTCCGGGTATTATCATGAAGGGAAATGATACATAGGGCGAATAAAAAAGTATTAGTTACCGGAGGAGCTGGTTTTATTGGATCTAATCTATGTGAAACATTATTGAAAACAAACCATCAAGTGGTATGTTTGGATAATTTTTCTACCGGTAATCCTCAGAATATACAATCATTTATATCCGATAAAAATTTTAAATTAATTGTTGGTGATATTAGAAATTTCGAAGATTGCCGAAAAGCTTGCGAAGGGATAGATTATGTGTTACATGAAGCAGCTTTAGGCTCGGTTCCCCGTTCTATAAAAGACCCAATAACTTCTAATGACGTCAATGTTTCCGGATTCTTGAATATGCTGGTAGCAGCTCGTGATGCTAAGGTGAAACGTTTTGTCTATGCAGCAAGCTCTTCTACCTACGGAGACTCAATAATTTTGCCTAAAGTGGAAGATGTTATTGGAAAACCGCTTTCCCCGTATGCAATTACTAAATATGTGAATGAATTATATGCAGATGTATTTTCCAAAACTTATGGAATAGAGTGTATCGGCTTAAGGTATTTCAATGTATTTGGTCGCCGGCAAGATCCTAATGGCGCTTATGCTGCAGTCATTCCTAAATTTGTAATACAACTGATGAACCATGAATCTCCTCTTATCAATGGAGATGGCGAATATTCCCGTGATTTTACTTATATCGACAATGTGATTCAAGTTAATTTGTTAGCGCTTGCTACGGAAAATATTCAGGCTACTAATACAGTTTATAATGTAGCTTATGGAGAACGTACTACATTGAATCAATTAGCTGCATACTTAAAAGAATATTTATCTGTTCATGATCCGTCTATAGCCGATATTGAAATAATTCACGGACCAAACAGAGTGGGAGATATTCCACATTCATTGGCCAGTGTGGATAAAGCTAAACAATTGTTGGGATACAATCCTCAATATTCGATGAAACAAGGATTAAAAGAGGCTGTGGAATGGCATTGGAAAAACCTGAGGTAATTAATTAAATAATTATAGATTCATGGATAACATAAAAATAGCAGTAATAGGTTTAGGTTACGTAGGTTTACCTTTAGCTCGTTTGTTTGCTACTAAATATCCAGTGATTGGATTTGATGTTAATCAAACCAGAGTAAAAGAATTGATGTCGGGACACGATCACACATTAGAAGTAGAAGACCACATACTTCAATCTGTGCTTGTTGCCTCTCCCCCTTTGGATGGTGCAAGGGGAGGATTATACTGCTCTTGCAACCTTGACGACATCCGTTCTTGCAACTTCTACATCGTCACTGTCCCTACTCCGGTAGACAAAAATAATCGTCCCGATTTAACTCCATTAAAAAAAGCCAGTGAAACGGTTGGTAAAGTGATTTCCAAAGGTGATATCGTAGTATATGAATCAACTGTATATCCCGGAGCTACTGAAGAAGATTGTCTTCCGGTAGTGGAACGAGTTTCCGGACTGAAATTCAATGAAGATTTTTTTGCAGGATATTCTCCCGAACGCATTAATCCGGGTGATAAAGAACATACAGTAGAAAAAATCAAGAAAGTGACTTCAGGTTCAACTCCTGAAATCGGAGAAAAAATTAATGCTGTTTATTGTTCGGTTATCACAGCCGGAACTCATTTAGCTCCTACCATTAAAGTAGCAGAAGCAGCGAAGGTCATTGAAAATTCGCAACGAGATATTAATATAGCCTTTGTGAACGAATTGAAAAAAATCTTCGACCGCATGGACATTAATGTTTATGATGTGTTGGAAGCAGCCGGGACTAAATGGAATTTTCTGAATTTCAAGCCGGGTTTAGTCGGCGGCCATTGCATTGGCGTTGATCCTTATTATTTAGCACAAAAAGCACAAGAATACGGTTATCATCCTGAAATTATTTTGGCCGGCCGTCGTTTAAATGATAGCATGGGAGAATATGTAGCTTCGCAAGTTGTGAAGCTAATGATAAAAAAAGGAATTCAGGTAAAAGGTTCTAATATTCTTGTATTAGGTATTACTTTCAAAGAAAATTGTCCGGATATTCGGAACAGTAAAGTTGTCGATGTTATCCATTCCTTGAAAGAATATGAAGCAAATATTACCATCTATGATCCTTGTGCAAATCCGGAAGAAGTAAAACACGAATATGGATTGGATATTCTGACAAAAATGCCGGAAGAAAAGTTTGACGCAGTGGTAGTGGCAGTGGCGCACAGGGAATTTAAAAATATATTATTGAATGAAGAGGTCGTTTATCATGTGAAAGATTAAGCAATGATGAATTGGTATGCTTTATATACGGCATCAAGGGCAGAAAAACAGGTAGAAAAACGATTGATACTTTCAGGGATAAAAACATTTTTACCCTTACACCTCGCACCTCGCCGCTGGTCGGATAGAATTAAATTGGTAGAAGTACCGCTTTATTCATCGTATATATTTGTATACGCCAACGATCAAAAAGTGCGGGAATGTCTTGGTGTACAAGGCGTAGCCCGGGTGGTTTTCTACAATGGTTCGCCGGCAGTTATTGCCGAACGCGAAATTGTTGCTATCCAAATGTTTCTCGAGCAAGCACGCGCCAAAGAACTAAGCTATTCCATAGATGAAGAGGTGCAAATTGCTTGTGGCTCTCTTAAAAACATTTCCGGAAAAATAAAACGCATTGGAAAAAAATACCTGTTGCTACATTTGGAACAAATAGGATTAACAGTAAGCGTAGCGATAGACCAGGTGAAGAAAAAATAAAATTAGATAGCCATACAGATAAATCTTTCATACCAATGCGCTGCTTAAAGTGAATTCATAAGGAGCGACTAATTCGAATGCAATTCACAAACGAAAATGTTGTTGGATGAATTCGTCCACCCGAAATTTCATAAACTCCGCCAAACTGAAATGCCAATTTACTACAACCCCTTTGTGAACGCCATTCACCACATCTCCACTACCCGACGCACGCCGAAATCTGCGTTTATCTTTGTAATGATCATAAATCTTTTCCAACAGTTCAATACGTTGATAGAAAAATAACACCTTATCTTTCGGAACAATGCAAGGACGATTTTTTAAGCCCCAAACAACGAAAAGAGGTAACTTGTCTTTTTGATAAATATCAAAATACCGAAGTAAGTCACTTTGGTTTAAGGCTAATGTCTCAGACGGTTGCAGGTTTCCCTCCGGCAGATGCTTGCGAACTGTCATAAACGTGCGTTGCTGAAATTTCACTTCTATAAAACCAACTGTTTGATCGTTTTGCAACAATTCAATGTCGGGATAACCTTCCCTAATGCATTTGCGGGCAACAACGCAATTTCTTCTGTTGATTTCGGAAATAAGCAGATTTTCATATTTTTCCGATAGTTCGGCATCGTTTTTAAAATCGTAAACTCCCTTACTTTTTCCATCGCAGCGTGTTTGGCACTTTTCACAGTCAAAAATAAACTTTCCCATTTTTTCTACTTTGGTTATTATAAAACATTAAAGATACAAATTTGCCGGACAAGGAAATCACTTCTCCCTCATAAAAATATTTATCGGAGTTCCTTTCAGATTCCAATTCTTCCGGATCTGATTTTCTAAAAACCGTTTGTAGGGATCTTTTACCCATTGAGGTAAATTACAAAAGAATACAAAACTTGGAATGGCTGTGTTAGGAAGTTGAGTAATATATTTGATTCTTACCACTTTACCTTTATACATAGGTGGAGGCGTATTTTCAACAATGGGCAATAAAATCTCATTCAATTTATGAGTCGAAATCTTTGTTTTTCTAACCTCATAAACTTCTTTAGCGGTTTCTAATATCTTGAAAATGCGTTGTTTAGTCAACGCAGACGAAAAAATAACAGGCACATCGGTAAAAGGAGCTATTCGCTCATAAATAGCATTTTCGAATGTTTTAATTACCTTTTGGTCTTTGTTTTCAACCAAATCCCATTTGTTGACGACTATTACCAAGCCCTTTTTATTTTTTTGAATCAACGAGAATATATTCATATCCTGAGCCTCAATTCCTCTGGTGGCATCTACCATCAAGATACAAACATCGGCATTCTCGATCGAACGGATCGAACGGATTACAGAATAATACTCCAAATCTTCATTTACTTTTGCTTTCTTACGAATTCCAGCCGTATCGATCAAATAAAAATTCAATCCGAATTTATCATATTCCGAGTAAATGGAATCTCGCGTAGTGCCGGCAATATCGGTAACAATATTACGTTCTTCTCCTATAAAAGCATTTACCAATGACGACTTTCCTGCGTTAGGACGACCCACAATGGCAATTTTAGGTAATTCTTTTTCAGTCTCATCACTTGCCTTTTCTGTAAATTTAGAAGTTACTAAATCCAGCAAATCTCCTGTTCCGGAACCATTCGCAGCAGAAACACAATAAGGATCACCAAGACCCAATGAATAAAACTCTGCCGACTGATGATAATACTCGAAAGTATCGGCTTTGTTGGCAACAACAATTACAGGCTTAGACGTCCGGCGTAAAATATGGGCAACATGTAGATCCAAATCCGTCAGACCATTCATCACATCGACAATAAACAAAATAACATCAGCTTCTTCAATAGCAATCTGTACCTGTTTATTGATTTCTTCTTCAAAAATATCCTCCGAATTAACGACCCAGCCGCCCGTATCCACTACGGAGAATTCTTTACCCAACCATTCTGCTTTTCCATACTGACGGTCGCGCGTTGTTCCCGCAACTTCGTTTACAATTGCTTGGCGAGTTTGCGTTAAACGATTAAACAAGGTTGATTTGCCCACATTGGGACGACCTACTATTGCTACTAAATTACTCATAATGAATTAACTATGGATTCCTCACTGCGTTCGGAATGACGGCTATCCCCTTTTGGAGGGGGCAGGGGGAGGAATATCATTTCGAATGCAGTGAGGAATCTATTATTCAAGTTTGTATCCGAATTGTTTCAATAAATTATCTCTGTTTCTCCAGTCTTTTTCAACTTTCACAAACATTTCGAGAAATATTTTTTTCTCAAAAAAGCGTTCTAATTCTTTTCGCGCCATAGAACCCACTTTTTTAATAGCCAAACCTTTATCTCCAATAATTATACCCTTTTGAGATTCTCTTTCAACAATAATCAAAACTTTAACATGGATTACTTTATCGCTCTCCTTGAAAAGCTCTACAACTACTTCAGTCGAATAAGGAATTTCCTTTTGGTAATAAAGGAATATTTTTTCACGGATAATTTCCGTTACAAAAAAACGGGCAGGTTTATCTGTTAATGCGTCTTTTTCAAAATAAGGAGGAGATTCGGGAAGCAATGTTTCCACTCTCTTTTTCAAATAGTCAATATTAAATTTATTTAACGCCGAAATAGGAATAATTTCTGCTTGAGGCAAAAGTTTTGATAACTCATCAACATATTTTTCCAAACCTTTTTGATCCGTAAGGTCAATTTTATTAATTATCAAAAGTACCGGTGTTTTTGTTTTTTGTACTTTCTCTAAGAAAAAATCATTTTTCTCAATTTTTTCAACCATATCGGTCACATATATCAACACATCAGCATCATCTAAGGCAGATTCCGAAAAATTGAGCATACTTTCCTGTAATTTGTAATTCGGTCGCAATACTCCCGGAGTATCCGAATATACAATTTGCATATCTTCTGTATTAACGATACCCATAATTCGATGACGGGTAGTTTGTGCTTTTGAAGTAATAATAGACACTTTCTCACCCACCAAAAGATTCATCAATGTGGATTTTCCCACATTAGGATTACCAACAATATTTACAAATCCGGATTTATGCATGTTTTGGGTCGTACCCCCATTTCAAGTAAACGGCGCCCCAGGTAAAACCGGCGCCAAAAGCCGTTAAAATGATATTATCACCTTTTTTCATCCGGGATTCAAAATCCCACATACAAAGAGGAATGGTTCCGGCGCTGGTATTGCCATATCTTTCAATATTGACCATAACTTTTTCCAAAGGGACTTCCATCCTTCTTGCTACCGCATCGATAATACGCATATTGGCCTGGTGAGGAATAACCCACTGAATATCGTCATGTAATAAATTGTTCTTTTTCATTAATTCCAAACACGAATCAGACATATTGGAAACAGCATACTTAAAGACAACCCTCCCTTCCTGATAAATTGTATGTTCATTGTTATCGACAGTCTCATGAGATGCCGGACGAGCAGATCCTCCCGCTTTTTGAGCCAAATAACTTATACCTCCTATTGCATCACTCTTCAAGACAGAATCGATTATACCAACATTTTCTGTTGTCGGTTCAAGCAAAACGGCGCCACATCCATCTCCAAAAATCGGACATGAATTCCTATCACTATAATTTGTTATTACCGACAACTGATCGCCTGCAATTACAATAACTTTCTTATGCCTTCCTGTTGCAATAAGACCGGCGCCAACTTCCAACCCATAAATAAATCCGCTACAAGCAGCGCTCAAATCGAAACCGAAAGCATTTTTCATTCCTAAAGCAGTGGCAACCAGAGTAGCCGTATTAGGCATCATGTAATCGGGGGTAGTAGTAGCAAATACAACCGCAGTTATCTCCAACGGATCGGTATTTGTTTTATTGAGAAGTTCTTGTACGGCTTTAATTGCCATAAATGAAACTCCTTTCCCCTCTTCTGCTTTTAAAATACGTCTCTCTTTAATTCCAATACGAGACATTATCCATTCATCTGTCGTATCGACTATTTGAGAAATTTCTTCATTGGTCATGACATACTTTGGAACATACGCACCAACTCCTGTTATAACTGCATTCACCTTATTCATGATTTTTATTTTAGTACCCCTAAATCCCCGAAAGAGGACTTGAAGTGTAAAAGACCATAGTTTTGTTTTTCAGAAACCAAAGTCCCCTTTAGGGGATTTAGGGGTAAAGTAAATAATCTTAAAAAAAATGCCCTAAAAACTAAGCTTTTAGGGCTATTCTTTTTTTTGAAAAGCATTTTTCTTATTTTGGTTAAACAGCAGCAACTTTTTCAATTGCCAGTTTACCTCTATAATAGCCACATTCTCCACACACTGTGTGATAGATGTGCCATGCTCCGCAGTTAGCGCAAATCGCCATCGTTGGCAATGTTGCTTTATCATGCGTTCTTCGTTTCGCTTTTCTCGACTTACCTGTTCTTCGTTTAGGATGTGCCATTTTTTTATATTTTAATTATTATTATCTTCAGCTAAATCCTTCAAAGCATCCCATCTGGGATCCATTGAAATATTTTCCTCCTCATCTGTGATAATATCTTCATCTGCTTCAACAAAATCAAAATCATCACCTTCTTCAGCTCTCTTTGCCGAATGTTTCTTCAATTTGGAGGTCATTGTCTTATTGCATTTTCCTGGAGCATGAACATGTTTAATAGGAATTGTCAAAATTATAAATTCATATATAAACCATGCTACATTTATTTCTCCTTCATCTTCCGGAATAACAATAATTTCATCGCTTTCCTCTGCGAATTCTTTACCAAATTTTACGATTAACCGGTTATTTGTGTCGACTGCAAAATCCATATCATCCAGGCATCTGTCGCATGGAATGACAACTATACCGTCTATCCGGAAATCCAGTTCATACATCATCGAAATTTTTTTGACCGTCAAATGCACAACCAACTTCCCTTTTTGAATTTCATCAGCTCCAATGATAGAAAAAAAAATATTATCCAACCTGTATTCAATGGTTTGAACATCTGTAGACATATTTTTTAAATCAACCTTATATGGATCAAATTTACCCAAAATCCTATTTTTTTCAGTAAAACCCTGCAAAGGTACAAAAAAACTATGAAAAAATGCACACTGCTTTAAATAATTTATACGGGCGAAAGGTAAAAAGGCAAAGGGTGAAGGATATATCTTTTGCCTTTCGCCTTTTGCCATGCGCCATTCATCCCTTATATTTCTTTAACTCAATGCGGAAAGTTGTTCCTTTATTCACCTCCGATCTAAGCACAAAAATTTTGCCATGCTGGTAAGATCGGATGATTCTTTTAACCAATGAAAGACCCAATCCCCAACCACGTTTTTTAGTCGTATAACCCGGTTGAAAAACAGTTCCGAATTTTGATTTTGGTATCCCTTTTCCGGTATCCGAAATATCTATTTTTATTAATTTATCTGTTTCTTCCACTTCAATATCGATACGCCCTTTACCATCCATAGCATCTACGGCATTTTTAACAAGGTTTTCGACAACCCATCCAAACAGAGATTCATTCATCAGCACGGGAAACGGTCGATCCGGAAAATTACAATTGATACTAACCTTGCCCGATACACGTTTAGAAACATAATCGACTGCATTACGAATGGCTTCATTTACATCCATCGGATCCAATCCCGGATCGGAACCTATTTTGGAAAAACGTTCTGCAATCACATTCAAGCGATTAACATCTTTATCCATTTCTATGAGAAGCGTCTGATCAACATTCTTTGTTTTAAGATATTCCATCCAACCCATCAGTGACGAGATAGGAGTTCCCAATTGATGAGCCGTCTCTTTGGAAAGACCTATCCAAACCTTATTTTGTTCCGCTTTTTTCGCATTCAATAATGCCAGAAAAGAAATAACGATAAAAACAAAAACAACTCCTAATTGTGCATAAGGAAAAATCATCAAACTTTTTAATACTGTTGAATCGTCGTAGTAAACATATTGGTGGGTATCATCATCAAATTTGAGTACAATAGGAGGATTTGCTTTTCTAAACTTTATGAGTTTTTTCTGTAAGAATTCGTCCCGACCATGTTCGGGAATATTGGGAATATTAATATTATGTATTATATGATCATCTTCGTCAACCAAAAGCGCCGGAATGGTTGTATTTCCCTCGATAACTTTAAAAATCAACTTATTGTATTCGTTAAAAACCTCAGGATCTATCTCCGGATTTTGAGAATTTGTTGCGAGGAGCTTAATCGATTCAGCCCAAGTTTCAATCTTTTTGCGTTCTTCCCGCGACAAATCCTCAACCAAGACCTGTGTTTCCCAAATGGAAGATACAGCGATAATGCCGGCAACTGCAACGAATAAATACTTCGAATAGCGACTATATTCAAAATTACTATTTATTTTATTTTGTTTTTTCATGTAGGTATATATTTTACTTTCAGTTCATTTAGTTTTTAAATACTATCTTTGCCATTGCTTTTGTTTTTTTGCAACCGCTAAGATACTCGTTTTTATCGAAAATATCAAAAGGAAAAAGGGTCATCTTACTTTTGATACAGCGCCAAATTTAAAACTGACAGCAATTTAAAATAACTTAACAGCCCTACCTTTTAAGGGATTTAGAGGCAAAAATATTCACAATGAAAAAATATCTGTATCTCTGTTTTCTTTTCGTTTTCTCGATTTCATGTAATAATGACTCTAAACTTGCCGAAAATCTGCTGAAAAAAGCCCGAGCTTTTTACGAATCGAATAAATATGCTAATGCCAAATTATATTTGGATAGCTTGAAAGTAACTTTTCCCAAAGAAGCCGCCATTCAGAAAGAAAGGTTACAATTGATGCATCAAGTTGAACTGGGAGAACAGGAACGCAACCTGAATTATTGTGATAGCATGCTCGTAGTTTATAAAATAAAAGCCGATTCTTTGAAGAAAAACTTTCTCTTTGAAAAAGACGAAAACTACGACGAAACCGGAAAATATTTAACTAAACAACAAAAAATAGAAAATAACTTACAAAAAACATATATCCGTTGCAACACCAACGAACAGGGAGAAATGTATTTGGAGAGTGTATATTATGGGACTAAACCTATCAACCATACTAAAATAAAAGTTTCATCGCCAACCGGAGGATATACCGAAACAGAAAGTATTCCGAAAGACGGAGGATTGAATTATTCTTTTCAGGATTTAGGAGCAACCACCGAAATTGTTACTTATAAAAAAGGGAAAGACGGAGGTGTTATCCAATTTATCTGTAATAATCACAACGAAAAACTTAAAGCAGAATACATTGGAGACAAATCCTACACTGTGTGGCTCACTCCTGTCGAAAAAAATGCTGTGGTTGAAGTGAATGAACTGGCAACAGTTCTTTCGGATATCGACAGATTAAAGAACGAAATCCAAAAAGCGAAAATACTGATAGAATATCTTAAAAAGAAAACAGGCAATGGATAAACTATCTAATTTGTTTGAACAATATACCGGTAAAATCCCGGAAAAGGTTATCCCTATTGCCAGTTCCGGCTCCAACAGAAAATATTTCAGGTTGAGTGGCAACAATATTTCCCTGATTGGCATAGAAGGAACTTCTGTGGAGGAAAACAAAGCATTTATTGCTTTATCCAAACATTTTAAAGAACAGGGATTAAATGTTCCGCAAGTTGTTGTTGTTTCCAGTGATAATATGTTATATTTCCAAGAAGATTTGGGAGATATAAGCCTTTTTGATTCTATTGAGAACGGAAGAAAAACCGGTGAATTTTCCGAAAGAGAAAAAGAGTTATTAAAACAAACCATCTCCTATCTTCCCGATGTCCAATTCAAAGGAATAAAAAAGTTGGATTTCTCCGTATGTTATCCCCAAGAAGCATTTGATCAACGCACCATTTTCTGGGATTTGAATTATTTCAAATACTATTTCTTGAAAATTTCCGGTATCGAGTTCTCGGAAAACCGGTTGGAAACCGACTTTGAAAAATTCGCAGATATGCTGCTACAACAGCAAACAGATACTTTTATGTATCGTGATTTCCAATCCAGAAATGTAATGCTATATAAAAAAAATCCTTTTTTCATCGATTTTCAAGGAGGAAGAAAAGGTCCGGTTTATTACGATGTTGCATCTTTCTTATGGCAAGCAAAAGCCAATTTTCCTGAAAAATTAAGACAAGAATTACTGCACATCTATCTGCAAAAATTGAAAAAATATTTGCCGGATGTCGACGAAAATGCTTTCAAGGAACGACTAAAATATTTTGTCCTTTTCCGGACATTGCAAGTATTAGGAGCCTATGGTTTCAGAGGATACATAGAAAAAAAGCAACACTTTATTGAAAGTATTCCGTTTGCATTGAACAACTTGAAAGAATTACTTCAAAATGATTTCCCGGAAATTCCTTATTTAAAAGGATTGTTGGTTGAATTACCAAATACTTTCCTCCCCCTGCCTCCTCCAAAGAGGGATAGCTTACCCAATGTTCAGAGTGGTCGTGCGTTAGCTTGTCCCCCTTTGGAGGGGGCAGGGGGAGGAGAATTTGCTCGGCGGTCTGGCGCAAGCGTTCGGCGTAATTTCCAACTACGTCGCATTAAAAATAAAGCTCTGCTTTGTAAACGTGCAAGTCAGAGACTTGCTTTTAGCAACGACGTAGTCAAAGACTACGCCGAACCCCTAAATCCCCTAAAGGGGACTTTGAGTGAGCAAAAACCAAAGTCCCCTTTAGGGGATTTAGGGGTAACTATTTACAGTTTCTCTTATAAAAAAGGAATTCCCGAAGATAAATCCGGCAATGGAGGCGGTTATGTTTTTGATTGCCGAGCTATTCATAATCCCGGACAATATGAAGAATATAAAAACCTGACAGGTCTTGACCAACCTGTGATTGATTTTTTGGAAAAAGATGGAGAAATTCTTACTTTCCTTGAAAAAATATACGAATTGGCAGATAAACATATTGAACGATACCTTGAAAGAGGCTTCGCAAACCTGATGTTTTGTTTCGGATGTACCGGCGGACAACATCGTTCGGTTTATGCTGCCCAACATTTATATGAACATATCATAAAAAATTATAACGTAAAAGTGACTGTTATTCACAGAGAACAAGGTTTTCTTTTTGAAAATTCATAAACTATGTAAATAAATATTATATTTGCAAAAAAAACCAATGCGTACAGACCAAGTTAAAATATCTATCAAGGATTTCAGAGCTATTGAAGAAGCAGAAATTGCACTGAATGGAATAACTGTCGTAGCTGGGGAAAATGGTTGCGGAAAAAGTACGATTTCAAAATTACTCTACTACGTCGTTCAATCTATGAGCAATTATGAACAAATAATCATTGACTTGCAACTCAAACCATACGTGCGTATTATTTGTGATTCATTACTAAGCCTCATTAGTTATTATAAAATTGATTCAGAGCAAAAAAATCAACTTCAAAGATTAGCCGAAGTATTATATGTATCTATTAAAATAAGTTTTATAAAGACCAACCTACTAACATTTGTTGAAAATATAAAGTTGATTTTGCTAAGTATAAAACAGCTGGAAAAGACAGATTCTCCAGATTATGATAAAGTATATGAACATATAAAAAATTTGCCGGATTGGACAAGGAACAGGCTCATTAATTTGTTAGAACATATTGATACATTAGAAAGATTTAGTCTATTAGAATTTGAAGAGTTTGAAGATACTGATAGCAAAAATATAGTAGAACTTTTCCAAATGCTATGTGATAATATAAATACAAAAACAACAAAATTAGAAGAAATCAGTAACTCTAAAAACAATTTGATTTTAAAAGAATATTTGTTCAGCATTTTTGGCCATTTTGATATTATTGGCAAGCATATAAATATATCTGAATATGGAAATACAATTTTTGACGAAAATTCCTTTAGATTTATTCCTTTAGATTATTTCAATAATGCCATTTATATTGATACTCCAATGGCAATTGACGCATCTTCTGCCGATTGTTCTTATTGGGATGACCTAAATAGCCTGTTAAAGAAGCAATACAATAATCATATTTTAGACTCCGAAATTTCTTCTCTTCTAAAAAAAAATATATTAAAAGGAGAAATAAAGTTTCAAAAAGGAACTTTCAATAGGTTTACTTACAAAAGAGATGATGGAGAAGAATTTAATCTTCGGGATTGCGCTACAGGAGTAAAATCATTTGCAATGCTTCAATTATTATTAAATAATGGCAGTTTAACCCATAAAACATTATTAATACTTGACGAACCCGAAGCACATTTGCACCCCCAATGGATTATTGAATATGCTCGCTTATTAGTTCTGTTGAATAAAGAAATTGGTGTGAAATTTTTTATTGCAAGTCATAGCCCAGATATGGTAAGCGCTTTAAAATATATTTCCGAAAAAGAAAAAAAGGATAAAAACCTGAATTTTTATATTGCTAAAAAAGGAAAGAAGCCTTTTCAATATAAGTATAAACATTTGGGGACAGACATTGGAGAAATCTTCGATTCTTACAATATTTCTTATGAAAAATTAGATAAATATGGCGCCACTGAGTGAATGGAACTATTGCAAAAATACTACTCTAAATCATAACCTTGCTAAAGAAAACCGTGACTGTATTGTTAGAATTAACGTTATTGTCGAAGAAGAGGGCGGAGGTAAATGTTCTCTTTTTAAAGATGAATTTGAAGTGTTAAATTTAGACAAAATAGAAAATAAGTTAGCTCAAAGAGAAAAGAGAAATAAAAGAAAAACTGTGGATTTCATATTTGGTATTGAAAAAGCAAGAGAACCTAAAAATATTGTTTTAACAGAATGTAAGTTCAATTATAAAAACGTAAAGAACTTGGATATGACTGAACTTGACGAAAAAAGAAAACATTCTTCCTCTTTATTGAATTATGAGTTACAAATATTCTCTACATTTTATCTTCTTTTTCAAGATAAAATATATCCAGAAGCATATCGGAAGATTCGCCGATTTAATACAGATAAACGAAATTATGAAGCTGTTACAATAAAAAAACTCAAAGATAAATTTTTTAATTTTTAATTTTCATTATTATGAGCACAAAAAAAATGTTTTCGAATGTGATAATCGCATTGAGCCTGATTATTTCAATCAGCTATTTCTCAAGCTGTTCAAAGGGAGCTATTGTCGACAAATTAGTTGAAAAAATGGCAACAGAAGTAAATAAACAATGTCCGATGGCTGTCGACAGCGAAACTCGTTTGGATAGTGTTACTCATCCGGCGCAACATACTTTAGCATACTTTTATACATTATTAAACATAGAAAAAGATTCTTTGACTTTCGACCAAAAAGTACTCGATGAAAATCTAACTCAAGCTGTTAAAGCTAATAAACAATTGGAAGCCCTGCGTAAATTAAATGTATCTTTCAGATATGTTTATTTTGATAAAAATAGCGACCCTGCATTTAAAATAGAGATCACTCCCGAAATGTATAATAAGTGAAAGCCTTAATCTTTGCCGCAGGATTAGGCACCAGATTAAAACCGTTTACCGAAACCATGCCTAAAGCATTGGTTCCGGTAGGAGGAAAATCTCTTTTGGAACATACGATATCGAAATTAAGAGATGCCGGAGTTACCGAAATCATCATCAATGTCCATCATTTTGCAGACCAAATCATTGATTTCGTTCACTCAAAAAATGATTTCAATCTCCACATAACATTTTCCGATGAAAGGGATTTATTATTGGATACAGGAGGTGGTCTTAAAAAAGTTGCTGAGTTTTTGGATGGTGACCGACCTTTTTTCGTACACAATGTAGATATACTTTCCAATGTCAATTTGAGGCAAATGTATTTCTCTCATATTCAATCTCAATCATTATGCACCCTCTTTGTCAGTAAAAGAAAAACAAACCGCTATCTGTTATTTAACAGGGAAGACAAACTGAAAGGTTGGTATAATACACAAACAGGAGAAATAAAACCCAAAGGAGTTATTATCAATCCATTGAAATACAATCAATTAGCATTCAATGGAATCCACGTAATCTCCCCCAAAATATTTACTCTAATGAACGATTGGCAAGGTCAATTTTCTATCATTGATTTTTATCTTTCCATAATAGAAAAATCGAACATACAATTGTTTCAGGAAAAAGATGTTCAAATAATAGATGTAGGGAAAATCGCATCGTTGAAAGAAGCTGAAAGGTTTTATAAAAAATTCCAATAATATGCAGATTACTAAATTTTTTTTTATAATCTTTGCATAACGAATAGAAAAGCACATTATGTATATTATAGGAGTTGCAGGTGGTTCGGGGTCGGGAAAGACCACTTTTGTTCACAGGTTATTTCAAAGACTGCCTAAAGATGGGATTGCCATTCTTCCCCAGGATGCGTATTATAAAGATTCTTCACATCTTTCGATGGAAGAAAGAAAGATGCAAAATTTCGATCATCCGGATGCTATCGAATGGAGCCTGATGCTGGAGCAGATCAAACAATTAAAATCAGGACAAGCTATCGAATGTCCTACCTACGACTATATTACCTGTTCAAGGCAAAAAGAAACTATTCATGTCGAACCATGCAAATTATTATTAATAGAAGGCATTTTGCTTTATACTTGTAACAAGTTATGTAAGGAAATTGACATGAAAATCTTCCGTGATGTTCCGGCTGATTATCGTTTGAGCCGCATCATCGAAAGAGATATGCAATCAAGGGCAAGAACCGCACAAGATGTGATCGACAGATTTTACCAAACCGTAAGACCGATGCACGAAGAATTTATAGAACCTTCCAAGCAGCGAGCCGATGTTTTGTTAGCGGGAGCGGAAGTCGATGATAAAGCTGTGGATTTTATTGCCGGAGGAATTATCAAGATATTGGAAGAATAAGCTTAGATATTTAATTTAGCCACGAATTTCACGAATTTACACGTTTATTTTTTGTGTAATTCGTGAAATTCGTGGCTACCTTTTATTCAGCTCAGCGATTTATCAATTCTTTAGAAACTTCTTCACTCCGTTCTTTATCCGTATTGAAGTTAGATTTTAATAAGTCGGGAAAAAAGAATATTTTCAAAATGGCAAACATAATGAGTAATTTGACAAGGATTATGATCCACAATGTTTTTCCCCATGTCATATTTTTAAAACCATCCGTATATAAATGTATAATATTCGAAAAAACCTTCATAACAGTATTTTTATATTAAGTTTAGAAAATTCCATTCTCACTTCTTTCAGTTCAATATAATCAGGATGTACAAAATTCAAGTATTTCAATATTTTAAAAGCATTGAAATAACCGAAAAAACGTTTCTTAAAAGCCGGTAAAGCTGAAGTCGTACGATTAATAGTTTCTATTTCCGAAACAAAATTGTCATTCAAAAGGAAATCCGATAAAACAGGAGATAGAGAATATATTATTTGTTCAATATTTTTCGTTTCGGCCTTAAACAACAGGTCTATTTTATCAAATAGCGTTTTTAATATTTCAAAAGATTCGAACGAATAGGTATATTTGACAATTTCTTTCTCCGACAGCATTTTCGCCAATGCCGGTCCTGTTCCAAACGGTACTCTATCGGATAAGCGGGCTGCCGGATACACTTTTGTTGTTTTAATTTCGATAGTTTTCCCCAAAGGAAAAATCTTTTGTAAAAAATAAAAATCCTCTCCTGCCTGTTGTTTTCCCATTCCGCCGGCTTGTGTATAGGAAATACACCTGACAGCAAAAGCAGACCCTATGGTGTGGTAGAAATATGGATAGCCGGTATATTCTAAAGCTGCTCTGTAATAATGAAGATAGGTTTCATAAAGTTCGACCGATTTTCTGATTGGATCATCTTCCGGCAAATCTTCTACCGAGTGATGAAAAGCAAGTGTTGCCGATAAAAGCTTTTTATTCTTGTGAAATGTGTTATATATTTCTTTCAAATAATTTTTGTCGACCAAACAATCGGCATCTAATGAAACTATCACTCCATCTTCCCTTCCAATAGAAATATATCTTCTTAAAGCTTCGTCCATTGCTATTTTTCGCGGCTGTCCGGCGCCGGTTTGGCGCCCCGGTAAATTCTCAATTAGCAACGGAATTAGTCTAAAATGAATATTGTTATGGGATTGTGCAAACTCATTAGACTCAACAAAAGTCTTGCAATTCAATTCTTTTATTTCTTCGCTACTGATTTCAAAATAATTAATTAACAAAATAATTTCCGTACAAAAATTACCGGTTTCGCAAGCAAATAAACTCTCCAATGTTTTTTCAACATCGGGTTCATTATAACAAGGAATTACGACAATCAGTTCCGTATCTCTCGATACAGGAATATCACTTGTTAAAGCTTTTGCTTTTTGCTTCTCTATATATGTTTCACAAACAGATCGTTTCATCAGGCCAATTATTCCAAAACCTTATTTTAAGTTTGAACTTGTCTAACTTGCTTTATTTTGTTATTACTGGATGCAGAGTGTATAATTCTCAACACCTCTATTTTCTCGCTTATTCGATATATAACTAAATGAGAGTCAACAACGATATTTCTATAAATTTTAGACTTTGTTTCTATTCGACGACATTGAGGATGTAGAAAATAAGACGTTTTCAAGGAATCGATTTCTTCGATGATATTTAAAACATATTGTTCTGCATGATAAATTCCGAAAGTGTCTTTCCCATAGTTAAAAATTTCCTGAAGGTCAGGTGTAATAAAGTCCGAATAGACTACTTCTTTTTCTGTAACTCCATCCATGACTTTATTTCTTGTTTCAGTTGTTCAACAGGATAAAAATTACCATTTTCTGCTTTTCTGATTTCTTGCAGAAATTCCTCTTTGGTAAAGTCATAAGGAGTAACAATGCCTTTTGATTTATTATACATTTTTGTTTCCATAGCAGTAATTTTTGGGGATTATTAAGCAAAGGTAATTAATAAATTCATAATTTCACCCATATCATTATTTATAAATCAAAAAAATACATGGTCTTTTGGATAATTCCGGTAATTGTTTCTTCCATTCCGAGACGGTTTTCGTTTTGATATACTCATTCTCACAAGTGATATCCGCTGCAATGCAAAGTTTAGTCGCCGGGTTACACGTTTTTAATATGTCTTCAACTAATTTTCCGTTCCGGTAAGGAGTTTCAATAAATAATTGCGTTTGATTATCCGAATAAACCCTTTGCTCTAATAGCTTTAATTTAGAAATTCTTTCGTTCGAATCGATAGGAAGATACCCGTGAAAAGCAAAATTTTGTCCGTTAAAACCGGAAGCCATTAACGACATTAGAATGGATGACGGACCCACCAAAGGAACAACCGGAATATTTTTTTTCTGGGCAATCGCCACCATATCTGCTCCGGGATCCGCAATCGCAGGACAGCCGGCTTCAGAAATCACTCCCACAGAAAAACCGCTTGATACCGGAAGGAGAAAATCCGAAACCACTTCGGACGATGTATGTTTATTCAGTTCAAAAAATGTGAGTTCATCAATATCAATGGAACTATCTGTTTTTTTTAGAAAACGCCGTGCCGTACGCACATCTTCCACAATAAAATGCTTGATTTGCCTAATTACTTCACGATTATAATCCGGAAGCACGCGATTGATTTCTGTTTCTCCCAAAGTAACGGGAATAAGAAAAAGTGAAGGTTGCATAAAATTGTTTTTGCAAAAATAGTACTTTTGCTGAAAATAATAATATTTATACACTTAGTAATGAATCTTCCGGAAGCATTTCTCTCTCAGATAAAGCCTTTATTAGGATCTCGGTATGATTCTTTTATCCGGGCAATGGAAGAGGAAGCCACGACGAGTATCCGGTTCAAACCCCTAAATCCCCTAAAGGGGACTTGGAGTGTGAAAGACCGTAGTTATCTTCGGTTTTTTCAGAAACAGAAGTCCCCTTTAGGGGATTTAGGGGTGGAGAGTGTCCCTTGGGCATCAAACGCTTTTTACCTGAATGAACGGCCGTCGTTTACATTTGATCCCTTATTCCATGCAGGTTGCTATTATGTGCAGGAAGCGTCTTCCATGTTTTTAGAACAAATTATTAAAGCTCATGTAAGCGCTCCGGTAAAATGTTTGGATTTGTGCGCCGCTCCGGGAGGAAAATCTACCTTATTGTCTTCAACACTACCGGAAGGAAGTTTGCTTGTCGCAAACGAAGTCATCCGATCCCGGTCGCATATCTTGAAAGAAAACTTGATAAAATGGGGGAATCCCAATGTTATTGTTACGAATAATGATCCTAAAATTATCGGCAAGTCATTACCTGGATTTTTCGATTTAATAGTGACCGATGTACCTTGTTCCGGAGAAGGAATGTTCCGGAAAGATAAAAATGCCATATTCGAATGGTCGTTGGAAAATGTAACCCTTTGTGCAGAAAGGCAACAACGTATCATTGCCGATATTTGGCCGGCACTTAAACCGGGAGGTATTTTAATATACAGCACATGCACCTTCAACCTGAAAGAGAATGAAGAAAACATTCATTGGCTGGTTAATACATTTGGCGCGGAACCGTTAGATGTAGTGTTAAAAGAAAATTGGAACATAACCCGAGCTAAGAAATATAATTATCCTGTGTTCCGCTTCATCCCCGGACAAACAAAAGGTGAAGGCTTCTTCATCGCTGCAGTCAAAAAATCCGGGGATTCATCTTCCGGCCATATTTTTAATAAATTCAAAAAAGAAAAGGCAAAAAAAGATAAAACACTCGTTCCGCCCATCATTAAGAATTGGATAAAAGATTATGATTCATTTTTTATTGAAGTCAACGAAAACTTTGTTTCTGCTATTCCGGAAATACATCAATCCGACTATTTGATAATAAAAGATGCTTTGAGAGTTATTTATGCCGGTATTACCATCTGTGAAATCAAAGGAAAAGATGTAATTCCCAATCATGCTTTAGCCATGTCCGAATATTTAAACCGGGAAAGTTTTCCTTCTGTCGACGTAGATAAAGAAACGGCAATTGCCTATTTGAGACGAGAACCAATACAATTAACCGACGACATGCCTAAAGGATATGTACTCCTGACTTATCAAAATCATCCGACAGGCTTTGTAAAAAACTTGGGCAACCGGACGAATAGTTTATACCCGCAAGAATGGCGAATTCGTACTGCATATCAATAAGATAAAAAATTAAAATAAGTTCTTTATTTTTTTTAAAAAAAATAATATCTTTGTGAAATAAACAAAAATTATTCTAATATTATGCACTACAAAAAAGCTTCATTGATTTGCCTTTGTGTAATAAGTTGCATTTTTCAAATAAATGCCAAAATTAATCCGGAAAAAATAAAACAGAATCTTATAGGCTCTTGGGCATTTTATAAAGAGTTTACATACAGACCGATTGTTTGGGATACAGAACACTTTTTTAAGGACGGAGATAATCCATGCCAAATCAATAGGACATTCCATTTTAATGCAGATGGTACCTGTGAAATAAAATCGTTGAATAAAGACAAATGCGAAGGGATAGCATCGGATCTCCGATGGACAATCGGAACAATAAATGACGCTCAAGGACAAGAACGGGCAGTTATTATTATAGAAGGAGATTTGAGCGATGTCGATATCTATCTCTATGATACTCAACATCGAAATAAAATAATCCTTATGGTTATGGACGTAAAAAAGGATCGTCTCATCTTGTCAAAAAAATCGAGAAACGGCATTTTTGATGGACCTAAAGTATCCAATCTTTGGTGTAATTATTATAAACGATATGTTAATTATTAATCACTAACTTAAATAATAAAAATATGAAAAGAGTTTATTTATTAATCGCATGTATCTCCCTGTTTTATTTTACAGGAATCTCGCAAACAAAAAGTGTGAATATCGATAACTTTTGGGTCACTTATTCTTATCGTGCTCAACCGATTAATCCTATGGATCCTGCTTTTTTCTACTATTTTCCGGTAGTGAATGCAACCAGTGTTGTAAAAAACAATGTTTCAGTAGAGGAAATTGAAGACGCGATGTTTATTCGTGGACAAAAAAGAACTCAAAATCCGGATGAAGTGTCCATGGAATTGATCCTTACACTGGGGAATATTATTGTTGTAAGTAGCGAAGTAAGTGAAAGAAAGGAAGAAAGTAAAGGCAAAGATGGAAAAATAACTACTTCATATTATTACAAAGTGAATGTTCAGTATAATTTCGAATCTTCCGGTCTAATTAAATGGAAAGGTAAAGATTTGTTGAGAATCCCCATTAATTCACGGTCTAATAATCTGGTTTTCACATCGAGAGAATATAGTTCTCGAAAAGAAGCTGCTGATTTTTGGAATAATAATAGAGATGTACATCTATCTAATCTTTACCGTAATTTGTCTCTTGAAGCAGCGAATACTATTTCTCAAACAGCTACTACTAAATATGGATTTCGGGGAATTACAGGTGAAAGAGTGTTGCTAAAAACTATCAATGAAAAGAAACATAATGAAAACACAGACCTCCGTGCTGCCGTTCAAGCTTTGAAAGATATTTTTCAGGCAACAACACCTAACGATCCTCCTAATCGAGACAAAATAGACCCATTAATTCGCTATTTTAAAAGCATTCCTGAGAGATTTACCGAACCGGATGGTAAGGCTGATCCAAGATTGAGATATGTTGCTTATTACAACTTAGCCAGAATTTATCTCTTTTTGTTAGACGATCCTGAAACAGCAATTAAATATGCCGACTTGATCACAGCTAACGGACAAGATGTAAAAGACGGAGCTAAACTAAGAAAAGAAGCAGAGGAGCTAATAGCTTCATTTGAAAAGAGTGGTGTAAAAACAAGATTTTTTGATCCTGAACTGAAATTTAATACTGAACAATAATAAAGACAATAAAAAGAGATGCAAAGAATGAAATCAAAACATCTTTGCATCTCTTTGTGTTGTTTCAACGTGGGTAAGCAGATTTGATCACATTTCCTCTTTGATAATATCCGAAGGAAGTTGTTTTTTGTTCTTGATGCCTAATTCTTTTAATTTTTCAGCCTGACTAATCAGATTTCCTCTACCTTCTTTTAACTGATTGAAAGCTTCACGGTAGCTTCTTTGGGCACGTTCCAAATGCTCCCCCACTCCATTCAGACTTTCTACAAAACTAACCAATTTATCGTACATTCGGGCGCCGCGCTCAGCAATATCCTGTGCATTCCGGCTTTGATATTCCCGTTTCCATAAATCTGCAATTAACTTGAGCGAAGCGATTAAATTTGTCGGACTAATCAGTAATATCCGTTTCCCGTAAGCATAGTTCCACAAATCAGGCTCACATTGCATGGCCAACAAATACGCCGGCTCATTCGGAACAAACATCATAACAAAATCCAATGAAGAGGTAAAATCCTGATAATTTTTCCGGCTTAATTCGTCAATATGGCGGCGAATAGAACGCAGGTGTTCTTTCATGGCAACAGATTGCTCTTCAGGATCATTTGCAGCCACATAACGGGCATAAGCCGTGAGCGATACCTTGGAATCGATAACTACTTTCCTGTCGTCGGGATAGGCGATAATCACATCCGGTTGAAGACGGCTACCTTCTTCATTTTTATGTGTAGCGCCGGATTCATCCCTGAGATATTCCTGTACAAAATATTCACGGTCGCGCACTAAACCTGATTTCTCCAGAATATTTTCTAGAATCATTTGTCCCCAGTCGCCCTGAATTTTAGAATTCCCTTTCAGCGCATTCGTAAGATTATTGGCTTCTTCACTGATTTTTTGATTTAGTTGTACTAATTTTTCAACTTCTTTCCCGAGTGAAAAGCGTTCTTTCGCTTCCTTATCGTATACTTCTTCCACTTTCTTACGGAAAACATCAATATTTTCACCTAACGGTTTCAAAATCAGATCTAAATGTTCTTTATTCAATTGTGTGAATTTTTGCGTTTTCTCATCCAATATTTTGGAAGCTATATTTTCAAACTCCAACCGGAACTGTTTCTGCAAATTTTCCATTTCCGAACGCTGGGTTTCTAATTTTTCATTGAGAAAAGTATTGGCTGCCGAAAGTTCCGCTACTTTACTGTTTATTTCCAAAAAAGCATTCACTTGAGCCTGTAATTCGGTTTTCAGGCGTTCGGATTCTTCCTTGTACATCAACGCTTTATTTGTCTCCAAAGTTAAATCAATCCGGTTATCATTCAAGACTTTGGTTTGATCATCAAGCTGTTTTCTGGAAACGTAATGAGATTTTAAAATAAACATCATCACAAGCGCTGCTATGATTCCACCAATCAGGAAGCCAGCAATTAAAGAGATTATATCCATGTCATTAGTCAATTATTAAATATTTTTACGCAAAAGTCTACAAAATTTTATTTCAATCCTCTAAATAAAATACGCTCCCAAACCTATTCCAAGCCATTTATATAAAGCATAATGTTTTATTGCCCATAGCAATGCAGGATAAAACTCCATCGCCGCAAGCACGAGGCAAATGAGCAAAAGAGAGAAAGATAATGTATTTAGTAACAGTTTCATCTAATTCTGATTCTTGGTATTTCGACTTCAAACTCTGCATCAATCTTACTGCATTGTTCGCGAATAATGCTTCGTCTTCGTATTGCGGGTTCGAGACAGTAATGCAAAAACTCATCTTTATTTAAATCTTCTGCTTTTGTAATATGCGGAAACAAAAGCTTCAAGTATGCCGTTGCCATTTTTTTTATGGCTTTAGAATCTCTTAATCTGGTTTTCGCATCGAAATCTATAACATTATCGAATAGTAAAGAATATTCCGGTGCAGTACGAAGCAGGTGTAGCAATTCCGAAAAATATTCCACATTGAGCGTCCATCCGTTCAAAAGCATATCTTTCTTTAGTTTAGGAAGTTTCCAACCTTCAATAAAGCCGTGAAAACGGTCTAACATACCTGAATTGTAAAAACTGCTTGGTAACTCCGAAAAATATTTGTCGTTCACAGGTAACATTTTATTTGTGAGTTCAATATTTCCCATTAGCATTAATCCGGCTGTTGATGTAAAAGTATAATTTCCCACAGATGCTTTACCTTGTTCCAAATATGCCCTAAAAATGCTTTGAAGCTCTCTTTGGTCTGACAGAGAAAGTGATTGAATTTCATCGAAAGCAACAAAATCGTGGTTATTGAATATTCCGGCTTCCTGATGAACTTTATCGTAAAACAATTTTGCCCGCGTGATTTTACCATCACTTACCAACCATCCATATTTACTCAAATTACCGAAAATATATGATTTTCCCATTTCTTTAGGCGCTAATTCTATCATATTCAAATTGGATTCTACAAAAACCAGCAGACGGGTAAGAAATTCCAATTTCTGTTCTGTATCAGTAAATCCTTCCGGTGAATATTCCATTGACGAAATCAGGACATCAATCCATTCTTCAATTGTAAATTGTTTTCGCCCTTCTCTCACTATATTCAAATCCGGTGTATATGGTCGGAACGGCATAAAATCGACCATTTCCACACAACCATTTTTAACCTTTCCTGAAGGACGAATATAATAGAGCGTAATAACACCCCATATTTCTCCGTCAACCAATTCTTTTTTATATTTACTTAAAAGATTTTCGCGAATAACGGCATCATTTGCCTTAATACCTGAATCTGGTATAGAAAAGCGTACTTTGCCATCTTTAATATCAGACTGAATAACAAAACGGGTCAACAGTTTTACTTCTTCATTATTCATCAAGCGATTGATAACCGGATTATCCTTGTCAGGAATATGTTTGCTAAGATATTCCGTTATTGCTTGCTTGTTAAAAGTACCATCTTCTTGTATATGTTTGCGAAGAATAAAATCTTTAACAAACGATGGCAAGTTTCTCCCTGCAAAAATGCTATCCCTGTCAGTGCTCTTCATTATTGTTGCTTTAGGGAAAACCTGTTTGATTTTATTTCCTATTGTATCCATATTCTTTCTTTCTAAATACCTAAATCGTTTTCTTCATCCCAATGGTTGATGAATTCCTTGTTTTCTGTGTGTTCAGTTTGTATTACTCCTTTCATTTCCTCTGTGAAATATTCAAAAAGCAAAATTACGCTGTTAGCAAGAACTATCTGGTCTTCGTTTTGCAACAAAAATTCCTGCTTTTCATCTACAAATGTCCTTGAATCTTGCAAATCTTCTCTTTGAATTTGTGTAGAGGTCGGTTTCTTATGTCCATAATCATCCTGTTTTGTATATGTTTTCAATTTAAAACCTTCATTGGGCATAAAAACTATATAAGCATGTTTGCCACTTACTTTGTGATTGACTTCATCGGTTTTTGGATTATAGTCATTTTCCTTGATTGCAATGTAATTAAGATGTTTTCTTTCATCTCTTACCGGCTCCTTTCCTCTACCTATATTCCATTTTGTCTGCTCTTCGGCATCAAGTATATAACTTTTTGCTTCCATACTGCCGCGCAAGATAGTAATTCGAGCTTTTTTAGGAATGACAATTTGAGTTTCTTCCTGCTTTTCGGCTTTTTTATGGATTAAAAGAAAAATACCTTGGGCAATTTCTTTTGCTTCCTCATTTTGCGGCTTTTCTTGGCGAAAATCCCACTTGCAGTTGTCATTAGCTGTTGCGTATATCCCTTTGTTGGTAAGTTTTAATCGAAGTTCCTTTTCAAAATCAGGAGATGTTGCTATGGGCAAAATAACATCATCATAACCACTGCCATCAACGAAAAGCGTAATTGCAGGCATTTGAAGCGACCTGTTATATTTGTAACCTTGAAGCGAATTGCAAATGAAATCCAAGATTTGCTTTTTAAGACTTATAGCATCTCCCTGATGTAACTTCGGGAGTATATTTTCCTGACTTTTTTCTTCTTTCTTTACTTCATTCCGTTGTTTTTCAACCTTTAAAGAAGGTTTCTTCTCTCCTATTTTATTTAATAAATCTGCTATTTTCTGTAACATAATATTTTGAATATTAATTAATTATACTTCATCAACACATCTACCAGCTTATCGGCGACTAAACGGTAAGCTGTGCCGGAGCCGCCACCCAACTCAATGCGAACTGCTACGGCAAGCGGTTTTTTGCCGTTCTGCTCAATGAAAAAAATGTACCAACCATCATTTCTTTCTCCATTATCTATTATCCTTCCGTTTTTATTTTTCTTTATCAACTCTGCTATAACACGAGTTGGTGTTCCACTCTTTCCACCTATATATTCCGGTAGTTTAATTGCACGGTTTTTTGTTTCCGCTTCCATAAATGCTTTTAATGTATCAGTATATATAGGATTAGCTATCTCAGTTATCTGCTGTCTGGGTAGCGTTTTTAACAATTCTTTAGTCAAAACATACTTTGTTTCAACCAATTTTCCTTTGTTTACAATGGCAGATACTACTCTTGCCATGGACAAAGGAGTAGCTTGCAACGGGTCTTGCCCCCAAGCAATCATATATTCTGCATCATTGAGTTTGTGCGGTTTTACACCTTTTCTAAGATTTTCAGCATAAGAAAGATATCTACTTGTGCCTTTACGTTCCAATTCTCTCATTTCTTCTACAAGGACGCTGTCTTTTTGCGCAACTTCGGTATTATAGAATTTGTAAGTCTGAAAAGCAGTACCCAATTGCAGACCAACAGCACAATAAATTTTCGCAAGCGGCGCATATAAATCTTTGTCATTGACTAATTTAATAAAATACACATTAGAAGATCTGACTATGGCTTCTTTTATGTTTACATTGCAATTACAGGGCTCCGTACCATTATCATCATGAATTCGTTCCTCTTGGTACACATAATATTTTGTATCAATTACTCCCATTCCCAACTTATTGAATCCTGCCAGCGAAGACATTAATTTTGCAGTTGAACCCGGATTGGTTGCCCAAGTCATTCCCAAATCCCTGTTAGTGGTCTTGTAATCACGGTAATCGCGGTAATTTCTGTCGTCGTATTTTGCTTTCAAATTTGGTTGGTTGGGTAAAGGATAATTGGCAGAGCATAAGATTTCACCGTTTGCGGCATCCAAAACCACGACCGAAGTGCGCATATAATTTGCAAGGTTTGCCTCTCGTAAAGTATTTTGTATTTCGGTTTGCAATTTGGCATCTACCGTCAGTTGAATATCCCGTTCTTTTCTGTCTTTGTTATAGACTCGCAGTTTTGAACTGTTTTTGCCCTGCTTTAAGAATTTTATCAAATCTGAATAATCGTACAACGATAACGATTCCTTTGTAGTGTTTTCGTGTTTGGGCAAGAACCGATTCACTTTGTAGTTTTTGGCATCTAATTTTATCTTATTCAACGAAGTATCTTTGGGTTGCGTATTAAAACCCCGCAAATAAGCCAAATGTCGACGTTCTGCAATGTAGCCGAAAGCATTTTCGCCATCGTCCCAAAGCAAACGAGTGTTGTAATTTCCTGTCCAGAAAAACATGTTGTCGCCAAATGGATAGTACCGGCGTCTACCCAACTGCCGTGTTATACCGCTGATAAGTTCATTTGACAAACCTGCCTCTTTCAATCTTTTAGTTTGTTCTGCAACCGAATCTTTGCTATTGGTAGCCAGCAGTAATCCGTTGCGGTCGTAGATATTTCCGGCATCCATATTCCGGATAAGAATATCAATACGCGGATTGTATTCCACAAGTCGTGCGCCCAGACGGTCGGTAACATAAGCCGGCTTAATCAGAATATCGTCTCGTTTTATTATTTGATAATTAAAAAGAATAACTAATAAAAACGCTGTAAAACCTAAAACTGTTAAGATAGCGGGACGAGTAGCTTTATCAAAATTTTCTTTAATGTCATCCTTTTCAATCTTTTCGCCTTCTAAACGTGAGAGCGATAAAATGACGCCAAAGGCAGCGAGATTGAGAATCATACTTACCCGCCCAAAACTGATAAACGGTACGGCAACGCCTGTCAGCGGAATAATGCCGATACTGCCAAAAGCAATTATCAGAAATTGAACGGTTGTAACAAGGGCAATACCGAAAGCCAAAAAGAAAGCAAATCGATGCCCTGTTTTTCGTCCAATCAATATGCTGCGATTGATAAGTATTGCCAAACAGCCGATTATCAGCGCTAATCCAACCCAACCGAAGACCTCGCCCACACTACTGAGAACCATATCTGTATGGAAAGCAGGCACAACATTCGGACTGCCGTTTTCAAATCCTTGTCCGTGCCACCCACCGGAAACCAATGCCCAAATTCCCTGTACAACTTGGTCACCGCCCTGTATCTCGTTATCCCAAACACCGCTACCTGCCATGTCTATACGGTCTTGCAGCCGTTCGCCAACATGAGGGAGTGAACTTCCAAGAATAAAAGCGGAAATAACCAGATTCATAAAAATAGCGCTTTCAAAAAATGTTTTCTTTTTTGATATATATTTGCCGTAAATACACCATACTATTAACCAAACAACAGCAACAATGGAAAATATTACAGATTCGTCCCAGTTTTTTTTAGCATTTACAAGCAAGAATAATCCTAAAAATGTTCCCGTCCCAATCAACATTTGCTTAAAATCACCTCTGATAATGGCATAAATCAGAATAAAAGTAATAGCCAAGGTCAAAGCCGGTCCCATGTCTCCTAAAAGCAAATAAAGAACCATGAGAGCGCCCAATCCGAAAAAAATTGGCAGCGACTTTTTTATTCTCTCTCCAAATGGAACATCATCGCTGTAATAATCGGCTTTGTAATAAAAGAATGCAGCAAAAAATACAAGCATCAAATATTTGGCTATTTCGCTTGGCTGAAAGAAAAACAGATTCACTTTCACATCACTACCTTCGGGGCCGTCTCCGAATGGAAACAGCAGCAAGGTCAAGAATAAACCGATTAACAAATAAATAGCATAACGTGAAATGAAACTTTGTTTAACAACCCATTTTTTGTTTTCGTTTTTTCCAATATAAGAATAAGAACACAAATTGCCCTCAAAAAAACTTCCATTGAATAGTTTAACAAAATTGATTCCCGAAAAAAGTCCTGTTAAAACAATTCCTATAAGAATACCCTGTGCCATTATATTTCCCTGTATCGTATCAGTCAACGGATTGTGAATGGCATACATCAGCAAAAGACAGATTCCGCTCAAAGTCATTAGAATGGGTAACAGCAATTGATCAATATCTTTTTTGCGAACAAAAACCAATATAAACCATAACAGCCACCAACCGGCAAAAAACAATAAAGTATATTTCCAATATTCCGTATTGTATTCTTTGGGCGTGCGAACAGTCAGCACTTCGTCGGCTTTCAATTGTTGGTAAGTAAGCGTATTGAAGGGTCTTATGGTGTGAATGCGTTCAGTAAAACTGCATTTTAATACTTTTGTTCCCAAATTTCCGTTTGTCGTGCCTTGAGGTGCGCCATATTCATATCCGTTTTTAAGCGGCAAAATGCTGTAAAATCCATTTTCATCCAAACCTTCGAAAATGACAATACCTTTTGCATTGGTTTGGGCGTATGTAACTGAATTTACAAGCATTGAATCTTTTTCTGCTTCGGACATTTTTTTCAGAGAATCGGTTTTAATATCATTGTATTGTGTCAATTTAACCAGTCGCCCCGACAAAGTTTTTTTCTTTTCAATATGTAAACCGCGACAAATTTTATGGAACATGCCTTCCATTGGTTTTTCATAAATAACAACCGAAATTTTTCCGGTTCCCCTGCCTAAATTCACAACGGAGTTGGTATGCGTTTGATAAAGCGATTCCAATTCATTTAAGTTAGCAGGCAATTGTAATATGCCTCTTGATAAGCTATCTCGCAGTTGCAATTCGGGACATGCTTTTTCCAATTTATTCACGCTGTCGGCAATCATGGCAAATCTACTCAAATTCAGCGCACCCAGATTTTCCAACCCTACGCCTTTCTCCAATTTGTCAAAAATATGCTGTGAAATGACATTTGCATCCTGTTGTGTTGCAACATAGTCTCCTGTTATTAACAATTTAGCAAATTTTTCCACTTTGCCGATTTTGCTTTCTCCGTTGGTTTTTTCCAAATTGACAACAGAGCCTGTTTCGTAGCCTGCTTCAATCTGTTCAAAATGTGCTTCCCGTTTGTTGCTTAAAGAATAAAAGCCGAATGCCAAAACGAAAGTAACAAGCGCAAGCGCAACGAATCCTACTCCGATGTTATTATTTCTATTGTTGTTCATATTGTAGTAATAGTATCTATTGTTATGGTATCATTGTTAATTATATCAAGCGTATCCGGGGTGCATTGAAGATTCCTCTCTTCGTTCGGAATGACGCCTTGCTTTGAGTGGGGACAAGAGAAGAAAATATCCCGCGCAAACCAACCGACAATCGCTCCCAAAATGAAGCAAAACAAGGAAAGAAAGAGTGAATGATATTTTCGATTGATTTTTATATCTTTTTCATTTTCAATAATTTCATCTTCCTGAATAAGCTCAATTTCACCATCAATTTCTATCAATACAACTGTAATATTGTCTTTTCCGCCCTTTTCGTTGGCAAAATCAATTAAGCCCTGCACTTTTTCTTCTGTTGAAATGTCTTTTTCTAAAACCGACACGATTTCTGCCGAAGTCAGCATATCGTAAAGTCCATCGGTACATAATAAATAGATTGCATTCGAAACAAGTGGAAAAGTTTGCGAATCAATAAAGAATAAATCGTCAATTTTATGTAATTCAACCCCTACAACTCTATTAACGACATTTCGTTGCGGATGATTCATTGCCGCCTCTTCACTCAATACGCCAATTTCCTCTTGATAGCCAACATCCGAATGATCGTGCGAAAGTTTGGTCAAAACATGATTTTCACAGCAATAGAGGCGAGTGTCGCCTACATGCGCTAAATGAAGTTGCCCCTTATCCAAATCAAACAGAGCTGCTGTCAGCACACAACTCATTTGCTCACAATTTTCCCGCACTTTCCGTTCCTCAAAAATGGCATTATTTGCCCGAATGACTGCTTGTATAAGTAAATCAAACTGCTCATCGTTGGAATAATTCTGCAAATAATCCACAATGGTTGTTTGTGCAATTTCAGCAGCTACTTCGCCACCTTCATAACCGCCTACGCCGTCAATGGCGACAGCCAACAAATGCCGCTTATCCCAAAGTGTTTGAGCAATAAAAGCGTCTTCATTGTTAGTTCGCTTTTTGCCCATATCGGTATTACCATGTATATTGTACTTCAACATATTATTCTTCCTTTTCCTGTGGTGGATACATATAATGTAAAATCCATATAACGCAAACAAGAGTCAGCAATAGCAATGGGTAAAAGTTTTTGATAATAAAAACGAGCAATGCTGTTACTGCCGCTAAAAAAACAGCTAATAGTATTATTATTTTCTTTTTCGGTGTCATAGCAATGATTCAAATTTTATTGATATTTCTTTTCCTGAGCTTGTTTGCAGCTTGATAGTAGAATTGTTCGGCAAAGCGTAACGGGGCATTTTTCCGTCTGCGCTCATTTTAATTTCACTATTGTTGACATCAAGCTTCCCATACGTTCCAATTTTAAATCCCTGATTTTCAAGGAAAATTTTAGCATATCGTGCAGGCAACAAATCAAGGTCTAAAATACAGCGTTCTACATTGAGGTCTTTTTTCTTACGGTCGTCGTTTTTCCCGCAAATTTCTATTTGGTCGGTTTCCATGTAACAGATTTGATTACCGTTACCCAAATTGAAAGAAAGTTTTGCTTTGCCCTTTTCGTTGGCATTTTTCGGATTGACAAACTGCTGAATTTTTTCCAATTTTTGGACAGGACTTTCCGGTATTTCCACTTTGCTTTTATCAAACGGAAAAGTATCTTCATCTACTTCTTTGAAATTAAGCAAAAACGTGGTGCTTAGATTGAGCGGTTTTCCTTTATTGCTGTTCAAATTGACAAGTGTTCCTCGAACATCGCCGGTAGCTTTTACATCATCGTCTTTAGCCGTTTTTTCACGTATAATTTCCTCGTAGTCGGTGGTAACAAATACGCTGCCTTTATTAAATGTATAGTTATCGGGCATATCTTCGAGTTTCTGTTCACAGAGCAAGAACTTTATTGTCCAATTTTTGGTATGCTCATATTGATTTTTGTAGTGTTTCAGATTCCGGCTAATCACGTTATAAAACCGGTCGATAATCTGTTTTTTCAGAAAGATGTATGCTGTTTGGTTTTTGTAGTAATCGTCGGGATACAACCAAATTTTCACCACTTGATGAAACATCATTTTATCGGCAGACTGTTCTTCAATACTTTTTTCAAACAATTTTTCCGCTTCGTTCAAAATTTTCATATTCAGATTATTCTTATCTGATTTGGAATTTGAATTGCTTCCGCCGATTTGCGAAAGTCCTGAAAATATTTTTTCTAAGAAATTTGTCATATAATTTATTTTTTATTGTCTAAAAAAAGTTTTTCGATTTGATATATTCTGCAAACAGTTAATGTACTTTATATTTTTCCATCCGACGGCTTTTTTATAAATTACTATGTCTTTGCAATCCTCAACAATTAACTCACATTCTTTATTTATTTCGTTAAAAGTGGTTTCGTCTGCTTCTAATAATAAAGTGGTTTCATCTGCTTCTGAAAATATAGAATAAACATCAATTCTTTTTAATGCTTTGCAGAAATAAAAAGCATAACATCCAAGATTCTTGATACGATCTAACATAACGTATTCTAGAGAATCACATCCGTTAAAAGCATAATCTCCAACTGTACTACTACGATAAATATGAATACTTTTCAGCGCTTTACAATATGCAAAAGCATTTTTTCCGATATAATCACTCAAAATATAATTATTACCATTAATATTTGTTAGTGCTTCAGAGCCACAAAAAGCCCAATTACTAATATTTTTTACACTACGAATTTCAATCTCAGTTAGTGCCTTACAGTAGGAAAAAGCTTCTTCTCCAATACTAATAACGCTGTTTGGGACTCTGTATTCAGTCGCTTGTTTTGCGCTGGGATATTGTATCAGTGTATCCCTTGCTTTGTTGAATAATACCCCTTCTTCTGATGCATAAGCTTTGTTTTCTTTGGCTACGTTGATTGCTGTCAATCCATGGAAAGCACCACTTCCAATACTTGTAACATTTGCTGGAATATCAACAGTTGTCAAACCACAATTGCTAAAAGCCCATCTTCCAATACTTGTGACACTGTTGGGAATATCAATAGATGTCAATGAACCACATATCCAAAAAGCCCCATCTCCGATAGTTTTAATAGAATTCGGAATTGTAATCTGCCGCGTTCGGCGTAAATAATGAAAAGCATTATTTCCAATACTTGTGACACCTTGTTCTATAACTATATTTACAATGAGTCTTTCATAATTCATCCATGGACTCATCTCTCCTTTATAATTAGTTTCCATCGACTCGTAATCAGCCATTGAGCCATTACCGCTTATAATAAGAATGCTATCTTCAGTTAATGTCCATTTACATTCGCCTGTTGTACCGGACGCTATTATATTTGCTTCTATTTTAGGTGTGCTATCATTAAAAACCCAAACCAAAGTAAGCGATGATAACAGAATGATTACACAAGAAATAATCATCCACAATTTAAGTTTTCCTTTTGTGTCATTTTCTATTTTGTCTTTGCTATCAACATTGTCATTATTCTGATTATCATTTACTTCATCTACAAGTTCCGGTTCTTCCAATTCAATTTTTTCTTCTTTTCCTACCAATACCTTCAAACAATCGTCTGCTGTTTTAATACGCCCATTAAAATCAGGAGTTAAACAACGACGAATCAGTTTTTGCCAACATTCGGGAGTATCTGCCAAATACAGCTCTTGATATTCTGCCTTGCAAATTCTTTGTATAAAAATATTCCGGTCTGATTCTGATTTCAAATTAAGGTCATCATAAAGGAATGGGAAATGTCCCGACAAAACCTCAAAAGCGATTACGCCGAAAGACCATAAATCGGAATTGAAGTCTATTACATCGCTGTTCATTTGTTCGGGGGAAGCATAGCCAAGCGTTCCACTCTCTATGGAATTGCGCATTATATCCTCGCGATTGGACACATTTTTACTTAAACCGAAATCGGAAATTTTAGGAATATATTTGCCGTTTTCGATAGAAATCAAAATATTATTTGGCTTCAAATCGCGGTGAATGATATTGTTTTGGTGCAAATATTTTATCCCTTCCAATATCTTTTCAAGCACAAATTCCTTTTCGGGAAAAGAAAGTTCGCTTTGCCGGTTGCTCAAATCGCCGTCTTTGTAGAATTGCATTACGATATAGTCTTTCTTTATATCACTGAAAGTTCCCGACTCTTTGTAATTGACAATATAGGGGCTGTAATCCTTTTTATCCTTTATCAGTTTCGCTTCATCTTGAATTTGGATTTGCTTCGCGATTTTTATGGCAACCGTTTCGCCCGATTCGGTATCAATAGCGCGGTAGACATTGCCAAAAGCGCCTTCGCCAAGCGAATGTTCAGCTTCGTTGTATTGATATCGTTGTCTAAACTCTTTGTAGGTCATATCTTATTTTTTATTAATCAAGTGTTCGCGCCAAGCGAAAACCGACTTCGCTACCTTTATAGATTGTTCCCTTATCTTCCGGCGGACTATCTACAAGGCATTTCGTCGTATCATTCTCAAACCAACTTCCTCCATATATCCTTTGGTCGGAACACCATTCTCCGACGTTCCCACTCATATCATAAATACCCAATTCATTGGGATTTAGAGAGCCAACAGGGCGAGGTTTATCTTCATACCAAGCCACTTCATCTATATCATCGCTACCGCTATATTTATAACCCTTGCTTTTACTCCCGCCCCGTGCAGCATCTTTCCATTCACGCCCGGTAGGCAGACGGTAGTTTTTGCCCGTTTTTTCATTTAATTTCTTTATAAACTCTTGAACATTGTTCCAATTAACGTTTTGCACAGGATAGTTATCGCCTCTGAAAAGTTTAACGGGATTGTTATCCATAACCAGTTCCCATTGTTTTTGTGTTACTTCGTACTTGCCGATTTCAAAATCGCCTACTTTTACCATTTGCAAATTAAATTGTTTGAGAAATTCAGCTTGTTTTTCCTGCACTGGAATATTGTTCTTTTCTTCTATTACAGGTTTTTGCTCTACTTCTTTAACTTGAGTTTTTTCTGTTTTATCGTTTCCTGTTTCTTTTGAAACAAGAGGATTTTGTTGTCCCTTTGTTTTATTATCTGCTTTTTCACCTGTTTGTAATGATGTTGTATCTTGTATGTTGCCCGGAAGTGAGATATTATCTTCTGTTTTGATACTATCATTGACAGTTTGTTCCGTCCCTATTAAGAATTTTTTGAACTGTTTAAAGACTGGAGTATCTGTAAGAATAGCAGTAATCAACCCCGCTAAAATTCCTAATAGTACTGTAATCAATGCAACACGCCATAACCAAGTAAATATGTTTTTCCATTTGCTTTTTTTAGGTTTTTCTGAGGATTGCATATTTTTTCTTTTCTCCACATTGTTATCCGAATTGTCATTTACCACATCTACAAGTTCAGGTTCTTCTACCGATTCAACTTTTTCTTCTCCGTTCAAAATATCAAAACATTCGTCAGTATTTTGCACTCTATTTCCTTTACTAAAATCAGGTACTAAACAACAGCGAATCAATTTTTGCCAACGTTCGGGTACATCGTTGATTTCGTCGGGTATTTCTTTTCCTTCTTCCCACCTGTTTCCAAAAGGAAGTTTTCCTGTAAATGTTTCAAAAGCAATTACGCCGAAGCTCCATAAATCTGTATTATCCGGCAATTTAGGTAACAATTTAATCTGTTCAGGCGATGCATATTGAGGCGTGTAAGGACCTAAATTTGTAGTTAAGTCGTCGGAACTGTTTTTTATTTTACTGAAACCGAAATCGCAGATTTTTGGTATCTTTTCCCCATTATCAATATCTATCAAAATGTTTTCGGGCTTTAAATCACGATGCTGTATCTTATCTTCGGGAAGCGTATGTAAAAATTTAATGCCTTCCAAAACATGAATGAGAAAATCTTCCTTTTCTTTTTCAGACAAAAAAGAGTTTTCGCTTATCAGTTTTCGTAAATCTCCGTCATTGTAATATTGCATAACAATATATTCTTTTCTTTTCCCGTCTTCATCAACGAAAGAGCCGAAATCCAAGTATTTTGCAATATATTGATGGGCTTTCTTTTTTTCTAAAAATACCCTTGCCTCATTTTGAACTTGATATTCAGGTATTTTTACTACGACAAAAATATTCTTTTGCGTATCCAATGCCTTGAACACACGAACAATGATATTATTATCTTTATCATTGCGACAATAAAGTTCTTCTACTTCTTGGTATCGCTCTTGAAATTCTTTGTAAGTCATAATTTGTTATTAATTGAACTATAAGGATTCAGACGATTTTATGGCAAGGTGCGGACACAACGGGCACGACAATAATTATTTCCTCCATAACCCCAGAAGCTAGCGCCATTATCACTAAAGTTTATACCGTGGTAATACCCAGGCATTTCTATGGTAGAGCTCCAATAGTCAGAATCGGCAAAACCACCTATTGTACTTTTTTGGCTGCATAACGTTGCTAATTCGCCAATTGTTGGCAATCTCCAATCACTGTATCCCCCTACTCTTGAATTTTGACACAAGTTATTTGCAGTAGTCCAATTTGCACCGCTGCTTATATCGTTCTTTTGCACCATAATGCCATCCGATTGCAGCACAACATAATCCATAAAGCTGACCGATGCGCCATACACAGTACCATTGCTGTTTGTGGCATACGCTCGCACATAATATGTTGTTTCAGCTGTTAATCCCGTTATGTTAGCGCTGAAATCAGCATTTGTTCCGGGAACCACTCGTTTTGTGGTGGCGCTTGCATCATCTTGTACGGTCGGATTTGGAGAAGAATTAGAATAGACAAAACCTCTTTCCGTATAAGCAGGTTCACCCGCATATTCAATTTTTCCGTTTAAAGTAGCAGCATTAACAGTAACATTAGTAACAGACAATGTCGTAACGGAAGGATTACCTACAATTTGAAAACTACGAATCTCTCCATATTCTGTTCCTCGAGAATTTGTGGCATAAGCTTGTACATAGTATGTTCCTTTCTCCAAATTAGTAATAGTTTTGCTAAAATTATCATCTTGTGAAGCTGTTATTTTTGTACCTCCATTAATCGGAGTAGAATTTGTGTCATAAACAAACCCACATTCATTAACACTGTAAGACGAACTATAAGAACCATTCAAAGTTGCAAAATTCCCGCCAATATCAGTTATATCCAATGTGCGAACAGTCATTTCTGTATTTATTTTTTCCAATTGCATATCACCTCTTGCTACTCTACCTGCTTCGACTACAACATAGAGAGTCAGTTTTTCATAGCCTGCCGCATCAACTACCAGGGTATATGTACCTGCATGCAAGTCGTTAAACTCATACAATCCATCATCGTATGTTGTCGTTCTTAGCAATAGAGAATTACCTAAATACAATTCCACACCTGTCCCCCGCATAGGTTCTGCTTTTTCAGACTTTTCTGTAACGATGCCATTTATACTTCCAGTCGTCACTTTCTCTACCGTGCAGCCACACATCAGTACAACTGTTACTATTAAATAAAATATTTTTTTCATGTCAACTTAACTATAATTCTTAAAATAAAAAATCGATTTTGCAGATTGCTTTCATCATACTTATATCATTTTCTAAATTCGCTGTATGTCATCATTAATATAATACTAAAATTACTATGTTACCTTTTTATTTTATTTTTTATCTATTGTTATAGCTTCTCGTTTTTGTTTGTTCAAGCTGCTTTTAGATATCTTAATTAACTTTGTTGTCAATGGAGCACTCCTCATACTGGGCGCATAGAAAGCACCGTCAGTGGTAACGGAAAAAGTAAGATATGTTCCATCATCACTACATACCACTGTATATTTTATCCCTGCCTGAAAATTAAATGTATAAGGATTATCCAAGCAGAAATCCCATCCTTCATCTCCCGGATATGCATAGTAATACATGGGATAATAATTTCCCGCAGGAATTTCATAATATGGAGTTGTCCCGAGACTTGTACCAAATTCAAAATCTGCAAAGACAGTGGTTATATCTATATCAACAACAGCCATCTCGGTAACATAAAGATAGTCCTGTTCTTTTTTAAAGCGAACTTGAGCATTTTGAGATGGTATATTTGTTGTTGTAAAGCTAACTTGGCTTCCATAAGTAGGTCCTGCCGTATTTGTTGCGTAAGCACGGACATAATAGGTGGTGTTTGCTAATAAACCTGTTGCATTTGCTGTATAACTTCCAGTTCCACTGCCTGAAACAGCAATTTTGGTATTGCTTATTGTAGGATTGGATGATGTGGAATAGCACACACCACGTTCTGTGTATGCCGGAACGCCAACATTGGATATATTTCCACCCAGGGTAGCCGAATTGACTGTTATATTAGTCGCCTGCGAAGTGGTAAGAACAGGGAGACTATTGGCTCCATTGGTTGTAAAGCTTACCTGCGCACCATAAGCAGGTCCTACCACATTTGTTGCATAGGCACGAACAAAATAGGTTGTGTTCGCCGACAAACCAGTTGCATTTGCCGTATAACTTCCTGTTCCACTTCCTGTTACAACAATTTTAGTATTGCTTATTGTAGGAGTTTGTGATGTTGAATAACACACGCCCTTTTCTGTATATGCTGGAACGCCTACATCGGATATATTTCCACCTAAAGTAGCCGAGTTGGTTGTTACATTAGTTGCCTGAGAAGTAGTAAGAACAGGAAGAGTATTGGTCGTTGAAATAGTACGGACGGCACGAGCACGGCTGCTACCAGAGTTGTAAGAATAGTCGTAATTTGTAGAACCGTTATTAAAATTTATTTTACAATACATTCCGTTAGTTAAAGTGCTTGTCCAATAAAAAAAAGAGCCAAATCCGTCTATGGTAATTCTTTCAGTATATATCGTACTTAATTCAGCAAGCGTAGGTAATCGCCAATCTGTGTATCCTCCAACGATAAGATTTTTACATAAATTATTGGCGCTTGTCCAATCTATATCATTGGGTGTTATGTCCGTTTTTCGTACCATAATATTTGCTGCTTGTAGCACAACATAATCCACTACAACTGTTGGCTTGAAATTGATCGATGCTCCATACACCGTACCATTACTATTGGTAGTATAGGCTCTTACATAGTAAGTCTGGTCTGTCGTTAATCCGGATATATTCACACTAAAATCCGTACTTGTTCCAGGAACAACACATTTCGTAGTTGCGCTAGCGTTATCTTCTATAGCTGGATTCTGAAAACTACTTGAGTAAACAAAGCCTCGCTCTGTAAAAGCCGGTTCGCCTACATTGTTAATCGTTCCGTTTAGCGTGACAGCATTAACAGTAAGATTAGTAACAGGCAACGTAGAAACAATTGGAAAAGGTGAAGATTTACGCACTGCACGGACATTACAACTAGAAGAATTAAAATATCCTGTTCGCTGTCCATTAGTAAAATTTATAGTATTGTAAGAATTAGTGCCACTGCTTGTACTACTCCAATAAGTATTATTTTGAAAACCTCCTATTGCGGCTTTTTGGGTATATAGAGTTGCTAATTCGTCAATAGTTGGTAACCGCCAATCGTTATACCCTCCTACTTTAGCGTTGTTACATAAAGTGTTTGCGCTTGTCCAATCTAAATTTGTACCTAAATCTTTGGTCTGTACATACAAATCACCTATTACAATATAATCGGCATTATTACTGATAGTGGTATTGGTTCCATCGCCTATGCCGAAAACAGTTACCAACAATTCAGGGGTAGAGCCGTCAGTAGTGGTGCGTGCAACAAGCGTTGTATAATTGTCATCGGTATTAGTGCTAAGTTTACTACGGTCTATTGTAATTATCACGCCTACTTGACCGTTTGCCGGAACGGTACCACTTGCAGGGTCAATTTTGGTAATCCAACTTACAGCCTTGGTTATAGTCCATGCCAATTCGACATTGCCAGCATTGATAAGACTAAAACCCGCTGCATTGTTACTTTCGTTCGACCCCATGTCGATGTACGATTTGTTGATGGATAGCTTTCCGGAACTTTTGTTCAGCATAAGGGTTACTTCCTTGTTATCACCACTGGAGATATCAACCGTTTGATTGGAACTCAAATATCCTTCTTTGAAAACTTTTATTTCATATTTACCTGATTTAAGGTCAGAAAAACCATACAAACCATCGCTGCCGGTAAATGTTACACTTCCACCAGGTGTTAACAGTATTGTTGCTGCGTTAACCGGTTCACCGGAAACCACTACACTACCGTGAATTTTAGCACTACCTGTTACTTGATTTGGAAGATGGGTTTCGTTCTCGCAGCTACACATTAGCACAGCACTAAGGGCTATATATAAAAAAAATTTCATACTATGGTTATTTATTAGGGGTCAATGGTATATCCGCCTGCACCGGTTCGCCCGCTACCGCCGTAACCGTTTTACGGTTGGATTGATACCCTGACTTTTGCACAGTAATTGTATATTGCTGTGCATCCAGATTCTTAAATTCATAACGCCCGTCGCTACCCGATACAGTAGTCTTTCCTCCCGGGCTTAGAACAACCGCAGCAGCACCTATCGGATCGCCGGTATCGTTATCGCTAACAATGCCGTAAAGGGTGGCAAAGGTTTCATGATCCGGATTTGGACATCCACTTAATAAAATCATCATCATAATGCAACTGAATGCTAATGCTACTTTTTTCATTTTATTTATATTTTAATTGTTAATAATTATCTAAAGAACATGTTTTAATATTAATGCTTCCTATACCGTTAAAGGTTAATGCACCAACAGCAATTGCATATAATTACTACTATTGCAGTTGTATATCCATTTTTATAATCTTTCCGGGCTGAAGCTCGATTTTCTTGACTTTCGTTGTGTCACCTGATTTTGAAACTATTATATAATGATAAACTTCTGCAACATATTTGCTGCTGTAATCTGACAAATCTGTATTTATCCCTGTAAATTCGTATTGTCCGTCTTGTCCGTCTCTGCCGGAAAAAACTTTCTCCAAAACAGCTATTGGGAAAAAATTCTCTGTAGAGCCAGTACCTATTCCAAGCGTTACAGTTGCATCATTCACGAATTTGCCATTTGCATCAATTATAATACCTTTGAGGTCACATAAGCTTGAGTTTTCACTATCGGGTCTGATACCGACAATGATAGTATCTGTGATAACAATAGAAGAAAAAGAGGTGACGGTCACATTGTTGTCTTCTGAACAACCACACATAAACACAGCGGTAGCTATCAAATAAATCACTCTTTTCATTTTAATTCATTTTAATAATATTAATAATAAAAATTTAATTCTTTAACCTCGTCAGATAATACAGTAACAACTTGACTTCCTCCTAAAGTTCTAAACTTGTATTTTCCAGCGGGTATTGATACTTCATAATAACCATCTTTCGGTGAAGAATTTACACTTGCGATTAATATATCTTCATTAATGCCGTTATCCTTAAGTGTCCATACTAAAAGCGAACTGCCAAACTTATTATCATAGGTGACGACACCATAAACTTTCGCAAATCCAGCCATAAAAAAATCATGTTTATTTTCTCCGCTTTGCACTTTGAGGTCATAAGAAGCATCATCATACCCATTTTTAGAAACAATTACTCTGTAACTTCCGGCATCAATATCTTGAAATTCATATCTACCATCATAACCTGTAGTTGTCCGTGTGATGACTTCGTATTTATCATTATAAATACCTAATTCAACATTTGCAGCATTTATTGGCTCTCCAGTCGCCTTAGCCGAAACAACTCCATAAATACCTGTTTCACCAACTTTAGGTACGCAAGCAAAAAACAGCACTGTAACAAGCATTATGTAAAAAATCTTTTTCATTTTGCACCTATTTATTGGGTGTTAATGGAATATCCGCTTGTACGCTTTCACATGTTATGGCAGTAACGGTTTTGCGGTTAGTTTGATAACCTGATTTTTGCACAGTAATGGTATATTGCTGTGCATCCAGTTCATTAAACTCATAACGCCCATCACTACCCGATACAGTAGTCTTTCCACCCGGACTTAAAACAACGGTGGCAACACCTATCGGATCTCCGATTTCATTATCGCTCACAATACCATAAATGGTTGCAAAAGGCTTCTCCTTGCATGGGTCTGGGGGACATCCACTTAATAAAATCATCATCATAATGCAACTGAATGCTAATGCTACTTTTTTCATTTTATTTATATTTTAATTGTTGATAATCATCCAAAGGACATATTTTGGAAAGTGTAAAATCAATGCTATCATTCAATTCTTTAAAATGCTTTGCCATTTCTCGATGATTGATGATAGAATTGAAGGTTTTCGCATATCCATCAATATCTTGGTTTTTAGGGCTAATGCTTGCTACGAATAATTTCCATTTTACTTGCATATTTCTGTTGACATCTCTTTTCCGTATTTCCAAATTTCTGTAAATGTTGGCGACAGAATTTCTTGCTTCCTCACTGTTAATCAATCGGATAGCGCCTGATATTTTTAGCATATCAAAGGCAGATTTTTCATATTCAAAATAAGGAGTATAAAACAATAATATACTGTCATTAGGCGAAAGTCTTTCCTTGTGAAGTACTTTTTGTTCAACACTATACGCACTTTCTAAAAAATCCGCCATATCTTCTACATACCTTTGATTCTGTTGAAGTTCGATAATAAACATATCCAAATACTGTTTCTTTTCTTGCGTCGTGTTGTATTGCTGCAAGTAATAAACTCCCAATCCACCTAAAAAGATACTGATTATCGTTTGCAACCAAGTCCAAGTATTCGTATTTGCTTTCATAATCAAAGAAAAATACTAAAAGTTAAATGTCAATGATATTCCTCCTGATTTTGTATCTACATAAGGAACAATGGCTAATCTTTTGTCGCATTTTTTTGCTCCCTTTGCTGCAATGCCATCTATCACATTATAACCATAAAGGGCTGCTGCAAGTATTAATAATCCATCTCTACAACCTTGATACTGCCTGGCTTTATCTCTATAAAATTCCTTATCGTGAGTTGAAAAAAACATTTTATTAGCATCACGTCTTAACAGTTCTGCAATACCTGCACCTCCGAGAAAAGCCACTTCACCACCTATAATGATCCAAGCTTTGGTCGTACTCCCTTTATCTAATTGCCGTAATCCGGGTATAAAGACACGAGGAGAGAAAGGGTACGTTCCTTCTCTCAAATTATCTACATGTTCATTCCATTCAGCCACTTCTTTATCGAATTCAGGCGAGCAACCTTGGTAATTTTCAAAATTTGCAGGTAAACCGCCATCATATTGTACCTGTAATAGTACATAAATCTTTACTCTCCCATTACACAGTTGAATTTCAGGAGTTTCGCAAGCAAGTGGTCGTTCTAATATGTTACTGTCTATCACCATTTCCAAATCTTTCCTTGTATGTATTTTCTCATCGGTTACATTGGTTTTTAAAAATCCTTGAATACTTATTATTCCACCTGCATGAAAAGAATTAAACAAAGCATCTGTCCAAGCAGCAGACTTGGCTTCTTGCATGCTTGCACCTTCACCCTCTCCTGAGACGTAAAAAAAGTTAGCGCCTGCAGGGGGTGTCTTGCCTGCCCATTCCGGACGTGGTTCTTGCTGGGCTTGTACTTGTAAAAATAATGCCAAACTTATGATTGTAAAAAATATTTTTTTCATTTTGTGCTATTTTATTAATTTGTAGTTGTTTTCCTAACACTTTGACGAAGCGCTTTTGAATCGTGTTTAATTTCATTCCTGTTTAGTTCATCTTCAATTGCTTTTTCAACTTCTTCAATGGAAACTTTTACAGCCATGTAGCAAACATAAGTTCCCCTTTTGGTTTTCTCAATTGAATGGCAAGTTTCTTGCATAAATTTGTTAATGGCGGTTTCTCCTGCCACTTGTACCGAGCGTTCAAATTTTGCTTTTGTAGTTTCATCGGGTTCATTTGTTCGTGAATAATAATCTTTACTGATATTCTTTACAAATCCCACCCATTTGGCTGCAATACTATTTTTTGCTTTAGCCAAAGCGTTGCTGTAAACCACTTCCTGGCTGAAAAGGTCGTCACCCTGTCCAGGTTCGCCTATCCCAAAACCGGTAATATAATCAGAGGAAGAATCTATCACTTTATCAAAACAAGGTATAGTGACCTTAGTTCCTTCCACTATTCCTTGCTGTTTTTTTGCGTTATCCAGCACAAGTTTTACACTGTCGAGTTCATGTTGTGCTTTTAATAATTCGATAGAATCCTTCATCGCCTTTATTCTGTCAGTGGTTGTTTGTGCTTGGAGCGTTACAGTTACTCCAATGAACACCGCTACAAAAACGATAATCAATTTTCTGTTTGTCCTCATATCCTTAAAATTTATAGATTATTTTTTACTCGTGTTGCTTTATTTCATACCGTCCTGTTTTGAATAGGAAATGCTAAAAATGCAAAACATTTGTTTGCAAATTTACATTTTTTTCACTAAAAAATAAATGATCAATGTGAAATTTTTATAGAAGTCATACGGTTTACCTCATCTCTAAGCAAAGAACCCCGCAAAGACAATTATTTTAGTTGCAGTGGATTGAGGTTTAGAGAAAGCATCAACCGGGATTATATCTCCCCGACCATTTTTCCAATATCCATTTTCCAATAAAATAGAATGGTCTTCTTTTATTTTTAACAGCGTAATCGACAGCGCCAATGGCTCCTGTTGTAAATCTATCCAAATCCCAATGGCTAATAATTTCTAAGCTGTTATTTTTCATTTCCTTTATCTCACTTTCCGATAGTGCAGACGCTTTTTCCAATGTAGAAGCCAAAGAATGTAAATCACAGGGATTAAACCAATAGCCGTTTTTATTTTCTTCGACCAAAGATTGAACACATCCTGCATTTTCGCTGACAATAACAGGCAAGCCGCAGGCCATCGCTTCATTGACAACCAGTCCCCATTGTTCCGAAATACTCGGTAAAATAAAAAAGTAAGCGTTATGATATAATGAAACGAGGGTGTTTTGATCTTGCAAGGGAAGAAAAAGAATATCATCCTGCAAGTCTTCAGGAACTCTTTTTTTCAAATGATCCGTTTCGACGCCATCTCCGACTAAAACTAATCTTGCATTATTGCCGCTTTCCCTTTTGAATAAAACAAACGCATCAATCAGTAAGTGGAAATTTTTTCTCTTAATATGCCGGCCGACCGTTAAAAAATAAGGTGCGGAGATATCGAATTTTTGTGAAGCTGTTTTAGACCAGAAAGAATTATCAACCACATCTACTCCAAAGAAAATGGCTTTTTCCTTGAAGCCCCAATATTTGAATGTTTCTATCCAATCGGGAGCAGGACAAAAAATGGCATCTACATTTGCATATAAAATCTTCTTTACAGTATTCACCAAGAAATTCCGCTGTACATCTTCTTTCTTGGAATCATCAAAAATAACTACTCCTCTATTATTTCTTTTTGCCCAATCAACAGCCGCCGCTCCGGAAGTAAACGCTATGGACCCCGACATTACTACATCAGGATTTAATTCGTCTAACTTACTTAAAACTTCTTTTTTAGCAAACGCCGGATTTATATCTTCAATTTTTGCTTCCGGAAATAAACATATCCAATTTAAAGTGTCGTTGATTTCATGAGCGGCAAACGAATAAGGGCTTCCCTTTCCGGCAATTTCAATAACTGTTATGTTATCTCCTCTTTTCAACAATTGCTTTGCCAAATGCTCCAGCCGCATCGGCCAATAAATACGAAAATCCGTGTGTAGAGCTACAATTTTCATCTTTATTTCAAAGCTGCCAATCTATAAAGTATTTTTTCTCTCAAGAAACGAGGTAAAATATTTAATAAAAGCCAAATATATATTTTAGCTTCAAATGGATTATATCTTACCGATTTCAAAAAAGCATCGTATCCTTCCTTTTTCATGCCCAAACGGACATACATGTTAAGCCGCATTTTATACCAAAGCGCAACATACTTTCTAAGAAATTTATTCTCTGCATTTTCCGGATCTTTAGATAATTTCGATAATTCGACGCCAACATGGTCATCCACATCCGGAGCTTTTCCCGGAACCGTATTTTGTTTAAATGATTCGATATTATATACGGCAAGAACTTGTAAAGAGTAGGCAATCTTGTATTTACAAGCTAATTTTGCCCATGTTATCAAATCTTCTCCTAATTTGATTCCTTTAGGAAAACCTCCAACAGATTGGATAGCCTTTTTAGTAAAACACACAGCCGATGTCCACAAAGGAGGTGAAGAATAAGTCGCTACTTCAAAATAATTACTTAAAACTCCGGATTCTTCTTTAAAAGGAATTCCATTAAGAACAATCGGCTTCACGCCTTCTTCATCATGCACTTCATATTTAGAGGCATAAATTTGACAATCGGGGTGTTTTTTTATTAACTCAACTTGATTTTCCAAATAGCAGGGAAGCCATTCATCGTCAGCATCTATTAACGCAATATAATCATATTTTGCTTCTTGTATCCCTACATTGCGCGCTACCGAAACGCCTTGGTTTTTTTGAGAAATAAGACGTATTCTTGAATCATTTATTCCTTTTACGACATCTATACTCTTGTCTGTGGATCCGTCATCAACAACCACGATTTCAAAATCTTGACATGTTTGATTGAAAACGGTTTGCAGAGTACGGGCAATTGATCCTTCTTTGTTGTACAATGGAATAATTATGCTTATCATATTTATACAGTGACCTTGATTGTTGTTGTTGTTTCGTTTTGATTATCTTTCTTTTCCTGCAAGAGCGGTATTTTTTCTTTTACCTTATGAGCTTCTTTAATAAGAGGAGCTACAAAAGTTACCAATTTTTCCACTTTGTAGAAGAAAACAGATTCCTTTTTTGCATCTTCTTTTATAATCGTTGAATTGGAATCAAAAATGGTTAGGATATTGAAAAGTAAACTTAAAAAGAACAATGAAGAAAAAGCGCCAAAAAAACCTCCTAACAGATAATTCAAACATGAAATCGGGGTTACCTTAACAGTTTTATTCAGCAAGTCGCCCAACCACCTGAAAACTAAAATGATTAACGTGAACGCAATAATGTAACAAATAACGGTAACGATGTTGGAATCAATATATTTCGTAATAGATTCGTGACTCATTAATATGTTGCGAAGAGGACGAGCCATTTTTCCTGCAAAAAAAATTGCCAATACAAGGGATAATAATGAAATAATCTGTTGAATGAACCCATCAAACAGACCTTTTATTAATCCGATAGCAACAACAACAACTATTACTAAATCTATCCAATTCATGGGAACTAAGAACTAAGAACTAAGAACTAAGAACTAATATGCCGCATAAGCCAGCTCTTAGTTCTTAGTTTTTAGTTCTTAGTTTATTGTAGGGTTTGTTTTACTTCAACTTCTTCAAAAGCTTCAATAATATCCCCGACTTTTATGTCGTTGAAATTAGTAATATTCAATCCACATTCGTATCCGGCAATAACTTCTTTTACATCTTCCTTGAAACGTTTCAAAGAGCCAAGTTCACCGGTATAGATGACAATACCATCTCTGATTAAGCGGATTCTATTTCCTCTTTTTACTTTACCTTCTCTGACCAAACAACCGGCAACCGTTCCAACTTTTGTAATTTTGAAGACTTCCTGTACTTCAATGGTGGCTGTTATTTCCTCTTTAATTTCAGGAGAAAGCATTCCTTCCATGGCAGCCTTAACTTCTTCGATAGCATCATAAATAACCGAATAAAGACGGATATCAACCCCTTCTTTTTCGGCGCTTCTACGTGCTTGCATAGACGGACGCACCTGGAATCCAATAATGATAGCTTCGGATGCTGCCGCTAAAGTAACATCAGATTCCGATATCTGACCAACTCCTTTGTGGATTACATTCACTTGAATTTGTTCTGTAGACAAACGAATCAAAGAGTCGGACAATGCTTCAACAGAACCATCCACGTCTCCTTTCACAATGACATTCAATTGTTGGAAATTTCCGATGGCAATGCGGCGGCCAATATCATCCAACGTCAACATTTTTTGGGTTCTTAAACCTTGTTCACGTTGCAATTGTTCACGCTTATTCGCAATCTCACGGGCTTCTTGTTCGGTTTCCAGCACATGGAAAGTATCCCCGGCTTGTGGAGCGCCGTTTAAACCAAGAACCAACACCGGTTCAGCCGGACCGGCTTCCGTCATCCGTTGATTCCGTTCGTTGAACATAGCTTTCACGCGGCCATAATTAGTACCGGCCAACACTATATCTCCAATTTTCAAGGTTCCGTTTTGTACCAGCAATGTTACCGTATAACCACGTCCTTTATCCAAAGCTGATTCGATAACCGAACCGGCTGCCCGTTTTTGGGGATTCGCCCTTAAATCAAGCATTTCGGCTTCGAGCAAGATTTTCTCAAGCAACTCATCCATACCGGTTCCTTTTTTAGCCGAAATATCTTGCGATTGATATTTTCCACCCCAATCTTCGACCAGATAGTTCATATTGGCTAAAGCTTCTTTTATTTTTTCGGGATTCGCCCCGGGTTTATCTATTTTATTGATGGCAAAAATCATTGGCACTCCCGCTGCCGACGCATGATTTATGGCTTCTGTCGTTTGAGGCATGACGCTATCGTCGGCTGCAACAATAATAATTGCAATATCGGTTACACTGGCTCCACGTGCACGCATGGCAGTAAAAGCTTCGTGACCGGGTGTGTCCAAAAATGTAATCCGGCGGCCATCGGGAAGTTCTACATTATAAGCTCCGATGTGTTGAGTGATACCTCCGGCTTCTCCTGCAATAACATTTTCTTTACGTATATAATCTAATAATGAAGTTTTACCGTGATCAACGTGTCCCATTACCGTAACGATAGGCGGGCGTGATACCAAATCTTCTTCCTTATCTTCTTCTTCTGTAATTGCTTCCACAACTTCTGCGCTCACATATTCCGTTCTGTATCCGAATTCTTCAGCTACAATGTTGATTGTTTCGGCATCCAGACGTTGGTTGATAGAAACCATCATGCCGATGCTCATACAAGTAGAAATTACCTGAACAACAGAGACATTCATCATGTTCGCCAAATCATTTGCAGTCACAAACTCCGTAATCTTAATCACACGGCTGTCTTGCCTGCTCATTTCGTCTTGTTCGAATTGGCGTTGAGACACAGCGTCACGTTTCTCACGGCGATATTTGGCCGATTTCTTTTGTCCTTTATTGGTCAACCGGGCAAGCGTTTCTTTGATTTGCTTTTGAACATCTTCCTCGTTCACTTCGTTTTTCCCCGCAGGTTTCCGGAGTTTTAGCCTGGAAGGATCCTGAGACGGCTTGTTGGTACCATTCGGAATACCTTTTTCAATATCAACTTTTTCTCTCTTTATCCGGTTTCTTTTTTTCTTTTTCAAGTCTTCGGGATTCATATCCGCCTTTTTGGTGAGCGTTGGTTTTTCCCTCTTTTCAAGATTAGTAGAATTTTCATTTGATTTTTCCGGAACACTATTTTGCTTATTGGCAGCTGCTTTCGCCGCTCTTTCTTTTTTTCTTTCTTCTTTTGATTTCTTTTTCGGACGAGTAGATTGATTGATTGTCGACAAATCTATTTTGCCTGTTACTTTAATCGCCGGCTCAATAACCGGCTTATTCAAACGAAAAACGCCATCATCTTCCGGTGAATTTTCTTCAACCGTACCTTCTCCTTCTTCTTCGATATTGTCGCCGGTTTCCTCTTCCGAATCATCAATGTAGTCATCGCCTTCATCATCATCTTCTTCTTCGAGATCGTCTTCAAGCTCAAAAACAGGTATTTCAACTTCTTCTTCGGAAGGAATACTTTCTTCTTCAACGACTTTTGATTGAATTGCAGGAGGCTTCACCTCTGCTTCAGGCTCTTTTTGGACAGGTTCTTCTTCTCGAACAGGTTCTTCTTCTATTTTTTTCTTCTTGCCGATTGCATCAAGGTCTATTTTCCCTTTAGTTACAAACTTCGGTTTGTATTCATCAGGAACTTCGGTTTTTATTTCTTCAACCTTTTTTTCTTCTCTTTTCTCGTATCCTTCAACGGCAAGTGATTCTCTTTTATCTTTTAGAAGACGGTCGTGACTGATTTTTTCGGATTCGATTTTCAGATTTTTATCAATATTGAATTCTTTGATAAGGAGTTCATATTCCTCATCACTAATTTTCGTGTTAGGATTCTCTTCCGTAGGGAATCCTTTTTTCTGCAGGAATTCCACGACCGTGGATAATCCTACATTCAAATTTCTTGTTACTTTATTTAATCTAATGGACATACATTTTAATTAGAAGATATATAACAATTATTCTTCGTCTTCAAATTCAGCCTGAAGGATGGCTAACAGTTCATCTACTGTATCTTCTTCAAGATCTGCCTTTTCAATCAGTTCACTACGATCTTTATTCAAAACATTTTTTGCAGTATAACATCCTATATTTTTTAAGGCCTCAATGACCCATGGATCTATTTCATCGGAAAATTCATCCAAGTAAATATCTTCTCCGTCGATATCGACATCACGGAATACGTCGATTGTATATTCGGTTAACATGCTTGCTAATTTGATATTCAATCCGCTTTTTCCTATAGCCAAAGAAACTTCTTCGGGACGAAGATATACTTCCGCTTTTCTTTCTTCTTCGTTAATTTTGATGGAAGATATTTTAGCGGGGCTTAATGATCGTTGTATGAATAATGCCGTATTAGCCGTATAATTGATCACATCGATATTCTCATTCCGTAATTCCCTGACAATCCCATGTATACGGGCGCCTTTCATTCCCACGCATGCTCCGACCGGGTCGATGCGGTCATCATACGATTCTACTGCGACTTTTGCCCTTTCTCCCGGAATACGGGCGATGCGTTTAATCGTGATCAAACCATCGTAAATTTCAGGAACTTCCAACTCAAATAACCTTTGCATAAACAAGTTAGATGTGCGGGAAAGAATGATTTTCGGATTATTGTTCTGATTATCGACTTTTACTACAACAGCCCTTAAGGTTTCATTTTTCCGGAAAAAGTCTCCGGGTATCTGTTCTGTTTTCGGCAAAATCAATTCATTTTCTTCATCGTCTAACAAAAGGATTTCTTTTTTCCAGATTTGATAAACTTCCGCTGCAACAATTTGTCCTATCCTGTCTTTATATTTGTTGTAAAGATTGTCCTTTTGAAGTTCCAAAATCTTGGTAGATAATGCCTGACGGAGATTCAAAACCGCACGACGGCCAAAGTCTGCGAAGTGGACTTCATCGGTCACTTCTTCTCCTACTTCATAATCTTCGTCTATTTTCTTCGCCTCAGTGAGAGAGAGTTGCAGGTTAGGGTCTTCCAATTCATCATCAGGAACAACTTCGCGGTTTCTCCAAATTTCAAAATCCCCTTTATCCGGATTGATAATTACATCATAATTCTCATCTGTTCCGAACATTTTAGAAATCACACTGCGGAAAGCTTCCTCAATTACACTGATTAATGTTGTTCTGTCGATATTTTTGAGTTCTTTGAATTCCGCAAATGTATCGATCATACTAATCGTTCCCTGTTTCTTCGCCATAAATTTTTTACTTGAATCTGATTAAGTATTTTGTATATTTTATTTCATCGTATGTAAACGTCAAATCTTCTTCGACGGTTATTTTTCTTTTGGCGCCTTCAGGTTTCACCTGTTTTTCAATCGTCAGCGTCATGTTTTGTTCATTAGCGTCTTTGAGGATACCCTGTAGCTTCTTGCCCGCCTTGGTCAGAACTTCTACCTCACGACCGGTATATTTCCGGTATTGGCGTAAGATTTTGAAAGGTTGTGAGATTCCTGCAGAACCGACTTCCAGTTCATAATCTTCAATATCTCTGTCTAATTTCGATTCGATAAACTTGCTCAAGGCAATGCAATCGTCGATACCAACCGAGCCGTCGCTGTCTATTTCCACCACGACAACATTTCCGGGCTTAACATCGACGGATACAAGAAAGTTTTCAGATTCTTTCGTGAAATCTTCCACTAATTGCCTCACAATTTCTTTATCTATCATACTGCTGCTTTCGTTCGGCGTAGTCTTTGACTACGTTGTCTTTAAAAACAAAACTTTGCTTTGAAGTAGAAAAAGTAAGGGGGACTATCAGTCCCCCTTTCCTTCCTACACAATAGCCGCCACAAAATTAATATTTTTTATTGTTTCTTCCAAATAATCAAGGACTTTTTTGTTTTGAGCTAAATACTTATCTCATTTTCAGTACAAATAGCCATTTAACTTTTACTGATACAGTTTAATTTACAGCCTCTCAAATTTTTATGTGTCCCCAATTTTCTCCTGTCTTTATGCGCTGCAATGTCATTGTAGTAACACCAAATCGTTTTGCAAGTATTTTTAGCCGGGTTTTACGATTAGGATCAAGAAGTTTCTTTTTAAGAAATATGACTTGTGTAGAAGTCAATTTGTTGCCTTGATGTTTCCGTTTTTCTTTAATTGCTGCAAGTTGTTTTTTTCTTGAAGCAATAACAAACGGACTTTTTTTGCTATGCGCTAACATTTCTGCATAAGTTGCCCACTGTAAATTGCGAATATAATCATCGCTCCGGTTGTAATTCAGGTGCAAAACATAGACCTGCTCCTCTGAAGTCTTCGGAATAAAATATTCGGCAACAAGTTTGTATAAAAAACAGTATTTGTGCCGAAATTTGTGGTTCGAATCACGAATTTTATACCGCCAAATTCTGTATCCGTCCTGTTTGGTTCCTTTTACAAATCGTCCTTCTTCAATTTTGTCTGTAAAACTTACAAATCGTCCATAGTTTGAAATTGCGTAACGAAATTGAAATTTGTCTTCTAAAAAAATTTCCTTAAATATTTCTTGGGGATAAAATCGTAACATATTTTCTAAATAATAATTCGCTTCGTCTATCTTATATCGTATTGGCAAACCATGTTGTCATGTGGAAATTTCCATTGTCTTATTTCTATCTTCAATGGCGTCTATCCTACAACATGTTTGGGCTTGGCGGGCGAGGGGCACAAACGCCCGGGCGGGAGGCGAACTCTCAAAATCCTGCGAAGTGCCGCACGAGATCACTTCCCGCCTGACGCCAAAATTCCAACAATAACGGATCTTTTAAAAAGATAATCTTGTAGATTTACAGGTAATGGACTTACATTCCCGAAATTAAGTTCGTTTATGTTCTATATTTTGTAAATCAAACAATATTCTAAAAAAAATATGGCGCAAAGATACGACTTTTTATGTAAAGAATAAATTTTTTGTCGAATCGGCGAAAAACATTACCTTTGTGTTGACTAATCCAAAGTGTTATTTTGGATTAGTCGAAGAGTTGATATATTAAAACATTGACACTGTGTATTTTGAGAGAAACATATCAGATGCAATAACAGAAACAAGCGAAACCTTTCCTGTAATTTTAATTACAGGACCACGACAAGTAGGCAAATCTACAGTTCTTGAACGGATAAAAGAAAAGAATCGAGTTCATATTACGCTTGATGACCCGCAAATCCGGTTGCTTGCGCAGTCTGACCCTGCTCTGTTTTTGCAAACTTACGAGCCGCCCGTATTGATTGACGAGGTACAATATGCGCCTCAACTTTTTCCATATATCAAAATGCTCGTAGATAGGCACAAACAAAAGGGAATGTTTTGGCTTACCGGTTCGCAGCCTTTTCAACTGATGAAAAAGGTGTCGGAATCGCTTGCCGGCAGAGTTGGCATTTTGGAACTGCAAGGCTTGTCGCAGTCGGAGAAAAACCAAAGTAAAGGTGTACCGTTTTTGCCCGATACATTGGCGCCAAACAGCAGAAAACCCTACAATGTCAAGTCGATTTACAATTTAATTTTAAAAGGTTCGTTCCCTGAACTTTATGCCACGCCGCAACTCAATTGGAATACATTTTATGCCTCTTACCTGAAAACCTATATTGAGCGTGATATTCGCGAATTGACAAATGTACAGGATGAGCATACATTTCTCTCTTTTCTCAAAGTGGCGGCGGCACGAACAGGACAATTGCTCAACTATGCCGATATGGCAAAAGATGTTGGCGTTACGGAAGTTACCATTAAGGCGTGGATTTCGCTTCTGCTGACTTCGGGCTTAATTTTTTTATTACAGCCCTATCACAATAATCTGACAAACCGTGCTGTCAAAACGCCGAAACTGCACTTTATGGACACAGGACTCTGTGCCTATCTGTGCGGTTGGACTTCGCCGGAAACGCTTTCGACAGGGGCAATGAACGGCGCCATTTTTGAAAGTTATGTCGTGAGTGAAATTATCAAATCGTACATTCACAACAACGAGCCGGCACAGTTTTATTTCTATCGCGATAAAGAAAAACAGGAAATAGATTTGATTATTGAGCGTGACAATGTGTTTTATCCCGTAGAAATAAAACGAACCGCTTCTCCAAAAGAAGATGATATAAAAACATTTCGTTTGCTCGAAAAAATGGGCGTAACGGCGGGAAAAGGCGTTATTGTTTGTCTATACGAAAATCTTTTGCCTTTAAATAGAGAGGCGCTGATAGTTCCTGTAGGTTATTTAGGATAAAAAAGGAAATTCAATTCCGTTACTCCTTTTTATTTCTCTTATTTTTAAAAAACGTAGGAGGTACCCGCATAAATTCGACTCTTCCCAATCTTTTCAAAAAAGCGTTCGACATCCTGAATGTCAATCGTTTGACAAGTTCAAAAGCCATTCGCATTTCCTGTTTTGAAAGCGTTGTACGATAACTCGCACTTTCAATTAATTCACCTAAAAACACAGTCCTCAAACTTATAACACGAGGATATAAACCGCTTTTCTTCTCTCCTGCCGAATGAATATTGTCTTTCATTCCTTCCATACAATAATAAACTGCCATATTATCAACATCTAAGGGTTAATCCGTAACTCCGCATCTTTTTACGTAATATGATAAAAAAAATGGCGCAAATGCTTGCATTTGTAATTTTTTTTGTATTTTTGCAATTACGTATTTACGTTATATTGATTACTTATATGGCT
>Ga0123357_10000045_pt1 | contig 100208 bp, 87 predicted proteins | sample TergutEmb28metaG_FD_89873 | JGI IMG/M metagenome (GOLD analysis project Ga0123357, IMG submission 89873) | Embiratermes neotenicus P4 segment gut microbial communities from Petit-Saut dam, French Guiana - Emb289 P4 | ecosystem: Host-associated > Arthropoda: Insects > Digestive system > Gut ...
ATCAAGGGGTTCACGGTGGTGCCGAAACGCTGGATTGTCGAGCGCACTTTCGGTTGGATGAATCGTGACCGACGGTTATCCAAAGACTACGAGCGAACGATGGAGAGTAGTGAAACATGGATTTAACTGAGTTTCATCAACCGCATGGCGCGACACTTGGCAGCGATAAAAATCGCGCTTCCTGGTAAACATGCTCTTAAAGTAGTTCAATACGCGTTCAAAAATGAAAGTGGCGTCAAGCAATTTTACAATGAGGGGAGGCTTAAAAATGTAGCGCTATGCGGTACTGATTTCGATAATTCTGACGGTGCAGCATTTGTTACAGAAGACGGGAAGCTCTCTGTGCAGGGTAGATCGCGGTCCCTTTTTGACGAAGTCAACACCAATCCAAGAAGAGGCTATATTTACTCTCGAGGTTGGGGTTGCAGCCAATTGACGGCGCCGTTGTGTGAGTTGTCAGGCAGTTATTACGTTCTAGACTCACACGGTTCTTACATTCGAGACGCTGCCGGAAACGTGTCCGACCCAATCGACGAGCTCAAAGTTGTGTCCGACAAGCACGAGCTCACGCGAGATGCGCCTCGTGGTCTCCCAATCATTAATCATAGCAATGGGGAGGATTTTATCCCGGCCTACATTGCGTCACTGAAAACGAATTTACAGGGAGGCGTTGTCGTGTTCGCAAGTGCGTTCATGTCTACTCCAGTCAGACGGCCTTGTACGTACACTCCCAAATATGATTGCGACAATTGTCTGAGTCGATTCCGCGAGGCAGACATGTCCTTCGGCGAGACCCTCGTCAAGGGAAAGGGAGGGCAGCCGGACAGGAAACGGCGGACGTACTCCATCTCGAGTGAAGCACGTCAGCAGATCCGCAACGATATGTTGAGTGCGAATCCGTCGACTCCGGCAGAATCACTCCCCCCGCTTGAGGATGGGTTTGAGGCGGGAAAGGAGTGGCCTTGCTCCTGGCCGTTGGCGAGATTGTATTATGGTGGTGAAAGTCCCGAAGGCGACCAACACGTTCGTCAATGTATAAAATTTGCACGTAGTAATACCCACAACCCTGAGCCCCCAAAGGCATCCGCCAAGAAAGGGAGCAAATAATGAACCGCGCATGTCTTCCCATCTCCATGGCTACCGTATTTTTGATGATGGCATGCCATCATGAAGGTGGCTCGCACGCGCCTGTTCCGAGCAATGCAATCGCGTCCAAGAACTTGGGAGCAGCGACAACTCCAGCAGATACCCGGTCCGCCTTCTCGGATGGTGGCATTATGTCCAACGACGCGGGGATGGTGAAGGCTTCGGCGGACGCGCGATCTGCAACGCAGGACAGTGGTGTCAATTCCACGGGTCAACTTCAGGGGGCTTCGGCTCTTGCCACAACAGAGGACGCGCCTCGGCAAGCTAAGCAGGAACTTGCGGCTTGCGACGCGTCTAAAGCAGTGGATGTCGACCGAAAAGCATTACCAGTGGTTAGGAATTGGCTCGAAACGTACCGAGTTGTGATGAGAGGTGAGGGAAAGTCAGAAGTTGCAGGCAATTCTTCGGCAAAGCAAGCGCTGTGCGAACCTTATGGCTCTTGTGATGACCCTAACGGAGCCTTCTTTTGGGCTCGATTCCCTTGGGGGACCGATCCGGACTCTCCCTCTTTGAACGGTTTATGGGAACCCAGTATCATTGTGCGGCGTACGGATGGCAAGTTTGCTTTGATTGCTAGGCTTGAGAGTACGCAGTCATGGGGCGAATTGTGCGCCGGCGGTGACGGTTACCCCGTCGTCCTCCGATTTGAGCGAGATGGACTTATTCATGTGTGGGTTTCCTACACGGCATCCAATGAATATCGCGTTGGTTGCTTCCCCCATCGATCGCAGGCTGACATCTTTGTGGATCCAACCACCGGAGATCGAGTCTTCTCCTATTTTCAGGCAGGCAGCGAGAACTTGGTGGACGACGAGTCATTCCCTCCCATCCAATCGGTGAGCATTGTCAACAATCAAGCAATCTTGACGGGACCTAAATGCCATGTCGCGATAAAGCTTCCTGCAAAGAATGAGACCAAATGAGCCGCGCATATCTACCTATTGCCATGGTGACCGCGTTCGTGATGATGGCATGCCATCATGAAGGTGGCTCGCAAGCACCTATCTCAAGCAATGCAATCACGTCCAAGAACTTGGGAGCAGCGACAACTCCAGGAGAGACCCGGTCCATCTCCCCGGATGGTGGCATCATGTCCAGTGACGCGGGGATGGTGAAGACTCCGGTAGATGCCCGGTCTGTCTCGTCGGATGGTGGCGTTGATTCCTTGGGAGTCTCGACTCATGCTACGGCAGATGACGTGATCCGGCAAGCCAAGCAGGAGCTTGCGGCTTGCGGCGCGTACAACAGGGGTTGCGAAGAGACCTGTCCCGAGATACTGCCTGTTATTCAGGTTGATCGTCAGCATCTGATGACAGTTAGCAATTGGATTGAAACGTACCGAGTTGTGATGGGAAATGACGCAGAGCCAGAAGTTACAAGCAATTCTGCGGCAAAGAGCGCGCTGTGTGCGGCTAACCCTGATTTCATCTTTTTTCATGAAGGCGCTTGCAATAACCCTGGCGGAGCCTTCTTCTGGACTCAATTTCCTGAGATGGGGGAGAGCTACGCTATTCAAGGTATTGAGATACGATCTGACCGATGGGATGCAAACATCATAGTGCGGCTTAAGGATGGCACATTTGCTTTGGTTGAAGCATTTCAGCATACATCGTTCTCAACCGTTGGTTGCGGCTATGCCTCCGACAAAGAACACGTCACCCCCATCGTCAGATTTGAGCGCGGCAAACTAATTCATGTGCGGGCCCGCTACGGGGCGGTCGACTATCGCGGCTGCAGCGTTAGCTTGTCACAGGTTGACATTTTTGTGGACCCAACCACCGGTGACCAAGTTTTCTACTATTTCCAGCAATCTCAGGGGGACGATAAACCATTCCCTCCCATCCAGTCGGTGAGCATAGTCGACAATCAAGCAATCTTGACGGGCCCCCAATGCCACGTCGCGATAAGACTTCCTGCGAAGAACGAGACCAAATGAATCGTGCATATCTGCCCATCGCCGTTATAACCGCATTTTTGATGGTTTCATGCCATCATGCAGGTGGTGACTCGCGATTGGTGAAGGTTCCGGTAGAAGTCCGGTCTGTCTCGCCGGATAGTAGCGTCAATTCTTCGGGAGCCAGGACCCATGCTGAAGTAGATGACGATAATGTGCTTCAGCAAGCCAGGCAGGATCTTTTAGATTGTGGCGCGTATGGCGATATTCAGGTCAATCGTCAGGCGCTGTCAGTGGTCCGTGATTGGCTTGATATCTATGAAACCGTGATGGGAGGGGAGACGACTTCAGAAGTTGTAAGCAATTCTGACGAGGCAAAGAGTGCGCTGTGTGAGCCTGGAGGTTCAGGCTCCGAAGGCTTTTGCGATGACCCTAACGGTGCCTTCTTCTGGTCCAAATCCTTGACCTACGGATGCCGTGCCAATGTCCTTGTGCGACGCACAGATGGCCAGTTTGTTTTGGTTGATGATCTTGATACGACGTGGGGTCCGAGCGAGGAACGCAGCGATGAGCGCAGCGAGGACGCGACGGACGACGTATCGGAAGCAAGGGATACGAGGTGCACCGACGGCACCAAACCCGTCGTCCATAGTTTCGAGCGTGGTGGGTTTCTTCATGTGCAGGCCAATTACATGGTGGCCCAGGACGTTACGTCTGGCACTTCTAGCTACTCGTCGCAACTTGACGTCTTTGTGGATCCGACCGCCGGTGACCAACTTTTCTCCTATTTACAGCGAGACATGGTGATAGGCGGCGAAGAACCATTTCCCATCCAATCGATAAATATTGTCGACAATCATGCGATCTTGACGGGGCCAGATTGTCACGTCGCGATAAGGCTCCTCCCCGCAAAGAAAGTGACCAAAAAGTGAGCCGCACCTGTCTACCCATCGCCGTGATGACCGCATTCTTGATGATGTCATGTCGTCATGGAGGTGGTGATCCGCGAGTTCCCGTCTCAAGCCATGCAACCACATCCAAGAACGCAGGAGTAGAAAGGACTCCGGCGGAGGCTCGGCCTGACACACCGGATGGTGGCGTTGATCCCGAGAGAGCCAGGCAGGATCTTGAAGCTTGCGGTGCTGGTCATATTCAGGTCGATAGTGGGACGATGGATATCTGCAGCCTTGCCTCGTCTGGCGACTGCGGCGTGTCAGGCGCAATTGACGTCGATCGTAAGAAGCTGCCGGTAGTCCGCAATTGGCTTGAAACGTACCAAGTCGTGATGAGAGCGGGGGATACAGGTTTGCGAGTTGCGAGCAATTCTTCGGCAAAGCGCGTGCTGTGCGAGCCCGATGGCTCTTGTGATGATCCTAACGGCGCCTTCTTCTGGGCCAAAAGTCCCTTTGGTTTCATTGCTTATGGGCAGGCTGGCCCTGGCTTTGAATGCCATGCCAATGTCCTTGTGCGACGCACGGATGGAAAATTTGCTTTGGTTGCAGACCTCGAGATGGCGAGGATTGCGAGCAGAGAGTATACGTTGCCCACGGACTCCGGGTGCGTCGACGGGGCCACCGTCATCAGTTTTGAGCAAGGGGGACTCATTCATGTGCGGGCCCAACACACGTTGTTCCATGACCAGATGATTGGCCGCCTTTCCCGCTCATCGCAAGTTGACATCTTTGTGGATCCAACCACCGGTGAGCGAGTCTTCTCCTATTTGCAGCAAGGCAGCGAAGATGGAGGAGACGACGACAACAAGCCGCTTTCCATCCAATCGGTAAGCGTTGTCAACAACCAGGCGATCTTGACGGGACCCAAATGTCATGTCGCGATAAGGCTCCCATGACGATGCGGGCTCTTACGGAGGAAAGGGTATAGGAGAATGAAGCTTCTGGTGCACGGGGCACAACTTCAGTGCGATCAAGGGTCCAGCCCATCCCAGCTTACGGTGCTGCCCACGAATCGTGGCGCCGTTACGGGCGCTCACGTCGCCACCGAACAGGACTTCGTCCCCCTCACGAATATCGCCCCCTTTGGCATGTGTCGCTCGCCCTCCAACCCCCAGGTGGCTGCAGCAAAGGCACCGCAGCCGTGCGTTCCAAATATCACTGTGCCGTGGACGTCGGTCAGCTCGGAGATCAAGTTGAACGGCCTCCCTGTGCTCAACGACACGTCCATGTGCAAATGCGCGTGGGCGGGAACCATTCGTCCGGCAAGCGCCGGACAGGATCCCGTCAGCATTCATCCGTGGACAGCCCCCGCGCCAAGCAAGAAGGCAGCGTCAACTGCGGGTGCCAGCACTCCGGCGGGTCGTTCCAAGAACGCGCTTGTGTCCACGAGCAAGCCGGCTTCACAACCTCCAGGACCCCAGGTCTCCAAACCTGCTGCGCCTAGCGCTGCCCCGAAGACGTACTTCCGTGTGAAGTTTGTCGACAAGCTCGCAACGAGCGATCCGATTCCCGACTTGGATGCGATGGTGAAATCCGGGAACCGGAGCGCGCTCCTCTTTAGGGCAAACGGGATCGGTGCCCTCTGGCTCGATGAACCCGAGGTCTCACCAGGGGACACCGTGAGCGTGACGTCGATCTTGGATCGACGGGAGGGGGACCAAAACATCATTGTTTACGACGAATATGCGGCGTCAAATTTGCCTACGGACACCCCCAACAACGTCATCTTGATTCCAGACAAGCGAAAAATCGCCAATGCCATTGCGGCTGCGCATTCCATTCGCCGGCGGGCTTCATGGGGGGCGCGGCCGCCCAAAAAGAGACGCATGGACCAAGATTGGGACTTTACAACGGTGGTCATTCACCATTCTGGCAATCGCGACTTGAAAGATGCCAAGGCGATTCAAGACATGCATATGGACCCATCCGGTCCAGACAATTTTGACGATATTGGGTACCAGTACCTGATTGCCAACGACGGCACGATCTTCGAGGGGCGTTTTCTTGCTTACAAGGGATCGAACGTGCAGATGGCGAATACCGGCAAAATAGGAATTCTCCTCATGGGCGACTTTCAGCCAGACTGGTCTGATGGGTTCGGCATGTTTACGGACAAGCCGACACCTGCTCAGATCCAATCGACCATCGACCTCGTTGGAACACTCAAGAGATTTTTCCCGCTGAATGCACTTGGCGGGCATCGTGACTACAAGCATGGGACAGAGTGTCCGGGCGATGTGCTTTATGTGCAAATGGGCTCACTTCGAGCGGCTACTGGGCTTGGCGGCCCATGATTGCAAAACCTGTCATGAAGGCCATTCTCGTCTTCATGCTCATACTATCCAGTATTCTGTGGATCCTTCGGCTATCTATCGTTGCAGTGTATTGTCCCGATCGAGGACTTGACGGCATTGCCGTCCGTCGCAGCCTGGACCTGACGGTTCGCAAAGAAATCACGCCATCTGATCTCACGTCGTATTCTTACTTGCTGAAGCCAGGGCCAACTCATCGCCTCCTTATAATAGCTGTTTATTTGTGGGGCATTGTCGTTGGGTCCTTCGTAACTACCAGCATCTTGCTGCTGTTGGCACTTCGATATTGGACCACTCGCAAGACTCGGCCAAACGATTTGCTAGATCCTGGACAAGAACTTGCCTGGCTGAAGTTGGCACGAAACGTATTCATCGCCATCTTCTTTTTTTGCTTTGCACTGAGACTTTTTACCGTGGCAATCATCTACCCCGGTGACGCGCTAGAGGCGCTTGCTTTGCGGTCCATGCCGATGCTCGAGAATGAAGTTAAGGTTCACGGTGACGAACCGAGCTTCACTTACGCATTCATTCTCGCACCCGACCACGGTCGGTCTGGTGAGCTTAATCTGTACTTCGCTTTCGTGAATGTAGTTTTCCCGATATCGGCCATTTTCAGCGCCATGCTGATTGCGGGCTGTCGTCGAATGAAAGTCCTATCCGGCGAAGCACCATGAAGTGCTCGATTGCCCCAGGCACAAATCGGCGTCGGCCTTTGCAGCTCGAGCCCTGAACAAGACCCCAATGCATGTGTACTCCACAATGGAGTACAGTCCCATCCCATCCCGCAAGCCATCCTCACTCCTCGAGCTGGCGCAGTCGCTCGTCGCAGTTCATGCACGCCCAACCTCGTGGGACGGCGAATCGCGCAGTCGCGAGCGTCGCACCGTGAGGAGCCAGTCGCGAAGTTCGTTTTCGTTCGGTGGATCCTCGGGCAGCAGACTCGTCTCGCGTGCTGCATCCAATCGATCGAAGAGCGCATCGATGCGTGGTCGCCATGCTTCGAGCTGCTTCGGATCGAGCGGCACACGCTCTCCAGCACGCTTTCGTTCGATCAAGTCTGCGGCGTCGGGTACGTCGTAGTCACTCATGATCGCTGCGAGGTTCGGTTCGACTTCGCCGGTCTCGAGGAGATGAATGCCCGTGAGTGTCGTGCGAAGTACATAAAGAAGTTTCTTCGCCGTCGGCTCCTTTTCGAGAAAGCGAAGTTGGTTTCGTGCAAAGCCGTTGTAGTGACGATAAACGCGCCGGCTCAACGCTCGTTGAACGATGGGCCGCAGTTCGCCGACGAGTTTTGACGCATACGGCGTCATCCGCCCGAGAACGCGCTCGATGAAGTTTCCGTTGCCGCCGAGGATGCCGGCGAGCGCATGCGCGAGCTCGTTCGACGTGTAATCGACTTCGACGCCATCGATGATCTCCGCGCGGTCGATCGTCGGCGCGGGCGGTTCGAAGCCGAGAAGATCGGTGGTGTTTGCGACATGAATCGCCTTCAGATCGAGATCGCTATCTGGCGAAGGAAAGCCGTATGCGTGTGCTCCGCTTAGGTACACAACGACGTGTTCCCGTAGCGCCTCCTCTTCTTCGAGGACGCGCTTCATCACTGCGGCCTGCGTGGTGGTGAGCACGTCGGTCACGTGTTTGGGCAACATCATTCGTTCCATATGGCCTCCGGCGCTGGCGGCGCATCCTTGCCGAACGGTCCTTCCGCGCGCGTGATCCATCGACGAGCGAGCTCCTCACCAATGCGTCGAAGAAGTACGTCGATGCGAGCAACGTCGGGTCGCCGCGGCAAGCGAGAAGCATCTCGAGCGGCCTCGAGCTCGGGTGCCATCGCGTCGGCTTCGGCTAGGACATCCGCGAGCGCAACCTCGCCGCGCTTGATGGCAAGCAGGCGCGTGCGCAGCGGCTCGGCGACTGCAAACGTCGGCGTCCCTTCGCAAAGCCACCGCGTGGCCGTCGCAAGAAGCCGAACGAGGTTGTACGCGTTCTTCGGACGAAGCTCGCGAGGCAGCTCGAAATCCGCGGACTTGTCGCGCGCGAAACGCACGAGTGCCGCGAACTCGTTCGCGTCGAGCAGTCCTTGATCGTGCATCGAGCGATAGAGCTGCTTGATGTACTGCTTGGCCAGATGGATGCGATCTGCTTCTGAGGGAGCCGCGCGCGTCGACACCTCCGCGAGTCTCTTTGCGAGAGCATCGAGCGTGCGCTCCGGATCTTCGCGCAGCCAGTCGAGTACGACCGTGCGATGCTCCGCGAGCCGCAAGCCTTGTTCGAGCCGACGAAGTTGTCCGAGCGCGTAGCGTCCGAAGGTGCCGTAGATCTCAATCGAGACAAACGCATCGCGCGCCTCGAGCATCCACTCGCCGATGGGATCGCGCGCAGTTGCTTCCGGGAGGAACAACATCTCAAGCGTGTTCGGATCTGTGCGTAGTGCCTGCTTCGCGGCCTTCGTCGTCGACCAATACGTGGCGCTCCCGTCCGCGCTCACGAGATCTTCGGGCGCCGCAACGAGGCCCAGCGTCCACGGCAGCGGGAGCGCGAAGACGCCGCGTCGATCTTCGTCCGACGTCGCGTCGGCGAGACCCCACGCGCGCGATCCCACGACGGTCTCGAGCACGACGCATGATTTGAGTGCGTCCCAGGCTTCGGCGCGTCGATGCGCATAGAGTGCTTGTCCAACGCGACGCGGGGTGAGCTCGTCGCGCGCGAACTGCAGGATACCAACTCCAACGACGGTCACGTCGATGGCATCGCCGTCCACTTTCGTCACGCGTCCCACAGTGCCTTGGGGAACGCGCCGCTCCCCGACAACACGATCGACACGCGTGACCACTTCTGTGCCGTGAGGAAGCGGTACGGAGCGCGAGTCGAGTCGCTCGAGATTGCGGAGCCGAAGGTCCATCTCGAAGTAGGCTACTTCATCGTTCGGCCGGGTTCCCTCCCTGTACACCACCGCAGTCGCGTCGAGAGCGGTCTATTGGGCCCGCCGCGGACGCCGCGGCGCGGGCCTGGTGGCAAGCTGCTTCTTCAATGCCGCGACCTCCTCTTCGAGCTCGCGGTGGACCGTGTCTGCGTGCCTTGACAGCTCAACGTCGAGTTCCGCGAAGCCTTTGGCGGTCTCGGCGCGATGCGCATCCACCTTGGCTTCGAGCGTGCCGAGCTTCGTCTCAAGCGCCGAAAGACCGTCCTTCGTTGCCATCTCATTGCGGAGCGCAGCGAGATCATTCTTCGTCTCGTCGCGGGCCGCAGCGAGATCATTCTTCGTTGCCATCTCACTGCGGAGCGCGGCGAGATCATTCTTCGTCTCGTCGCGGAGCGCAGCGAGATCATTCTTCGTTGCCATCTCACTGCGGAGCGCGGCGAGATCATTCTTCGTCTCGTCGCGGAGCGCAGCGAGATCATTCTTCGTTGCCATCTCATCGCGGAGCTGCCGGAGCATCTCCATCACGTCACGAAGCGTCGGATCAGACATCGTGTTCTAACAGTAATGGAGCGCGCCGCATTCGGGCAAGGATCGCCGGGAACGCACACGGCAGGGAGCAGAGCGGGATCGCGGCGAGTCGTCACCCGCCGTCGGCCGGCGGCAGCTCCTCGCCATCGAAAGAAATGAACTCCGGCTCTGCATCCTCCTCGTGTTCGATGCCGAGCGTGGTCTCGAGACGGAGGATTCTCTCGCGGAGTTTTTCGTTCTGCGCGACGAGTGCGCGCACCATGTCGAGCACGGGATCGGGCAAGTTCGCGTGGTCGAGTGCAGCGTCGAAGCGATGCTTGGCCGGCACGATGACGCGCGCAGGAACGCCCACGACCGTGGCGCCCGAGGGAACGGGCCTGACGACGACGCTCCCTGATCCAATGCGCGCTCCCTCGCCGACGTCGATCGCACCAAGGATGCACGCGTTCGATCCAACGACGACGCGCGACGCAAGCTGCGGGTGGCGCACGACGCGGTTCAGCGACACGCCGCCGAGCACGACCCCCTTGTAGAGCAGGCAATCGTCGCCCACCGTGGCGGTCTCGCCAATGACGATGCCCATGCCGTGATCGATGAAGACGCGACGACCCAGTTTCGCTCCCGGATGGATCTCGATGCCGGTCAGAAAACGATTCGTATGACTGATTGCACGCGCCGAGAGCGACGCGCCACTGGTCCATAAATCGTGTGCGATGCGGTGCATCCAGATCGCATGCACGCCCGGGTAGAGCAGTGTGACCTCGACGGCGGAGCGCGCGGCCGGATCGTTCTTACGTACGGCATCGACGTCCTCGCGAACGCGCGCGATCACCGTTGAAGCACTCTTGAGCCAGCGAAATGCAGCCTTGAGGAGAACCATGGACTCTTGAAAGCGGTCAAAACATGACCGCGCCCGCATCACATTAGCGTAAGTCTCTGAGTCCATGACGTCCGTATTGCTTCCCCAGCGGGTCAAGAAACTCGAGATTTCGCGCCGCGACTCCGTGGCCGACTACGGCATGTTTCGTGTTGAGCGCCTCGCGTATCCAATGCTGCCGCGTGACGTGTTCATCTTCGCGTGCTCCGACTGGTGCAACGTCGTCGCAGAGACGTCCGCAGGCGAACTCGTCTTCGTCTGGCAGTATCGTTTCGGAACCGATGCGTTGTCGCTCGAAGTTCCCGGCGGCGTCATCGATCCCAGCGAAACGCCCGAGGAGGCCGCGCGGCGCGAGCTCCGCGAAGAGACGGGCTACGAGGCAGAATCCTTCGAGCTCTTGTCCGTCGTCGAGCCGAACCCGCCGCTGCAAGGCAACCGGTGCTTCACCTACCTCGCGCGCGGCGCGAAGCTCACGGGCACGACGGCTTTCGACGAGCTCGAAGATCTCGAGGTCTTGCTCGTTCCGAAAGGCAGCGTCGAGGCGCTCATCACGGGCGGCGACGTCACCCACGCGCTCGCGGTCGTTGCGATCGAATCCTATCTACGTATGCAGCGTGACGTCGCACCGAGTTGGAATGCGATCGAGCAAGAGCTCGAAGCTATCGAAAAGCTCCAGAAGGATAAAGTGTTTGAGCTCGCGCGCCGGCTCAAACCTGGACTCACGATGGAGGATATCCAGAATCCTCACGACTTTCCCGAGCTCGGCGATCCCGATTGGCATTATGCCGACGGTATCCTCACGGGTATCCAATCTGTGATGAGCGCGTTGCGCGCCATGCGAAATCGTTATGGCGGCGCCCACTTGCGTTGAGCCCGAAATCCGTGGCTCACGCTCCGCTTCTTTCGAGAGCCACGGCTTTCGGGCTCAACGAAGCGCAATGTGTGCGCATGGCCATTGGACTTTTCAGATTCAGCGCAACTGAGTTGCGCTGAAATCGGGGAATCATGAAAAAGAAACGCGACAAGAAAGATAAAGATACAGAATCCCATCGACCGAAGTTCGATGGATTCAAGCCGCTCGCCGAATCGAAGGAACTCCAAGACCAATTCCAGACGAAGAAGAAAGAAGACGCGAAGAAGGCCGAAGGAGCGTCGAAGCATGAAGGCAAGCCCGCTCCCGCGCATCGTTCGAAGGCTCCCGTGCACGCGAGCACGCCGTCCTCGAGTGCCGATGACGAGCTCACCTTCCATCGCATGATGTCCGGGGTAACGCCGCTCGATCGCGAGGGCGCTTCGCGCATGCCGGTGACGAGCGAGGTGCACGCGCCGGATCCTCGCAGAGCGAAGGAGGCCGCGAGCGAGCGCATGCGCCGAGAAACGGCTGAAGCGCTCGAGCACCTCCATGATCTCGTTGACGACGCCGCGAAGTTCGAAATCACCGACGATGGCACGCGCGTCGAAGGGCGTCGAACGGACGTATCGCCGAGCCTCTTGCGGAGCCTGCGACGCGGACTCGTTCCCATCGACGCACAGCTCGATCTCCACGGTCTCACCGCCGCCGAGGCACGTGAACGCCTTGCGGACTTTCTTCGTGAGATGCGTACGCGCGGCGAGCGATGCGTGCTCGTCATCCACGGCAAGGGCGAACGTGCGCCGGGTGCCGGCGTTCTTCGCGGAGAGATGACCGCATGGCTTTCGCAGGGGCGCGCACGCAAACACGTCGCCGCATTCACAACCGCCGCCGCTGCGGACGGCGGTGAAGGGGCAATCTACGTGGCCCTCCGCCGATAACCGCTTTCGATTTGCCGCGATCTCATCGTTGGGGCCTGCGCTGCGGTCCTCTGACGGAGCCGTGCGACGGCGTGTGCGTGTGCTACCAGCACACGCACCAAAGCCACACAAGGCTGTTCCGGTCCGCTGCTCGGCCCCGCCTCGACCTCGCGGCAACTTGAAAGCGGTCTGCCTCCATGTATCTTCTCCTCTTGTTGCGCGCGCCCCTCGATACCAACGTTGCCGTCGAGTCGCCCGAGCACATCGTGTTCGACTACCGCGTTGCGGGACCCGCGCGGCGCTCGTTCGCGCACGTGATCGATTTGTTCTTGTGCTACGGCGCCGTCACGCTCCTCGTGCTCGTCATCGCCTTCGCATTCATGGGCGGCCGCACGCCGAGCATGTCCATGTTCGCTGCGAAGGTCGGCTTCAGTCTCGTGCTCCTCGCCCTCTTCGCTGCGCAATGGATTTACTTTGCCGCGTGGGAGGCCGTGCTCGGCCGAACGCCCGGGAAGATGTTGCTCAGTCTGCGCGTCGTGACGACCGAGGGACGACCGATCGGGATCAAGGCTGCGGCGCTCCGCAACCTCTTACGCGCTGCCGATTTGCTCCCAACTGCATACGTCGTTGGTGTCGTCTGCATGGCGGCGACAACGCGCTTTCAGCGCCTTGGAGATCTCGTTGCCGCAACGATGGTCGTCGTGCCCGCACGCGCAACGAAGGCAACGGCGCTTGCCCTCGTGCCGCCGGCAGCGCCCGACGAACTTGCGTCGTTGCCCGACGAAATCTCGCTCGACGAAGACGAGCGATCGAGTATCGAGCTTTTCTTACGACGCCGGCACGCTCTCGGCCGCACGCGCGAGCAGGAACTTGCAGCCATGATCGCTCGTCCCATTGGGGAGCGCGTCGGATTTTGGCACCCCGATCCGGCGCGCCTGCTCGCACTCGTTTATGATCGCGCCGTCAACGCCGGCCGCACCGAGGCACCCTCATCGCGACGCTGGCCTGCCGTCGTACCGGAGGCGCGATGAGTGTCGCGTCCGCGTTGACGGAGAGAGCGTTCGCTGATCGGCGCATGAGCGACTGGGAGGAGCTCGACGCGATCTTGCGCAAAGCTTCCACCACGCGCTTGCGCAAACTTTCGAAACACGAGATTTTGCGCCTTCCGCCGCTCTATCGAAACGTCTGCGCCGATCTCGCTGCCTCGCAAGCCGCGCGCTACAGCGCGCCGCTCGTCGACTATCTCCGAGGTCTCGCGGCGGCGGCGCACACGCTGCTTTATGCGCGAGGCGGCTCGTTCGGTCGATTGCGCGACGGCACGCTCCGCTACGGTTGGTTCGTTGCATTTCCTCGCACGGTCCGCGCGCGATGGCGCGCGATGGCGCTCGCGGCCGGTCTCTTCTTCGTTCCGCTCGCGATCGGTGCAGTCCTCACGCTTCGTGATCCAAGCTTCGCATTTCGCATCGTTCCGGAGGCCATGCTTCGTCCGCTCACGGAGTCGTATGCGCGTGGGTTCGCAGACGGCCGTGACGCGGGCGAGTCCGCAATGATGGCGAGCTTCTACATCAACAACAACATCGGCATTGCGCTTCGCTGCTTCGCGCTCGGGATCTTCGGCGGTCTAGGCTCGGTGTTCTACCTCGTGCAAAACGGCATCTCGATCGGCGCCATCGTCGGTTACGTCACCTCGCAGGGGGCGGGCATGAACATCGTGACGTTCGTCGTTGGCCACGGTTCGCTCGAACTCGGCGCCATCGTTCTCGCCGGAGGCTCCGGGCTCTCGCTCGGCTGGTCGATCATCTCTCCGGGCGATCGCACGCGCCTCGCTTCTCTGCAGTCGGCTGCCCGCGAAATCATCGTGATCGTGTTCGGTGCAGCCGTCATGCTGCTCATGGCTGCCGGTCTCGAGGGGTTCTGGTCCGCCTCGAGCGTGCCGCGCACGATCAAGCTTGCGGTGGGCGCGGCGCTCTTCCTTCTCCTCAGTCTCTACGTGGTCCTCGCGGGACGCGGCAAAGGCAGCCAACGCAGCAAGAGCAACCAAAAGGTTGCATCATGAGCGGGCTCGATATCCTTCGCTCGCGTGTTACTTTTCGCGACCGGCCGCTCGTCGACGTGTTGGATCTCGCGCTGCGATTCGTCGTCGTTCAGGGGAGCGCGTACACGAAAGTCGCGCTCGTCGTGCTCGTGCCCGCTCTCGCCGTGACGCTCGTGGTGGCTCGCCATGACGGTTGGCCGTGGGCGTGGGTGTCGGCTCTCGTTCTCGGACTGTTTGCCGAGGTGCCATTTACGATCCTTGCCTCGCGTCTCGTCTTTCAGGACGAAGTCCGGGTGAAGGACGTCGTTGTCGCTTCTTTTCGGGCGCTTCCGCGCGTTCTGGCAATGCGTTTTCTTTGGGCGCTCACGATCGTTGCCAGTGCGTTCATGTTGCTCATGCCCGCGCTATGGGTCGGAGCAAGTTTGGTCTTCGCGTCGGAGGTGCTTCTGCTCGAACATGCCGGCGTGGTGTCGTCGCTCTTGCGCTCGCTTCGGATCAGCACCTCGTCGCTCGGTGCAACCATCGCAGGCGCACTCTTGCTTGCGGTCTTCACGGCTCTTGCCGTGCCGCTTGCCGACATCAGCGGGCGCACGATCATCGATGATCTCTTGCAGTTCCGTCCGCCGGCATCTGCCTTCGACGAAGGAGGCAGCGTGCTCGCCATGCTTGGCTGGTTCGGCGCCCTCCCGTACCTCACGACCGCGCGCTTTTTTCTCTATCTCAACGTGCGCACGCGCGACGAAGGTTGGGACATCCAAACTCGCTTCGCGACCATTGCGGCACGCGCCGATCACGAAGGGATGCGTTCGTGATCCCGCGTAGACTCGTGCATTGTGCAAATATTGGCGCGTTCGTCGTTGCGCTCGCCACCACGGCTTTCGCGGCTCCCGGATCCGATGCGCACGTCGACGAAGCACGCGCCGAACAGGCGCGCTCCGCGTTGAAGGCCGCACGGCGCGAGCGTCACGACACGTTCTGCACGGCGCCGACAACGCCGCTGTCTTTCGAAGGAATGTCGCTCTGTCCCCTCGCTTCCGAGATCGAGGACTGCGCGGGCTTTGCCGCCGCGTGCGAGATCAAGCCCGCCATCAAAGAGAGCCCCCCCTGGCTCGAGTCGCTCGGCCGACTGCTTGCGTCCGTCGCTCACGTGCTGCTCTGGCTTTTCGTTGGCGCCATCATCACAATCCTCTTTGTACCCATCGTCCTTGCGATCGCGCGGCGAACGCGCGACGCGAGGCTTCGATCCACGAAAGTGAAGCCGAATCTCGCGACGGTGCTCGCTCCGGCGAATGAGGTCGATGCTGCAGTCCTCTCGGATGCTGAATCCGCGATGCGTCTTGCCGACGAGTACAGAGAGCGCGGTGAGTATGCACGAGCGACGTCGCTCTACCTCGCGGCGGCTCTCGCAGCGCTCGCGAATCGAGGCAGCATCCAGCTTGCGCGCCACCGCACGAACGGAGAATACGTGCGGAGCTGCAGGCACGACGCTTCGCGTAGCGCGCTCCGAGAGATTGTCGCCGAGGTCGACAAGACCGAGTTCGGCCACGTCACGCCAACGGCCGAGAGCATGGCGCATGTTGCATCGCGAGCTTCGTGGCTCGTGCGAACGGCGATCATGACCGCACTCGTCGCGATGGCGCTCTCCGCCGTCGGCTGCGTGCGCGGTGTCTCTGCTGCGGCCGATCCAGCGGGGGATGTGCTGCCCATGGACGTCATTCAGCGCGCCGGCTTCGACGTCGGGTATCTCACGACTTCCATCGCAAGCTTGCCGATCCCGAAGGATGACGATCACGCGGCGATGCCGATCGTCGTTGTCGATGCTGACAAGGTTCCACTCGACGTTGAATCTGCCGCGCACCTCATGCGCTGGGTCACGCGCGGTGGCGTGCTCATTGTCTTGGGTCCACCCGTTCGTTGGCCGGAAGAACTCCATGCATCGCGCGACGACGCGACAAGTCGCGATCTGCGCGTCGGATCACTTGCGGGTGCTCGCGTTGCGCGTCAAGACGCGCTCGTTTTTCCTGGCGCCGATCCTGTCGCGCACCTTGGGGACAAGGTTTATGCGGCCGTTCAATCGATCGGACGAGGCACGGTGCTCGGCATTGCGAACGACGACCTTTTTACGAATGCTGGCGTGGCCCGCGGAGACAACGCCGTTGCGCTCGTGACGTTGTTCGATCTCGCAGAAGATGTCCGCACGGACGACGATGAGGCCATCTCGTCGGGTCGCGTCGTGCGGGTTGCTCGCAGACAAGACGGTGTCTCGCCGCCGACCACGCCCGGTTCCGCGCTCTCGCAATCGGGCCTCGGCGCGGGAACGTGGCATGCACTTGGTGCTGCGCTCATCTTGTTCCTTGCAGTAGGTGTGAGGCACGCGCGTCCGAGGCGTGCTCCGGCGCCTGCGCGTCGCGCGTTTCGCGAGCACGTGGAAGCCACCGGCGCGTTCTACGAACGTGCGGGAGCAAGCGTGTACGCGCTCGCGTCGTACGGTCGTTTCGTCGAAATGCGTCTACGCGAACGCTTGCCTCGAGGCACCGATCCGGTGGCTTTTGTCGCGGCGCGTGCAGGTATTTCGGCCGAGGAGATCTCCCAGATCTATGAGCGTGCAACGCACGCCAAGGCGGAGGATCCTCCGAAAGGCGACGAGCTCGAAGTGATCGAGAAATTGCGCGACGCGCTCGTCACGACCTTTAGGTCGAGCTGATTTCTTACGCGAACGTACCCACGAGAGTTCGTGCTTCGACGACGTTGTCCTCGATGCTGCAATAGGTCCAGCCGCCGTACCGGCCGATCGAGTAAACGTCGTGCTCGCGCAGCATCGCGGCGAGACGTGTGCATTCTGCAATGGATCGCTGTGTAATATGCACATATGCGGGATCCATCACGACCGAGTGCTCGGCGACGAGGCGATGATCCTGGATGACTCCGGCGCGTTTCAGATCGAGAAGGACGTTCTCGCGTGTCCGCACGACATCCACGGCGGCATCCTTCGCGTAGCCGAGCTCCACGTAGATGCTGAGTCGATCGGCGTCGAAAATGTTGTCGTAAAACCCAACGCGGTAAAACGACAGCAGTCGATCCGGAAAATAAATCCAGTGGACGTCAGATTGGCCCTTTTTGTCGAATCCGAAATTGAAAACAAGCACCTTGTTCCATGAGAACGCGCCTCTGTCGTGCGGGACGTCCGCAAGCCGTACGAATTGCTCGAGCGGTATCGATGACACGAGCCGGCCAAAGGCGATCTCACGCTTCGACGTCTTCGCAACCTTCGCCGCGAGATCCACGGACATGAGGCGCTCGCCAAGCGCAATGCCGTCCTCGCGTACCGCGCCTGCGATGGCCTTGACGTACTCCATCGCGCCGCCCTCGGGATACGTGAATGATGCGTTGTAACTTGCGTTGTTTGCGATCTTCATGTTGCGCACGATGTCCGTCAAATCTGCCTTCGGGAAGAAGCGGCCCATGGCGTCTTTGTCGAGCGCGGAGAGATCCGTGGCATAGAGCTTTTCGTTGTACGGAATGAGGAATTTCTCTGCGATGGATCGGCCGAAGCGCGCATAGAGCATCGCTTTGAAATTGTTCTCGTCGGTGATGGGTGGGGCGGAGGCTCCGAGCAGTTCGCGCGGCGCGCGTGCAAAGTACAAATCGTAGAGGCAATCAATGAAATCTTCGCGAGGGAGCTGATGAATGTTCTTTTGGAATGGAAAATCGATTTGCCGCCCTTTGAATGCAATCAACGATTTTTTTGTGATTTTGCGGATACGCTGCCCCGTCATGCGCTCGCGGAGCCAAGCCTCGATCTCCGGGTGTTTGAAGTGGAAGAAGTGCCCCGAATAATCCCAGACGAATCCATCCTTCTTGACGGTTTTGCAGTAACCGCCAATCTCGCGGTCCGCCTCCATCACGAGGTAATCCGAATCTCCGCGTGCGCTCAGAGCCGCAGCGGTGGCGAGCCCGGTGATGCCTGCACCAACGATCAACGTTGCGAACTTCTCCATCGGACAGCCAACCTAATGTGCCATTGCAGCGCGAGCAAAGGTAAGCTCCCGTCCGTCCATGAACGCAGAGCAGTTTCAACTCGTCTTCGATCGCATGATCCGCCAGATGGCCAGAGTCGTCGTCGGTCAAGAGGATCTCGTGACCGGCGTGCTCGTGGCGTCACTTGCCGGCGGCCACGTGCTCGTCGAGGGCGTACCGGGACTCGGAAAGACACTCTTGGCACGCGCATTCGCACGCGTCACGGGTGCGAGCTTCAAGCGCGTGCAATTTACACCCGATCTCATGCCGAGCGATATCACGGGCTCGAGCATCCACGATCGCAGGAGCGCTGATGCCGCTCACGCCTTCACGTTCGCGCCAGGCCCCATCTTCTGTCAGCTCTTGCTCGCCGACGAGATCAACCGCGCGCCAGCAAAGACGCAGTCCGCATTGCTCGAAGCCATGCAAGATCGGCAGGTGACCGTCGACGGCGTCTCGCGCCCGTTGCCCGCACCGTTCGTCGTCGTCGCAACCCAGAATCCCGTCGAGTCGCAGGGCACTTATCCGCTGCCCGAAGCGCAGCTCGATCGCTTCCTCGTCAAGCTCACGGTGACTGATCCGCCGCGCGAGGTAGAGCAGCAGATCGTCAAAAACCACACGCTCGGCTTCAACCCGAGCGATCTGTCTCTCCTCGACGCTGTGACGACGCCCGAGGAAATCCTCCAGATGCACGCGTTCGCAACCAGCGTGCACGTCGACGACGCGATCATCGCCTACGCCGTCGACCTCACTCGCCGCACGCGCGAAGATCGCGCGATCGAACTCGGCGCTTCCCCGCGCGCATCGATTGCCATGATGAAGACCGCGCAGGTGATTGCTGCGAGCGCCGGACGAAGTTTCGTTACGCCCGACGACGTCAAGCCGATGGCGAAAGCCGTCCTCCGCCACCGCGTGATCTTGCATCCGGACGCCGAGTTGCAGGGCATCACCGCCGACGAGCGCATCGAAGACATCTTGCGCTCGTTGCCCGTCCCACGCGCGGTCGCATGACACTCATCCCAACACGGAGGTTCGTCGTGCTCGCGTTCGCCTCGACGGCGATCGCGGTGGCGACGGGTCTTGCGCGTCTCCCCAACGCACCGTGGATGGTTCTCGACGTCGTCGTCATCGCGATAATTTCCATCGATGCCGTCCTTCTCCGTACGGGTCGCCCGCGCCGCTCGAGGGCCTTCGAGGTGGAGCGCCGCGCGGCGCAAATCTTCTCGGTCGGGCGCGGCAATGCGGTCACCCTAACGTTGCATAATACAACCACGCGCAGGCTGCGCGGCACGGTGATGGATGATCCGATCGACGATGGGGTGGTGTCGGGTCTGCCGGGCATTTTCGATTTGTTGCCGGGTGCGAGTGCAGCGCTCAAGTACGAAATCACGCCCACGCGGCGAGGCAAGCGTCAGCTTCGCGCCGTCACGGTGCGCTACGGCTCACCGCTCGGCCTGCTCGATCGACAAGAGCGTTTCGAGCGTCCGCAAGACGTCGATGTCTACCCTGACGTGCATGCTGCACGCACCCTCGAGATGCTGCGTCGCCAAGGTCGCCAAGACGCGCGCATGGGCAGTCTTCGCGTGCGCGGCGGAGACACCGAGTTCGAGCGACTTCGGCCTTACCAAGTCGGCGACGAAATCCGGCGCATCGATTGGCGCGCCTCGGCGCGGCGCGACGAGCTTGTCGTGCGGCAGTTCCAAGCTGAATCCGATCAAAACGTCGTCTTCGCGATCGACGTCGGTCGCGGCATGCGCGGCGAGAGCCAAGGCATCACGAGCATCGATCGCGCACTCGGCGCCTCTCTCCTTGCCGCAGATGTTGCTCTTCGCGGCGGCGATCGCGCGGGTCTCTTGACGTTCGACGACAAACCTCGAAGCTTCCTCCGACCGAGCGGGGGCGCGCTTGGCGGACGCAAGCTGACGCGCGCCGCATATGCGCTCGACGCGGGACTTGCAGCGACCGACTACCGTTCTGCGATGCTGTTTTTGAAGACGCACGTAAAAGCGCGCTCGCTCTTCGTCGTCTTCACGAATCTTCTCGAGCCGCGGAGCGCGCGCGATCTCGCCTCGGCGGTCAAGAGCCTTCTGCCCCGGCACCTGCCGCTCTGCGTGCTCATGCGCGACGAAGAGATCGAACAGCTAGCGACTGCTCCCGTGCGGGGCGAAGGCGACGTCTTCGTTCGCGCGGCCGCCGCCGAGTCGCTCGTGTGGCGAGACAGCATTGTCCGAAGTCTGCGCAACGCCGGTGCATTGGTGCTCGACGCGCGTCCATCGGAAGTCACACCGCTGCTCGTGAAGCGCTATCTCGAGATCAAAGCCCGCCGCCTTCTTTAGCCGCTTTCGATTTGGCGCGATCTCATCATCGACGGCGCCTTCGGCGCTGTCGGCCCCGCCTACGGCGGGACCTCCGTGGCCCTTCCTGCGCACGGACGGGGAAGGCTGTTCCCGGTCCGCTGCTCGGCCCCGCCGGGAACCCCGAGCAGGTTGCGGACCGAGTATTTTGGCCGAGTTGCGAGGTGCGTGTGCAAGTAGCACACGCACACGGCGTCGCACCGCGAAGCCAGTAGCGCGAGGCGCTCCGACGAGAGCTGCTGGTGCAGCTTGAGGAGGAGCAACGAAGCGATGCGACGCAAATCGACCAAAAGACGACGGGAGCAACCTACGAGGGATTCCAAACCTCGCGCCAACTTGAAAGCGGCTAAGCAGCGCCTTCGATTTTATCGAGGCGCGTAGCGTGATTGTCGATCTTGGCTTTGATGTGCTTCACGTCATCGGAAACGTCCAACACGGCACGCTGGGTCAGTTTTACGTCCCGTTTGAGTTCTTTCAACTCACATTTGAGTTCTTTCAACTCGCACTCGAGTTCTTTCAACTCACATTTGAGTTCTTTCAACTCACACGAAACGGTCTGCCGAAAGTCGCCCACTTCGGACAAGACCTGCTCCATCAATCTCTCAAGCCTGTCCGGATCCACGGCCATCACGACACCTTACTTCGTGGGCGGGATGTTGCGCTTCGCAAGGAGGTCGGCGAATGTTCCAAACTTCGCCTCGCGCTTCACTTGAGCGCGATATTGCTGATAGGCCGTGCGCTCCGTCTCGTCATTGAGCGCTTTGATGGAAAGTTTGAGCTCGCCGCGGCGAGGATCCATCTCTATGACTTTGACCTCGAGCTCCTTGCCAACGGGAAACAGCTTCCGCAACTCCGTCCCGCGCGGTGTGCCCGTGGCCGACGCGCTCACGAAGCCGCGTGCGTGACGCCCCGTTGCTCCAAGGACGCGGACCGAAAGCCCGCCGGTTTCGATGCCAATGACGACGACCTTGACGGTCTTGTGAAGTTGAACGCGCTGAGGCGTTTCGTTCGCTGCTTCGCCCGTGGGCGCCGGATGGAGCGCAATGCGATGCTGATGCGAGTCGACGCTTGCGACAACCACGTCGATGTCGCTTCCGACCTTCACCACCTCTTCGGGGTGCTCGATGCGCTTGACGGAAAGATCAGCGGTGTGAATGAGGCCGTCAATGCCCGGCTCGAGCTCGATGAACGCACCGAACGGTTGCAGGCGCGCGACCTTGCCCGTGTGGCGCGTGCCCGGCGCGTACTTTTGCGCGACATGGCTCCACGGATCCTCGATGGCTGCCCGACGCGAGAGCCACAGTTTGCCCTTGTCGTCGATGCGCAGGATCTTGACCTTTTGGGTCTCGCCGGCCTTGAAGACATCCTTCGGTTGATCGGCGCGGTTGTGGCTCATCTCGCTGAGCGGGACGAGTCCCTCGACACCGCCGACGTCGATGAAGGCGCCGAACGGAACGACCGTGCGGACGATGCCTTCGACGACGGATCCCATTTCGAGTTTCTTCAGCGCCTCTTCGCGCTTCTCCTTCGCTTCACTCTCGAGCATGGCGCGGCGCGAAAGAACGACATCGCGACCGCGCTTGGCGTACTGCGTGACCGCAAACGTCATGCGCTTGCCGACGAGATGCGAGAGATCCGCGCCGGGTCGAAGCTCCACGTGCGAAGCCGGCGCGAACGCGCGCAGACCATCGACGTCCACTTCGACGCCACCCTTGATGGTGCCGGTGACCAGACCGAAGACGAGCGCGCCGCTCTTCGAAGCGTCGCCAACGATTCGCTTGGCTTTCGCGAGACGCTTCGGGTGATGCGTGAGAACGACGAGGCCTCCGCGACCGCCGTCGTTGTGCACCAGACCGACGAAGGGCGCACCGGGTTCGAGGACGACGTGCGGAAGCGGCGGTGATTTCTCGTGCTCCTTCGGAGCTACGGTACTTGCAGCGGCTTCACTTGCAACGGCTTCACCCTCGGTCGCTGCCGGCGCTTCGGCTGCTGGCGTAGGCTCTGCGGGCTCCGCGGGCTCCGCTTCGGCTGCCGGTGCGGGCTCTGCGAGTTCCTCCTCGTCACTAGGTGCAGTCTGCACGGGTGCTTCTTCGTCACTAGGTGCAGTTTGCGCAGACGCGGTGTCCGTGATTTGCGCGGGCGGCGTCTCGGCTGCTGCCTCGCCTTCGACGGCCGGTGTGCCTGCGTGCTCGCCTTCTTCCCGTTCCTCCAGCGCCTGTTTTCGTTCGGCCGTGTGCGCGCGGTTGTACTCCTCCGCTTCATCCTCGGTGATGAGGAGCTCACGGAGATCGAAGATGGCCTTTGCTTTGCCGGCAAGGTCGACGAAGAGCGCGTCGTCGGTGAACTCAATCACCTTGCCGAAAACGACATCGCCCACGTTGAATGCTGGGCGCTCGCGCTCGGGCCTCTCCTTCTTTGGTTTTGGCGCGTGCGTCGTGCCGTGGTCGGGCGAAGCTCCTTCTGCTTGCGCCGTCCCTTCTGCAGGCGTGGCGCTTTCGCCGCCTTCGGCACCTGCATGTGTGCCCTCGCCCGTCTTCTTCTTGCGACGGCGACGGCGTTTGCGTTTGTGCTGCGTGCCTTCGGCATCGGCTTGCGCCGCACCCTCGCCTGCGTTCTCTGCGCTTTCGCCTGGTTCACCGTTGGTTTCGCCTTCATCGGCGTTGTCCGCAGGTGCGGAGCTACCTGCATCAACGGACGCAGGTGCGCCATCCAACGTGGAGGTTTCGGGGTTGTTCGGAGCTTGGTCGCTCACCTCCGAAGTTTCGGCGGCGGCGTCAGCAGGCTTCGATGCGGTGGGATCGGGATTGTCCGTTTGGCTCATGACGAATGCACATGGGGACGGAGAGCGGCGGACAATAGCGCACTGCGCTCGCCGCGCGCTACCCCGCTTTCGATTTGACGCGATCTCTTCGTTGGGGCCTGCGGTGCGGTCCTCAAAGCCTTCAAGGCTGTTCCGGTCCGCTCCTCGGCCCCGCCTCGACCTCGCGTCAACTTGAAAGCGGTCCACCTCTCATTATGAGTGCAGCGTTCCCGCTTTCGGTGCGATGGCATCGAAGGCAAGCCCGTGCGCGGCAAGGCGATTTTGATAGTAGAAAAGAAGATTGGTGTCGCGGAGAACGAGCTCTGCTCCGCGCGGCATGAGCACCGGCTGCGTGTGATAGCCGGCAAAAGCGCGCAAAGCATCCGCGAGCACTTCGTCGCCGCGTTTGCCCTTGACGGCGGGGGCCGCAACGATCTGACCCCTTTCCTCGAGCATCGCGATCTTGTGAAGCATCCCGTCGATGTCCTCCGCGAGCTCCGAGCGGTGCACTGCGACGTCATCACGATACCGAAGGATGGCGAACAAATCCGTGTCGCTTACCGCGCGGCGAAGGCGCGCGAAGGCGCATGCCGCGACCACGTGCGTTGCCATGACGACCGTGTCTCGTGCGTACGCACGGACGATCTGCTCGCCGAGCTCTCGCGTGTATTCTGCATCTCGTGCTGGATCGAACGCTGGCGTTCCGTCTCGCCCGAGCACGTAGGTCGTGGCGTCCACGATGTGGCCGCGCTCGTCGTGGCTCCGGCCGTCTAGGTCGACGAGGTTGCCGAAACAGTCGAGCGGCTTCGATAGGCGAACGACACACGCGCCGTCGAGCCCGAGAAGCTTTTTCATGAAGGCCGCAACGCGTCCAATACGGCTCGACTCGTCATCTTCGATGATGTAGCGAGCCTTGCCTTCTTCCTGCAGAAAGTCTTCGATGAGTGTTTCGGCCTCGAGGGTCAACAGGTAGTTGATGGTTGCCGGAACGAAGAAAACTTTTTGTGTGCGCCCGCGCACGGTCGTGCGCACGAATGCCTCGACACCGGTGCCGGCGAGGCCGAGTTTGAGTCTGCGCTCCACACCGCCCGATCGCGAACGCGTCCCTCCAGGGAAGAAGAGCGAGTGGTAGCCGCGCTCGATGAGCGTTGATGAATACGTCTTGAGCACGTCTTTGTAGAGACCGTGCCGAAGGCGGCGATCGACGCGATACGCGCCGAGGTTGTGCATGAAGTAACTGAGCACGGGGTTCGTGAAGAGATTTTTCCCAGCGCCGTAAACCGCGGGCGGAAGCCCCGCGCGCTCGATCGCGAAGCCGAACACCACGGAGTCGAGGTTCGACAGGTGCGTCGGCACGTGAATGACGGTGCCGATTTCGGAGAGCCGGCGGATGTGTTCGCGCGGCCCCTGAACGATGATGCGTCCGTCGAGTGCCGTTAGATCGAGCGACTCACCGAGGTGACGCACCATGTTCCTTGGCGACAGGAGCGCGCCCAAGAGCGGCGCGATGGCTTTCGATGCGAACTTGTAAACGCGACGATCGAAGTTGCCGGCGATGTCCCGCGCATAGCGCTCTGCATAAGCCCGAAGCGTGCTCTCGAGTTCGTCGTTCGTCATGCGCCCCAAACTCGAGGCGAGCCTTTTCCATTCGCCTAGCTCGGCGCTGTCTCCGTGCAAAAGTCGCCTTGTTTCGAAGTAGGCCGCCTCATTTAGCGCAAGAAGGGGATCGGGCGTCTGCGCCGAAATTCGATTGACGACCTCCTCCACGATGGCAGTCCTTTGTGCATTGAAGTCGTAGATGGGGGCGCTCACGACTCCATCAGACATCGATGTGGCGCGTTCCGCAAAGGCTGTTTTTGCCAGACCGCTTTCGATTTGACGCGATTTCATCGTTAGCGGCTGCGGTGCGGTCCTCAAAGCCGAAGCAGGCTGTTCACTTCGCTTCGCTCCGTCGCTCTCACTGCACTGCGTCCACTTCGTGGACTCCGTGCAGTTCGAGTCCGGTCGCGTCTCAGGCCGGCCGCCTCGAACTCGCGTCATGAATTATCCGGGCTAGACACCTGATCACGAAGCATCGGCACAAAGCATGAATGCTACTTTCAGGAATTTCGAAAACACAATCGAATGGGAGGAGCCGAACTATGTCCGCAACGACCAGCAGTACGTTTCGTCATCCTGCAGGCGAGCAAAAAGCCGAAACAACAGCGCTCGCGCCGTCTTCCGTCGATCGTGTGGTCTCCACCAGCGCGTCGTTCGCCGGCACGGTCGCCCGGCTCACACTGGGTATCGTGATGTTCCCGCACGGCGCGCAGCACGTGCTTGGCTGGTTCGGAGGCCAGGGATGGAGCGCGGCGATGGATATGTTTACGAACAAGCTCCATATCCCAGCGCCGCTTGCCGCAATTGCCGTTCTCGTCGAATTCTTTGGCTCGATCGCCCTCATCATTGGCGCGTTCAGCCGAATCGCTGCGCTAGGAATCCTCGGTTTGATGGTCGGCGCCATTGTGACGGTCCATTTGCCAAATGGCTTTTTCATGAATTGGTTCGGTCAGAAGGCGGGGGAGGGATTCGAATATCACCTGCTCGCGATTGGACTTGCACTCGTCACGGTCGTCGTCGGCGGCGGGCGCGGTTCAATTGACTACAACTTGTGGAATCGGCGGCACGCGATTCGCGGTTGAATCATGAATTCCGAGGCAACAGCGCGATGCCTTCGATCTCGACGAGCGCACCCGGCTCCATCAAGCCCGCCACCCTCACGAGGCTCATGGCTGGGTAGTGACGGTCCATGCGTGCGCGCCAGCCTTCGCCAATTGCGCGCGTGGCGGTGCGGTAAGCGTCAAGGTTGGTAACGAAGACGAGGAGCTTGATGATGTGCGTCGTCGCCCCGCCGGCTGCACGGACGACCTCGATCACGTTGTCGAGCGCTTGGAGAAACTGCGTGGCGAAATCCGGGCTGACAATTCGCGCGTCCTGGTCTGTGCCGATCTGCCCCGAAATGAAGAGGGCCTTACCTACCCCCATCATCCCATTCGAATAGCCGCGCGGCTTCGGAAATTGCGCCGGATGAACGACCTTATGTGCCATGGGTCAGCGCCTCCAAGCTTCTTTGGTATACGCGATTGCTTAGGATGTAAAGGATCCCCAGCGGTCCAGAATTCAGGGTGGCGGAGGCGGTGTTTCACGTAGGCGACGCGGCGCGACGCAGACGATCCGCGACCGCCCACCACGCAGGGTGATCCGGTACGCGCTCAACGATGACCTCCTCGCATCCGCTCGCGTCGACGTCGTAGAGGGCGGCAAAGAGTGCATGCGCATACGCTTCGGCGTTGTCCGGCAGCGTGATGATTTTTGTGCGCAGCGCATCCGGGACGGCCTGTCGCGCTCTCGAGCTCCAGACGATCGCGCAGACGGATCGAGATGCTGCGCGAGCACGGCGCATATCTTCCGCAATGGCGTCGGCGTTGTCGGCGAGCGTCATGCGCGCAAGCGGGCAATAGTGCTTGTGTGACAGGCCGGGCGAGGTGCGCGTGGCATCGCCCGCGACCGTGATCGACTCGAAAACGACCTGTGGAACGATCGTGCGAAGTCGCTCGAGAGACAAGGCACCAGGGCGAAGCACGCGTGGCGGATCGACGGCGAGGCTAAGCACCGTTGACTCGATGCCGAATGCGCATGGCCCGCCGTCGAGCACCAGATCGACCGCGTCACCGAGCGAGCGAACGACGTGCTCGGCGGTCGTTGGCGACACGTGCGTGTGCGCATTGGCGCTCGGCGCTGCGAGAGGCTCGCCAACGGTGCGAATCAGTGCACGCGCAACCGGATGGTTGGGTACGCGAACGCCGACGGAGTCGAGACCGCCCGTGACTTCGAGCGGCACGTGCCCGCCGCGCGCGACGACGAGGGTGAGCGGTCCAGGCCAGAACGTACGCGCAAGTTGCGACGCTTGCTCCGACCAGCGCGAAGTGATGCCGGAGGCCATCGCCTCGCCGTCCGTGTGCAAGATGAGCGGGTGACCGTGAGGCCTTTTTTTTGCGAGAAAGATCTTCTGCACGTCGTCGCCGTGCAGGCCGCGTGCACCGAGGCCGTACACCGTTTCGGTTGGAAATGCGACGAGACCTCCGCGTGCGAGAACGCCGGCAGCTTCGGCAATGGCGGTCTCGTGCGGGTGACTGGGATCGACGACGATGACGCGCGGCACTGCGCACGGAGCATAACGCGAGGGGAAATGAAGGTCACTCGTGATGCAGAGCCGTGATGGGATCGAGTTTCGCTGCGCGCCGCGCGGGCAAGAAGCCGAACGCGATACCTGTGAGGGCACTCGTTGCAACCGCGATCCCGAGCGCGATGGGATCGAGCCTCATGGGCCAGCCGAGCGTGCTCGACAGGAGCTCGATGGCGCCGATCCCCGCGAGCGCGCCGAGCAGGCCCCCGAGGAGCGCGAGGACAACGGCCTCGACCAAGAACTGGATCATGATGTCGTTCGCGCGTGCTCCGATCGCCATGCGAATGCCAATCTCGCGCGTTCGTTCGGTGACGCTGACGAGCATGATGTTCATGACGCCGATGCCGCCGACGACGAGGCTCACGGCGGCGATGCAGACGAGCAGCGCGGTGAGAAGGCCGTAGATGGCGCCCTGGATGGCTTGAAACTCTTGCTGCGTGCGAATCCAGAAGTCAGGCTCCCGCCCTTCTTCGATGCGGTGGCGCTGGCGGAGGATGGCGTCGATCTGACGGACCGCACGGTCCGTCGTCTCCGCGCTGGTGGCCGAAACGAGAAGCACACCCGCGAAGCCAGGGGCGGTGCGCAACACGCGCGCACGCATGCTGCCGATGGGCATGAGCACCATGTTGTCTTGGTCACCACCGAACGGCGCTTCACCTTTCGACTCGAGCACGCCGAGCACGCGGAAGACATAACGGCCAATGCGGATCTGCCGCCCGATGGGATCCTCGGCGCCGAAGAGTTTGTCCGCGACGGTCGTGCCGAGAACGCAAACCTTTGCCTTCGTTGCTTCGTCGTGATCGTCCCACGCCGAGCCGCGCGCAACGTTCCAGTTGCGTACTGGGAAGAACGACCGCGTCGAGCCGATGACCTGCGCCGACCAATTCTTTTCACCGGCGATGATTTGCGCGCTGGCGCGCAGGGCAGGTGCGACGGCCGACACGCTCACGGCCTCGCGTGCGATGGCCTTGCCGTCGTCTTCCGTCAGGCGAATGCCGGAGCCGAGCGCGCCTTTCGCACCCGATGCCGCCGCGCTCTGCGGCGCGATCATGATCACGTTCGACCCAATGTTCTGGATCTGATCGGCCACCTGATCGCGCGCGCCGGCGCCAAGAGCCGTGACCGTAACGACCGCTGCAACGCCGATCAGGATGCCGAGGATGGTGAGGGACGCACGCAGAACACTGCGCACGATGGATCGAAGAGCGAGCCCTACGCCGACGGCAAACGCCAGAACTTCGTTCGGCACCAGTTTCATTCCTGCCTCAGGGCCTCGATGGGATCGAGCGACGCTGCGCGACGTGCTGGCAGAAAGCCGAAGGCTACACCGATGAATGCGCTCGTTGCCGTGGCAACGAAGATCGAGTCGACGCTCGGTACGGCGTTCCAGCCGAGGGCGCGACCGAGACCGATCGTTGCTGCCGATCCGAGAAGAATGCCGAGCACGCCGCCAACCATGCTGAGTGCCACGGCTTCGATCAGAAACTGCACGAGGATGTCGCGTTCGCGTGCGCCAATGGAGAGACGAATGCCAATCTCGCGCGTTCGTTCGGCGACGCTGACGAGCATGATGTTCATGACGCCGATGCCACCGACCACGAGGCTCACGCCTGCGACCGCGAGCAAGAGCGCCGAGAGGACACGGGTGATGGCTTCTTGTGCCTGACGGAATTCGGCTTGCGTGTTGACTTTGAAGTCGGCGTCCTTGCCTTCGGCGATGCGATGACGCTGTCTGAGCAGCGACGTGATCTCGGCTTGCGCGCGCGCCGTCGTAAGCTCGGACGTGGAGCTTGCCATGAGCATGTCCGTGCGTTCCGGTGCGGTGTGCATGACGCGCGCGCGGAAGCTGCCGATGGGCATGAGGACGCGGTCGTCTTGATCATCGCCAAAGGCGGACGTGCCCTTCGGTTCGAGCACGCCGATGACGCGGAACGGCGCGCGGCCGATGCGCACCGTGCGCCCGATGGGATCGCCCGTGCCAAAGAGTTTCTCGGCTACGGTCTGACCGAGGACACAGACCTTCGTCTTCATCGATTCGTCCGACTCGGACCACAGCTCGCCTCTGCCGATCTTGAAGCGGCGAATCGGAAAGTATGCGCGCGTCGTTCCGCCGAACGAGGTCTGCACGTTCTTGTCGCCGTAGACCACCTGGCCCATCGTCGAGAGCCACGGCGCAACGTCCGACACGCTGACAGCTTCGCGCGCGATGGCGCGGGCGTCGGCCTCCGTGAGCCGTCCGGTCACTTTGCCGCGCACGCCCGACTGTTGAACGTTCTCGGGATTGATGAAGATGAGATTCGATCCGAAGCTGTCGATCTGGTTGCCGACGCTCTCGGACGCGCCGCCCGCGAGCGCGGTCACCATCACGACCGCGGTGACGCCAATGAGGATGCCGAGCACCGTGAGCGTTGCGCGCATCTTGTTGCGCGCGATGGCCGACAGAGCGAGGCGGATCGCGCTCAGGAAAAGATTCACGTTGTGCTCTTCGCCCGCGGCCGCACGAGGGGCGCGACGAGCGCGAGCACGAGGTATCGTGCGAGCGACACGGTCGCGAGTGCGAACGTTGTAATACAAACAACTACGAAGAGACCTCCGCGCGCAGGCATCGCTTCGATGCGATCTAGAAGAGGTTTACCAGCTTGCGACAGCGCGATGACGGGCGCGACGATGCAAGCAACGGCGAGCGTGTAGTAGATTGAAATACGCGCACGTTGGTCATTCGTCAGCGGACGACCAAAACGCCTGTTTGCGTACCACGCCGCGCACAGCGCCTCGAACACGAAGGCAAACACGAACGATGGCACCGACGTTTTCATGTCGAGCACGTTCTTCGCGTAGATCGATCCAACGGCGACCCCGCCGATTCCCGCGAGCGCCATGACGATGTACATCATGAGGGGGACGGGGCCGCCGATCTTGGTTCGCGCGTCGTCCGGAGAATCCTTGTCGTGCGCGAGCTTCGAGACGTCTTCGGATGGCAATGCAGCGAGCTCGCGTGCCGCGTCGGTGGGCGCCTCCGAGAGAACATCGCTGACGATTTGCCCGTCGCGAAAGGTGACGATGCGCGAGGCGCACGCGGCGATATCGTGTTCGTGCGTGACGAGGACGATCGTGATGCCGCGCTCACGGTTCAGGCGCTGAAGGAGCCCGAGCACTTCCAGGCTCGTGCGCGTGTCGAGATTGCCCGTGGGTTCGTCGGCAAGGAGCATGGGCGGGCCAGTGACCAGGGCGCGCGCGATGGCGACGCGCTGCTGCTGACCTCCGGAGAGTTGATTAGGTGTATGATGCACGCGTCCGGTGAGGCCGACGGCGTCGAGCGCCTCCGTTGCGAGCTTGCGCCTATGCCCTGGCGACACTCCGCGATAGACGAGCGGCAGTTCCACGTTCTCGAGCGCCGTCGTGCGCGGCAAGAGGTTGAAGCCTTGAAAGATGAAGCCGATGAGCCGGTTTCGCAGGATGGCGCGCGCGTCGCTCGAGCGGCCGCCAACGTCGAAGCCTGCGAGTTCGTAGGTGCCACGTGTGGGTCGATCGAGGCAGCCAAGGATGTTCATCAGCGTGCTCTTGCCCGACCCACTGGTGCCGACGACGGCAACGAACTCACCCTGGCGAATTTCTAGATTCACGTTGCAGAGGGCACGCACGATGCCCGCGCCAGATTCGTAATCCTTTTCAACGTGACGAAGCGTAATGAGATCCGTCAAAAGAGCTTGCCCTTCTTCTTTTTCGGATCGAGTTCGTCGGTCTCGTCGGTCACGACCTTTGCGCCGAGATCGAGCCCAGAGACAATCTCGGTTTGGATGCCGTCGGTGACGCCAATCTGAACAAAACGCGGTTCGGCCTTCTCCTCGCCCGGCTTGTCATTCATCACGAGAAAAACGCGCCCCGTGCCCTTGGTGAGGGGCGACTCCGGTGGCTGCGGAACGGGCGCGCCGTTTGGTCCGAGAGGCGGCGATGGTTTGTAGCGCAGCGCCGCGTTCGGCAACCGCAAGACGTCTTTTGATTCGCGCGTTTTGATCGTGACCGTGGCCGTCATGCCCGGTCGAAGTTTCTCATCTAGGTTTTCGACTTCGACGACCGCCGAGTACGTGACGACGCCTTGCACGTTGTTCGGGCTGAAGCGCACCTGCTCGACTTTGCCGTGAAACGACTCGCCCGGGAATGCGTCGACGACCGCCTCCGCATCCATGCCTTCCCTCAGTTTGCCGACATCGGCTTCGTCGACGTCGGCCATCACGCGCATGCGACGGAGATCTTGCGCGATGACGAACAGCACCGGCGCCTGAAAACTTGCGACGACAGTTGCGCCGGGATCAATCGAGCGCGAGACGACGACTCCATCGACGGGTGAGTAAATCTTCGTCCAACCGACATTCGTTTGTTGTTGCGACAGTTGCGCCTGAATCGCACCGATTTGCGCCTCGGCCGAGGCGACTTGGGCCTTGGCAACTTCGTATTGTCCCGCGGCTGTGTCGAGCTCGCTCTTCGACGCGAGCGCCTGCTGCGCGAGTCGGTTCATTCGATCGTAAGCGACTTTGGCGGCTGCGGCGTTTGCCTTTGCGCTCTCGAGGTTGGCGCGCTGAGCAGAGAGCTGCGCCGAGGCCTGACTGACTTGCTGATCGTATTGAATGGGATCGATCTCGGCGAGAACATCGCCCTTCTTCACGACGGAGTTGAAGTCAACGGTGACGCGCGCGACGCGGCCGTTGACCTGCGAGCCAACGTTGACTTGGAGCACGGGCTGCACGGCGCCGGTTGCTTGTACTTTCTCTGCAATGTCGCCCTTCGTGGGCGCGGCCATCACGTAACGCGCCGGTGGTGCGGGACGGTTCTTCGCGCGAATGACCAAGCCCCCGCCGATGACCACGGCCACGATACCGAGCGCCGCGAGACGACGTAACCACCGCCGCCCGCCCTCCTCGGCAGCAAGTGCGCGGCGAACGTCTTCGGTGATTTCGGTCATGGCGAGGAAGCTCCAGTCGCAGTTCGATAGGCGGTAAAGACTGCGCAAGAATAGATATTCCACTTCCTTGCCGCAAATGTGCGGGCGCGGCACACCAAGCGCGGAGGTATGATGGAGTCATGCATGCTGCACGTAAGCAAAACCGCTTTCGAGTTGACGCGAGGTCAAGGCGGGGCCGAGGAGCGGACCGGAACAGCCTTGTAGGGCTTTGAGGACCGCACCGCAGGCCCCAACGATGAGATCGCGGCAAATCGAAAGCGGTCAAGCGACCTACGAGGATCTGTTCGCGCTTGGTGAAGACGCGCGCGTCGAGCTCCTGGACGGCAACATCGTGGCGCTTCCGCCGCTGCTTCCGGAGCATGGACTTGCTCAGAGCGCACTTGGTTCGTTCGTGGGGCGTCCGTTTCACCACGATGACGGTCGCGGCGGTCCGGGTGGTTGGTGGATCCTGCCCGAAGTCGACATCCAACTCACTCCCCACGATGTCGTGCGGCCGGACATGGCCGGGTGGAAGCGTGAGCGCCTGCCGTCGCCGTGGGGTCAAAGACCCATTCGCGTTGTTCCGGATTGGATTTGCGAAGTGCTTTCGCCTTCGAACGAACGCCACGATCGATTCGTGAAGATGAGGCTCTACGCGCACGCTGGTGTGGCATTTTATTGGATCATCAATCCTGCTGAGCGCCTGCTCGAGGCCTTCGAACTGCACGAAGGTCGCTGGTTGCAGCTAGGCACGTGGGACGACGAAGCGGTCGCGCGCATCCCACCCTTCGAACTCATCGAGCTCGAGGTCGGACGACTCTTTCCTCCTCGTTGAACCGCTTTCAAGTTGGCGCGAGGTCGAGGCGGGGCATGGGATGCGACCGGACTCGAACTGCACGGAGTCCAGCCTTGCTGACGGAGGCCTTGTAGGGCTTTGAGGACCGCACCGCAGGCCCCAACGATGAGATCGCGCCAAATCGAAAGCGGTCAGGGGCGCGCTTCGATCGCGCGTCGGTACCGATCACGTCGCGGCCCGTCTTTGAGGATCTCGTAGGCTTCTTCGAGAACGACGGCGATCTTGCGTACGTCCTTTTCCAGATCATGCAGTCGAGGCGTGAGGATGCGCGTAGGCTCGAAGGTCTTGCGGAGTTCGAGGAACGCGCGGCGCACCTCGTAGCTCGTCGCTGTTCGCGCAACGCCGAGCACCGCGAAGTAGTCGCCTTCGTCGACGAGCTCGAGGCGCGCGCGGATCCGCGCCCGCGCCGCCTCCTCGTCGAGGAACGCGTCAGCCGCTTCGTCGCGCGCGCCGTTGCGGCGCGCACGGTCCGGCAGGATCTCGATTTCGAGCACTCCAAGGAGCGACAGCGCATGCACGATGGACACGATCTCCGCGTCCGGTGCGCGCGCCAGCAGATCACCGACTGTCCCGCCGCGGCTACGTGACAGGAGTTCGCGCTCGTGACCGATAATATTGCATTCTGCAAGCAACGCGGCGTGAGGACCGTCCACGATTCGGCTTGCTTCACCGCCGACTGCCGAAAGCGCTTCCTCCGGCGGTATCGCGCGGCGTACGAGTTCGACAAACACCGCAGGTCCGGTGGATGCGCCGAAGACGCTCGGCTCGGAGTTGAGGCGCGCTGGCATTTCGGTCTCGAGCTTGGCGGTTCCTCCTGACACACCGAGGACCATGGACGCGATCCACTCCGCGTGTGCGCGCAACACCACCCAGAGCTGATCTTGCTGAAGCCAGCCGTGCGCGACGAGCGCTGCGCCTGCGTGCCGACCGTATGGAGGAAGTCGCAAGGCGAGCTTGTCGATCTCCTCGCGAGGAAGCTCCCCTCGAGCCGCGAGAAAGTGCACGATCGACTCGTGTGCGCCTTCAGAGGATGCCGTTACGAGATCACCATCACGAAGGACTACGCGCCGAACGACACCCTCGTGTTCGAAAGAGAGCGCGCCGGTTTTGCGGCCTGCCACGGCGTTCGCGAAAAACCGTCGAGCCTCGTTGGCATTTCCAACCGCGATGGACGAGGCTTCGCGCGCGACGCTTTGGTCCTGCGACGGCGCAGATGCCGAGGCGTGCATGGACTCCCCGCGCACGCTCGATACCCCCGACGTGCTCACCGACGCAGATCCACCGGATCCCGTCGTTGGGTACCGCGTTCCTCCGGAAGTCGTGATCTTCGCGTGTCCGTAACCGTCGCGGTCCGGCGATGGTTCGCTTCTGCGGCCATCATGCAAATCGTCGTCGTCGTCATCGAGCGGTTCATCGAGCGACGCGAGGACGTCTGCAGGAAGTACCGCCTCGATCTCCTCTTGCGGCGTTGGCGCGGCTTCGGCAAAAGGTGCAATTTGTATACGCTTTTCCGCCTCCGCAAGGAGCTGCAGCAGTTCGTCGCTCATGACACCCATCGACGCGAGCCATTGCGGCGGATCAGCGAGACCAGAGGGCGCGCTCGGCCGATCACTGCTGGCGGGACCGGTTGAGCGCCCCGAACCTTGTGACTCTTTCGCCATCCCCAAACCGCCCGTCTCTCAGTCTTCCTTGGCCTTTCGCGGTGCCGAAGACAGATGCGCCACGATCTTTGGCAATAGGCCTGCCACGTAGATGAGGGCGAAGATGAACGTCGAAAGAACAATCTCGCCGCGTGTCAGGCCGAACATCACCGCGTCCTTAATATCACGGCGTCCTCGTTCGTGCGCGAGCCTGGTTAAACATGCTCTGAAATGTTCGAAGAGATAGACGTCAACGAACCTATTGGCCTCGACGACTACGAGAGCGAAGATCATCTCTCCGCGGACGTTGCTGCACTGCGCGCCGAGGCTGCGGGACTTGCTCCGCGCCTTGCTGGACGCACGGTCTGGATGGTGAATTCAACGTCGCAAGGTGGCGGTGTCGCCGAGATGATGCCGAAGCTCGTAAGTCTGCTCGGCGAGGTCGGCGTGCGTTGTCGTTGGGGCGTCATCCGCTCCGATCGCGCGGCGTTCTTCGCGCTTACCAAACGCATTCACAACATGCTCCACGGGCAAGAGGGAGGCAGCCTCGATGCACAGGACCGCGCGCTCTTCGAGTGCGTCAACCGTCGCAACGGAAACGATCTCCGCGGCATGCTCGCTCCCGGCGACATCGTCGTCATTCACGATCCCCAGCCTCTCGCGCTCGGCGCATTCCTCAAAGCCGAGCACGGGGTGATCACGATCTTTCGAAGTCACATCGGCCTCGAGCGCGAGACACCCTCCACCGAAGCAGCCTGGGCGTTCTTGAAGCCGTACGCCGCCGTTGTCTTCACCGCGGACGCGTACGCGCCATCGTTTCTTGCCTCGCGTGCCGTGACGATTCGCCCGAGCATCGATCCGTGGAGCCACAAGAATCGCGACCTGACCCCTCACAAATTAATGGGTGTACTCTGCAATGCAGGACTGCAACGAGCTGCGCAGCCGATGGTCACGCCGCCCTTCGATCATCAAGCCATGCGCATGGGCAACGCGGAGGGGCATCCGTCCGTGGATGCGATCGAGGACATCGGGCTCCTCTATCGCCCCATCGTCACACAGGTCTCGCGCTGGGACAGGCTCAAAGGCTTTCATCCGCTCCTCCTTGCATTCGTGCGACTGAAGGAGCGGCGGATGCGCGGCGCGATCCTCCCCGGAGACCGTCACGCGCGCCGCATCGAGCTATTGCGTCTCGTGCTCGCAGGGCCCGATCCGTCGAGCATTCAGGATGATCCGGACGCGCAGGATGTCCTTCACTCGCTCACGACGTCCTACGCAAAACTCTCGCCCGAGCTCCGACGCGATATTGCGATTATCAGTTTGCCAATGCAGTCGCGCAAAGAAAATGCGCTCATCGTTAATGCCATTCAGCGCTGCTCGACATTGATTGTGCAAAACTCAATTGAAGAAGGCTTCGGGCTGACGGCCACCGAAGCCATGTGGAAACGTGGAACCGTTCTCGGCACGCGTGCCTACGGATTATGTTGTCAGATTCGCGACGGCATGGACGGCTTGCTCACCAAAAATCCAGAGGACCCAGAGGAGATTGCCAATCACCTCGACATGCTGCTGTCGGATGGAGCCCGCCGCGAACTCATGGGGAACGCCGCGCAACGCCGTGTGCACGCCGAATCGCTCGTATTCTCGCAAGTGGCGGCGTGGCTCCGCCTCTTCACCCGTTGTATTCACTCTTGATCAGGGCATGATTGCAAACCGTCGCGAGCGACACGAGGTCGAGGCTTTTTCCGAGGAGCGCGCGGAGCGTACTTGAAGTACGTGAGCACGCACCGCAGGAAAAAACGAAGAGATCGTGGCGCGCAGCAGGTTTGCTATGTGTCGTCGCGGCGGGGGCGACGCCGCTGTGCGCGAGGGACCTTGCCTTCGAGCGGTGATCGCTGCGCCGTCGGCATCATGTGGAAGCGGCTCGAGGGTCGCGCCGCCTGATCGGCGACCTTCACCTTGTCGCGCGTCTGTTCAACGAACTTTTGCTGGCTCCGAACGACGGGGCCGCCCGGACGAGGCTGCGCGCGCACGTAAGCGCCGCTCGACTCGAGGAGCCACCCCTTGACGTTATCCGACCACGTGATGCTCAGAATCTCGATGAGGCGCGCGCGAATCTGCGGATCGTCGATGGGCACCATGACCTCGACGCGACGGTGGAAATTCCTCGGCATCCAATCCGCGCTCGAGATGTAGACATCGTCCTTGCCAGCATTCGCGAAGTGGAAAATGCGACCGTGCTCGAGATACCGATCGATGATCGCGCGCACCTCGATGTTTTCGCTGACGCCCGGTACGCCGGGCCGCAGGCAACAGATACCGCGAACGAGCAGGGAGATGGGCACTCCCGCCTGCGACGCCCGGTAGAGTGCCTCGATGACGTCTTCATCGACGAGCGAGTTCATCTTCGCGACGATGCGAGCGGGTTTGCCCTGGCGCGCATTCTCGGCCTCGCGTGCGATGAGCCCGAGGATGGCCTCGTGCAGACCGAGCGGAGCCACGACGAGAGAGTTCCACGTCGTTGGCGCGCTGTAGCCCGTGAGCAGATTGAAGAGCGACGATGCGTCCGCGCCGAAGGCGGGGCGCGCGGTGATGAGCGCAACATCCGTGTAGAGGCGCGTCGTCGTCGTGTTGTAGTTGCCCGTGGAGAGGTGGACGTAGCGGCGAAGCCCTCCGCGCTCGCGGCGGATGATGAGCAAACACTTTGCGTGCGTCTTCAAACCGAGCAGGCCGTAGACGACGTGCACGCCGCTCTGCTCGAGCGTGCGCGCCCAAACGATGTTCGACTCCTCATCGAAGCGCGCTTTGAGCTCGACGATCGCGGTGACTTGTTTGCCCGTTTCCGCGGCGCGCGCGAGGGCCTTGACGATGGGCGAGTCACCACCCGCGCGATAGAGCGTCTGTTTGATCGCGAGCACGTCGGGATCTTCAGCCGCGCGCGTAATGAGCTCGACGATCGAATCGAACGACTCATACGGGTGATGCAGAAGGATGTCGCCTTCGCGGATGACGGCGAAGATGTCATCCGCGTCGCGCAGCGGTGCGGTGACGAGCGGACTGTAAGGATCGTCGCGGAGATCTCGACGCTCTTCGCGCGATGTCCGACCCATGAGATCGGAGACATTGAGAAATGGCGTGCGATAGACATCGCGCTCGGGATCGAGCTTGAGCGCACGAACGAGTTTGGCGAGTGAGTCTTGTGTCGGTTCGCCCGCCACCTCGAGGCGGACCGCAGCACCGCGTTCGCGACGGCGAAGTTCCTGCTGGATCGTTTGCAGGAGATCTTGCGCTTCCTCTTCATCGATCTCGAGATCGAAGTTGCGCGTGACGCGGAAGGAGTAGACGCCCTTGAGCCGCACGCCCGGGAAGATGGCGCCGACGTGCCGCGCGATGAGATCCTCGAGCAGCACGTACGCGTGGCGTGCCCGTTGGCCGTCCACGCGCACGCCGGAGACGTCGAGCAGGCGGGGCAGCATCATCGGCACTTGCACGACGCCGAACCCGGGCTCGGCCTCGCCCTCGCGCAGGAACATGACGCCGAGGTTCAGGCTCTTGTTGCGCACGTGCGGGAAAGGGTGCCCGGGGTCAATCGCGATCGGGGTGAGGATTGGAAAGACTTCGTTGTGAAAGCGCTCGTCCATCACGGCGAGTGCGTCGGCGGGGAGCTGCTCGGGTTTGAGCAAGACGAACGTGCCGTCCGAAGCAAGGCGCGGCAGCAAGTTGCCCATGAGACTTGCCGCTTGCTGCGCCATGAGTTCGTGCGCACGGACCGAGATCTTCACGAGCTGCTCGTGCGCCGTGAGACCATCGGCGGGAAGCTCACCGACCTCACCGGTGAGTTGCTGCTTGAGACCCGCCACGCGAACCATGAAAAATTCGTCGAGATTCGACGCAACGATGGCGTGGAATTTCAGCCGCTCGAGCAGCGGTACGCGTTCGTTCTCCGCTTCGGCGAGCACGCGCGCGTTGAACTCGAGCCACGAGAGCTCTCGGTTCAAGTAGAGCGATGTTGCGCGCAGATCGGGAGACTCCGCTGCGGCTTCGGGAGGAACCGCGGCAGGAGAACTGATCGGGCCGCTCTGCGCCAAGGATGGCGACGACGTTGGCTCCGCCGGGAGCGACGCTGCTGATGGCGGTGCCGCAGGTGGCATCGCGGTCAGGTTCGGTGACGACGACCCATCGGCAGGAGTTCTCATGACATTTCAGTCTATCGCAGCTTTGATGGCGCGGTCGCGTGACAAGTGCAGCGTCAGAGCCGATCGCGACGAAGCCAGACGCGAATCGTGTCGAAATTGGCTGCTTCAACGTAGTGCTCGAGGACCCACGCGGCCGCGGTAGGGCAGTGCGCACGGAAATCGGCAACGGCATCTGGTGAGCTTATGAGCGGCGATCGTCCAATGAAGATGAATGCAGGCGGAGGGGCCCGCTCGAGGCGCTCGAGCATGTCGCGTTCGTGGTTGTCACGCATGGCGTGAATGACGCGCCGTTGTGCGGGCGTTGGGTGAACCCCGTCCCGCTCGAAGCTCCCAACGAGTGCGGTGTCGACGTCGAGATCGTAAGCGTAGATGTACGGTGTCGCGCTCGTTCGCCGGGCGAGAAAGAGGACGTAAGGGTCCATGCCGTACGTCTGCACGGTCTCGTCGGGCGCCGTTCGCGCGGCGACGAAAGCCGCTGCCTGACGGATCGCAAAGGGCATGAAATCGACACGGTTGTAGTGTCGAAGACGATCCTCGCTGCTTAGTGACGCCGGATCGCGCGCGATCGGAACGGGAGGGTAGGGGACATCTTCGAGCACGCGACGAGCTTGCAAGCCGAGCGCGATGGCGAGCGCGATGGCGAGAAGGCGCGCACAGATCCCGAACACGCTGAATCGCAGAGCGTCGGCGCGCACCCACGCATGATGAACGATCGCGAGCAGCGCGAACGCCGCGCCGAGCGACACCGGATGGAAGTGGTAGAGAAACCCTTTCCCTTGGACAACGACCGACGCAAGTCCGGCGAGCGGCATCGTCGCGAAGACGAGAGCGCGTCGTGGCATCTGCCGGGTGACCACGAGAAGGATCACGACGAACGCGGCGAACAACGCGAGATTGCTGATCGCGCCGTAGCCATCGAAGAGAACAGCGTGCGCCGATCGCGGCCAGATGAAGCGATACATGGCGGGCACGTCGACGAACGAGATGTGCGCCCACGCGCGAGCGTCACCGCGCACGAGCAGATAAACGAACGGTAGGGCCACGCCGAATGCCGCACCCGAGAGAAACGATGCAAAGCGCTTCCTTCGAGGGATTGGTGTCTCGTCCATGGTGAGCGTGAAGAGCTGACCGAGCGTGAAGAGGACGAACGTAGGCTTGCCGAGCCACGGGATCGCTGAAGCAACCCCTGCACAGAAGAGCAACCTTTTGGTTGCACGGCCGCCTCCTGCCGCGAGGACTTGTAACCCCATCGACGTCACGACGAACCAGTCGAAAAAGCTTTCGCGTTGCGCCGTGTCCCAGAACCCGTAGGCGATGTACTCTGCCAACGCGAGCGCTCCTGCAGCGAGCGCCATCGAAGCCGCGCGAAGCCACGGCGTGCGCGATGGTTTCGATCTCGATGGCGGTTCGAGCTTGCACAAACATGCACCGCAGAAGGCTGCCGTGAGTCCGGTCATCGTCAAATCGAGGACGCGAAAACGATGCTCGTTACTGCCTCCGAGTGCGAGCAGGATCTCGTGCAGCATGGGCATCAGGGGTCCGTTGACGTCGCGCATGTCGCGATAGATCACGTGCCCGCGCGCGGCGGCCCACGCGATGTATTGAAAGATCCCCTGGTCGCGACCGAGCGTTGCCCACGAGGCGCGCGAGAGGCCGCCCGCGAGACGGTCCACGATGGGTAGTGCAACGAGGATCCCTGGCGCTAGCGTTCGCCCAGCGTCACGCAGCCGCGCGAAGTCACGCAGCCGCGCGAACGACGTCATTCGCGCCACGCTACCGTCTTGACCGTGCGTGAGCGATGCTTTTCCTTGCGCGATGCCGAGCTTATGTGCATCGAGCGTGCCACGGCCCCTGTCGCGTTCTGCTCGACCGGCGTGCTCGATTCGGGTCACAATTGGCTGTTGGCGTGAGTGCGCCGCATGCCATCCGTTGGAAAACCGCCGACCGCACGACTGACTTGGGTCGCGGGCGATCGACGCTAGGAGCAGTTTAGAGAGTCATGAACGAGCCGGTTCGTCGTTTGCCAGTGCCACAACAAGACCGGGTGGAGCGCGCGCGCGGATTCGCTGACGCGCTCTCCCAAGCGAAGGGCAAACACTTGCTCATCGCGCTCCGCGGCCATCCCGATCCCGACGGGATCGCATCTGCCCTTGCCCAAGCCCACATTGCCGCGCGGATGGGGGTCGGCAAGACGACCATCGGTTATTGCCACGAGCTCAGTCACCGCGAGAACCGCGCGCTCGTGAAGCTTCTCAACGTCGACTTGAAGAAGATGAAGAGCGTAGCCGACATCGAGAAGGTCGATTTCATCGGCCTCGTCGACGCGCATGATCTCGATCCGGAGCTCTTGGGCGCCGACGGCATCGAACTGCTCACGATCGTCGATCACCACAGGGCGCCTCTGCCACCGCGTGCGCGGTTCGTCGACATGCGCAATGACGTCGGCGCTACGGCGACGATCTTCGTCGAGTACTTGATGGAGCTCTTTCCGATGTCGCCCGAACAAGACGACGATCGGCGCGTCGCGACCGCGCTCATGCACGGCCTCGCCACGGACACCGACGACTTCACCGTTGCGCGCGTCACCGATTTTCGCGCAGCGAGCCAACTTGCGGACGTGTGCGATCGCGAGCTGCTTCAGGATCTCTCGCGGCGCCTCATCGCACCGAGCGCGATGGACGTCATCGCGCGTGCGCTGGCAGCGCTCGTCGTGCGCCGCAATTTCGCCATGGCCGGCGTCGGGTTCGTCGCCGAGAGCGAGCGCGACACCATCGCTCAGGCCGCAGATTTTCTCATTCGCCGCGAGGACATCGACACCGTCGTCGTCTACGGCATCGTCAACGATCGCTTCATCGAAGGATCACTCCGCACGCATTCACCGAGCGTCGATCCGGCCGCGTGGCTCGAACAGGCCTTCGGCCACGACGAACGCGGTCGTGCCTTCGGCGGTGGTCGTCGCGACAAAGGCGGTTTCAAGATACCGATCGGCTTTCTCGGCCGCGCCACGGATCGCGCGCAACTCTGGTCGCTCGTTGAACATGCCGCGCGTCAGGCACTGCTCAAGCAACTCGGCGAAGAGCCGAGTCCGCCCGTCGTCATCACACCCGTTCTGACCAAGCCCGTCTCCGGTGCCGAGAAAGAAGTTTAATAAAGCGTGTTTCCCAGCCGTCGCGAGCGAACCGAGGCTAGGGCGGAGCGCGAGCACCGCGCGGAACAGGCTTAAGGCCTTTGAGCACGGAGCAGAGCGCCCAACCGACGCATCGGTTTGCGCAGCAGGCTGGGAAACATGCTTTTCGAGTCGTCTTCGTTGGTCTTCCTATCGCGGCGCTCTTGCTCGCGAAGGATGGTCACACCGTCGTGTGGGCTGGAGTCTGCCGGCGCGAAGCGGCAGGCACGCGAAGACTCGTGCGGGTGCTTGGTCGAGATCGCGTCATGATGATGCCCGATCTGTCGCGACCGGAGCTTCATGCGAGGGTCAAAAGCCTCGCGCCAGATCTCATCGTGAGCTGGTTCTGGACGAAGAAGATGCCGGCATCGTTCCGCGCGTGTGCGAAGCATGGCGCCATCGGCGTGCACCCATCTCTTTTGCCGCGCCATCGCGGCAGAGACCCATTTTTCTGGGCGATCGATCGCGGCGACGAGATGACCGGTGTGAGCGCGCACATCCTTGACGACGAGTACGACACGGGCGCGGTGCTCGGGCAGCGTGCACTCTACATCGATCCGTCGTGGAACGCGTGGACGCTCGCGAAGAAACTCGATCGACCCTCGCTCGCGCTCTTGCGGGAGATCGTGGCGAGCTACGCGCGCGGTGAGCCGCCGCCGCCGACTGTGCAGAACGACGCACTCGCGACCGAGGCACCGCGGCCGAGCGACGACGATCTCGAGCTGCGATGGGATGCGCCCTCAGCAGACATCGCGCGTCGCGTGCGCGCAGCGAGTCCATGGCCGGGTGCGTTCACGGCCATCGGTGATGAGATCCTCGTCCTTCTGCGAGTGCGAGAGACGCGCAACTTTCCGCGCGTGCTCACGCCCGGGCAAGCCTTCGTGCGTAAAGACGGCATCCCGATCGTGCGCACGGGCGACGGCGCCATCGAGCTTCTCGGCGCGCGTTTCGATGATGACGAAGATGCCCCCGAGCTCGATGCCTCGGCGATCGCCGAGATCGTGCATGCCGCCCGCGAGATCTCTTGACCGCTTTCGATTTGCCGCGATCTCGTCGTTGGGGCCTGCGGTGCGGTCCTCAAAGCCTTCAAGGCTGTTCACTTCGCTTCGCTCCGTCGCTCTCACTGTACTCTGTCCACTTCGTGGACTCCGTACAGTTCGAGTCCGGTCGCATCCCATGCCCCGCCTCGACCTCGCGTCAACTTGAAAGCGGTCTATCTAGCGACCGAGCGCGGTGCGTATGGCGCACACGTCGTTCGTCACGATCCCGTCGGCGCCCATTGCTACGAGCTCGTTGGCTCGCCCGGGATCGTCGATCGTCCAGAAGTCGACGCGCAGTCCGCACGCGTGCAGCCGATCGATCGCGCGAGTGCTTGCGAAGGTGATGCCCCAGGCGCGCTCCGGCACCTGCGCGGCATCGCCAGCAATAGGCAGACGCGTTGCCAGCGTTCGCGGCAAGAGCATCACCTTCGCGAGATCCGCCGGGGCCATGCCGAGAATGCCGTGACCGAGCGCGCGTGCACGACGGAGATTTCGTGCCGAGAAGCTTGCAATCCGCACGCGATCGGTCGCGCGTGCTTCGCGGAGGATTTGCAGCACGGCGGGGACCATGCCGGGCGCGACCGGCTTGACGTCGATGTTGAAGAACGCGTCTGGAAATGCGTCGAGGGCTTCGTTGAGCGTCGGCATCCGGTAAGTGCGGGGTTCACGTCTCGATGCCTCGGTGAACCTGGCTCCGATGTTCCACGTGCGCACCTCTTCGAGCGTTGCATCTTGAATGGCGATCGGCACGCCGGCCACGCGTTCGCCTGATGAATCGTGACAGAGCACCACCCTCCCGTCGCGTGTCATGTGTGCGTCGGTTTCGATGGCGTTTGCGCCGAGTTCGAGCGCGCGCGCAAATGCTTCGAGACTGTTCTCGGGGAGCTCGAGACTCGCGCCTCGATGGGCGTAGACAATCGGGCTCGCGTGACGCACGCTCGCGACTATAGTCGCTCGCGCCGATGGCTCTCCACGAGCGTATCTCGCGGCGAAAGAGCTCGGTCGCTGCCCTTGCGATCTGCGTCGCGCTCGCGATCCTCGTGGTCGCGAGGCCCGCGGGTGCCGTCAGCGATCCCTCGCTTGCATGGTACACGATTGAGACTCCGCACTTTCGCGTCACGTATCACTCCGGCATCGAGGAAGTCGCCGAACACGTCGCCAGCGTTGCGGAGAGCATTCACGACAGCATGGCGTGGCACGTCGGTTGGGATCCCAAAGAGCCGGTGGAAATCCAGCTCATCGACTCGAGCGAGAGCGCGAACGGATTGTCCACCGCACTTCCGTACAACGCGATAAGCCTCTTCGTGACGGCGCCCGATGATCTCTCGCCGCTCGGCGACATCGACGATTGGTATCTCACGCTCGTCACGCACGAGTACACGCACATCCTGCACGCCGATCAGATCCGAGGATTGCCCGCGATCGTCAACGCGGTGCTCGGAAAGACACTTGCGCCGAACCAGGCGCAGCCGCGATGGATCCTCGAAGGGCTCGCCGTCTACCAAGAGAGCGCGCGCACGAGCGGCGGGCGTCTGCGCAGCTCGCAGTGGGACATGTGGATGCGCGCCGATGTCCTGTCGGACCATATCGCGTCGATCGATCAAATCTCGAATTCGGTGCGGCGCTGGCCACAAGGCAATATCTGGTACCTCTACGGCTCGTACTTCACGCAGTGGATGGCCGACAATTACGGAGAAGAAGTCCTCCGCAAAGCTGCTGCCGATTACGGCAGCCAGATCATTCCCTATGGCTTCAATCGGTCCATCCATCGCGCAACGGGAAGCACGTATGTCGATATGTATTCCAGATGGATTGCCGATATGCGGCGGAAGTACCTGGCGCAAGCGGCCGACGTGAAGAAGAAAGGCTTGCGAGAAGGCGTTCGTCTCACGCACCACGGACAGATTGCGCGCTATCCACGGTGGATTCCAAGAGGTGCGTGGCCCGAGCACGAAGGGGGGCTTCTTTATTACCGCGACGACCAACACCAACGCACGGGTCTCTGGGCACTGCCAATTCGGCGCGATGCGCGTGGTGCGGTGGCCACCGTAGACGAGGCACACGTCGATCTCATCGCGAGAACGAGCGGCGAATCGTACGCGAGCTTTGTTCCTGACGGCGGCGTCGTCTTCAATTCAGAGGACTTCTACAAGAACGTCTTTCTCTATTCCGATCTCGAGCGCATGGCGCCGGGCCAAAAGAGTCGGTTCGGCACGCAGGACGGTGGGCGCACGGTCATCGCTGACGTGAACGAGCGGGCGAGTGATCCAGCGGTTTCTCCGGATGGCCGGCGCATCGTCTACGTCAAGAACCACGCCGGCACTCGCGGTATCTACATTGCCAATCTCGAACGCGATCACCTCGAACATGAGCGACCGCTCGTGCCAGCGCTGAAATTCGAGCAGGCCTATACGCCTCGATGGTCGCCCGACGGAACGCATGTAGCTTACAGCATTTGGAAGCATGGCGGCTTTCGCGACATCCGTTACGTCGACGTAGACGGCGGCAGTTTTCGCGACGTCACGGTCGATCGCGCGATCGACGGCGGTCCAAGTTTTTCGGCCGACGGGCGCTTTCTCTACTTTCACTCGGATCGCACGGGCATCTCGAACATCTACGCTTGGGAAATCGCGGCAGACCGCACCTTCCAGGTTACGAATGTCATCACGGGTGCCTTTAGCCCTGAACCATCACCGGACAACAAAACGCTCGCATACGTTGGTTACACGACGGACGGCTTCGATCTGTTCGCCATGCCGATCGACGAATCCTCGTGGACGGAGGCGCGAGCTTTCGTCGACGACCGCCCCGAAGCGCCGGAGATCCCGGACCGCAAATGGGAGAGTAAACCGTACAGCCCGTGGCGCACGATCTGGCCGCGGCGCTACGGCGTACAAATCACGCCGGGTAACTTCGGTCAGGAGGTGATCATCACTGCAAGCGGTACGGACATTTCTGGATTCCATACGATTTCTGCGAGCACGACGACGGAGATCGAAAGGCCCACGCTACAAGGCACGCTCTCCTACGTTTACGCGCGCTTGCCGTTCAACTTCAGCACGTCGCTTTTTCGCTCTGTTACTCCGCGTGGTGGCTTCGCGATCGGCAGCTACCAGCCCACGGTTCTGCAAGAGAGAGTGGGCTTTGCATCGAGCATCGCGTACACGCGCGCCACCCCGTACGACGCGAACTCCTTCGTTATCACGCACTCGCTCTCGCGCGTTGGCATCGATGTGTCATTTCCGAATGACAAACTCGATCCGTATGAGACTCCAACGGTGCCCCGCGGCGGCCTCGCGAGTACGCTGCACCTCGGCTACGCGTATTCGAATGCCGAACGTTACCTTTACAGCGTTGGAGCCGAACGCGGACTCTCGATTTCGACGAGCATCGACGTCACCGACCCGTCGCTTGGCAGCGAGTTCTCGGGCTTCGCCGTGCGCGGCGATTTCTCGACGTATTTTCTCATGCCGTGGCTTCAACATCATTCGCTCGCTCTGCATGCGGGCGGCGGCACGAGCGGCGGCTCATTCCCGGGACAAGGTGCATTCTATATCGGTGGTTTCGTTGATCTGCCTCTCGTCGACACCATTCGCAACGTCCTCATCCAAGGTGGCATTACGCTTCGCGGCTATCCGCCCGTCATCGAGGCCGGGCGCAGCTACGTACTCGGCAATGCCGAGTACCGTTTCCCCATCCTCAATGTCGATCGCGGTATCGAGACATTGCCCATTTTTCTGAATCGCGTCACGGGCGCAGTATTTCTCGACTACGGAAGCGCCTTCGACGAATTCGATTCTGCGAAATTCAAGACGGGCGCGGGCGGCGAACTTTGGTTTGACACGACCCTTGGATATATCCAATCCTTCACTTTCCGCGTTGGCTACGCCAAAGGCCTCGCGAGCGGCGGCATCGACAAGATCTACTTCGTCGCCGCGATTCCTTATTGACCGCTTTCGATTTGGCGCGATCTGCGTAGGTTGGGGGCGAGCTTGCGAACCCCAACATTGGATAGACACGCTCGAGCCCGAATCATTCATGACGCGATTGCGGTAAAAGGTCGAGACCGCAGCGAAAAGGGCGCACGCCGTATCGCAGGACCGAGGCGTACTGTACGTACGCCGCAGGTCCGACAAAAGCCGTACGCCCTTTGCAGCAAAGGGATCGGCTCTTTTAAGCGGAGTCGTATGAATGATTCGGGCTAGAGATCCTGGATCTTGACGGGAGAGGCGAAGTGGCGTTGTCTCCCGCAAACTATGGGTAAGTTCGACCGTCGCAAGACACAAAAGATGAAGCGTCGCAAGGGGCAGGCGAAAAAGAAAGCCCGCCTCAAGCGAATGCGCACGGCCACGACCAAGTCCGCGGTGCCAAGGAAGGCAGCCGCGAAGAAATCCACGGCACCGCCGAAGAACTAGCTGTATCTTGCACACAAGAGGCTCCGTGTTTGCGCACGGAGCCTCTTTTTTAATCCGTGTTGCCCTGGCCGAGGCGGATCGTCGGGAACTGTGTTCGCTTTGGCTCGGGCGCGGCGGCTGGGGGCTCGGGTTCGCCGAGCAGTCCGTAGTCGCCGTCACTGCGCTCTTCGTCCACGAGTTTCCAATCGCCGGTGAAGGCGCGCCATTTTTGCTTCAGGGTCGATGTTCGCAAGTCGCCTTCGTTGGTGCGAAACCATGCAATCTTCACAAATACCTCGGCGTTCGAATCGTCCTTCATTTTGAGGCCCGCAAATTCGTAGTCTGCGATGCGAATGGTGCCGCCCCAGGTTTTGCGTCGTTCGAAAAATTGGTCGCGTGCACTCGGCGCAACCTGTTCGGCGGCGATCTCCATGCGACCGAAACGCGTGTTGAGATTCAATTCCATGGCCGCTTCTTGAGCGCGCACGGGCGGCGGTTGGTGCACCGCCGGACAGCCTGCAAGCGCGAACATGAACGGACAGGCAAGAGCCCACGAAGCACGCGCGTGTTTCGACATGCAGACGACCGATGGCATGGCTGCTGTCTTTGGGCCAAGTTCTCCTCTAAGAGCGAGTTCGCCAGCCTGCTGCGCGAATCGATTCGGCTTCGGCGCTGTCGATGCAGGCATCGCGGCGCGCAGCAGGTTAGCGAACGCGTTTTAGCCGGCGCTTTCGGCGACGGCGTCTTCGCGGCTGCGCACTTCGAGGCGGTAGCGACTGTTGAGGGTCTCGATGTAGAAAACCTCGCGACCCGCAAGCCGGAGCACCCGCTTCACCGGTGTTGTCACGTACTCGTGCATACCGTCCGGAAACTCGATCACGACGACCGACCCTTTCCGAGGCGCTCTCACGAGACGACCGACAACGGCACGGGACCCCTTCCCGAGCTTGCGGAGAACTACTTCCACATAGCCCAATCTAGCATTCTTCCTGGCCTCGTCTACGGCTCGAGACGAACCGAGGCGCGTTCGCGCGTGGTGAAAATGCCGTGCACGTGGTTGAGTTCGGCAGAGCAGCTTCAGGGGTGAGCTTCTAGCCCGACACTGGGGTCTCCACCGACACGCCCGCTAACCCCGAGAACAATTCTGCTGTTGGGCCCGTGCCTTCGTGTCGCCCATTGCGCCGGTACATTGCGCCACGCGACGCGAAGCCTCCCTCAATGTGGGGCTCAGGCGGATGTTTTCCTAACCTTACGGCGAGCGTCTCTTCTTCTTCTTCGCTATCGGCGGTTTGCTTGAGCGAAGGTGCGGCATGGTGATGCCTGCCACCTCGTGCTCGGCGAAGTAAGCGCGCAAGACTTCGCGCGCAACGACGTTCGCTTTGACCGTCCAGGTTGGCCCGTTGACGACGAGCACGCCGATCGCGACCGGCGTCGGCGCACTCTCCTTGTTCGATGACGCGGGCGCGTGAGAAAAGCCTGAAAACCAGGTGTAAAAGCGTTGCGCCGTCGCGTCCGTGAGCGTGCCCGTCTTTCCTGCCATGGGGATATCGGCGAGAAACGATCTGCCCGCAGCGTCGTGAAAGGCCTTGTACGACGTGCCGTCGGTGATGGTGTTCTCCATCATCGTCGCGATGGATTGAGCCGTCTTGGGCTTGATCGCGCGTTCGAGTGCTGCGGGCTCTGGTGCAGTCCACACGATTGCGCCGGACGCGTCGGCGACCTCGCGCACGATGCGCGGGCGAACGGGTTCGCCGCCTCGCGCAACGGTCGCAGAGATCCATGCAGCATGCAAAGGTGAGAGCGTCGTGTTCCAGAAGCCTGCGGCCATACGAGCGAAACCGAGCGGATCCTCGGGGACATGGAGCTCGCTTGGCTCTACGGGAACGTCGAACGCGAGGGGCGCGCCAAAGCCAAAGCTGTGCGCGGTTTCTGCGAGAATGGGTGCCTTGAGATACTTTCGCGCGAAGCGTGCGAAGACCGTGTTGATGCTTCGGCCCATGGCACCGCCCAGGGTCGTGCACCACTTGTCCTTCTTCGGATCGTCGATGAGATCACGCTCCGTGATGCGCTGCTCGCCGCCCGAGTAACATGTGCGCTCGTCGGGCGAGAGCCCCGCGTTCTCCACCAGCGCAGCACTGGTGACGATCTTGAAAACGCTTGCCGCGGGTGCGGTCGCTTCTGCACAAAGATCGCGTGCGGGACCCTTCTCGATGTGGCTCGCGTAAACGAGGACGTTGCCCGTGGCCGTGTCCATCAGCACGACCGCCGCTTCGGGCACGTGATGCATCCTCATCAAGGCCTTCGCTGTATTCTGCAACTTTGGGTCGACGGTCAGGTGCGCCGTCTTCTCGCCAAGGAGAGGTGCGGTCGCGCCACCCTCTCCGAGCTCGATCCTCGTCAGATTGAGCCCCGCGAGCGGAGGCAACATTTTGGTTGCATCGGGCGACGAGGCGGCCGGAGTCGTTGCCTTGGTGATGGGGACGGCGTCGCTTTGGGGCTTGCTGCATGCCTGCAAAACCACGATGGGAACCCCAAGCCAGAGGGCCATCCACGTGCCGCGCATGACCGACCGTGTGACACGCCCGCGCGAATCAGGGCAAGAAAATGATATCCGGGGGTGCTGACATGCTGCGTAGCCTCTTGCTCGCACCTTTCGCGATCGCTCTCGTTCTCGCCGTTGGACCTTCACGTGCCGAGACGAAGACGAGCGATCTACACCGAGTCATTCCTGCGGGCGGAGGTCTCAGCGCCCTCGACGTCACGGTGGATCCGGCTTTGCGCGTCGTCCGCGCGCGAAGCTGCGCGGTCTCGGACTGCACGCGCGCAGCGGCCTTCCTGGACGTGCCCATCCCAATGGACCCGGCGCGCATCGATCTCGCGAACGTAGAGATCACGTCGATTGCCATCGGCAACGACAAGCACGTTGCTCACGTGCGCGTGCCCGACGCGCAACGCAAGGATCTCGCGTTCGAGGCCGTCCTCTCGTCGCAGGCGGCGGCGCCTATCTTCGCTGACTTTACGGGCTTTGCCGAGGGGAGCGAAGGCGATCGGCGCGGTCACATGATTCGTATTTTCGATCGCGACGAGACGTCCAAGTTCGTCATCGTTGCCGATTCAAGGGAAGATACACGTATCTGTGGACAATCGAGCACCATGCTCTCGCCGCGCGGGCTCGATCCGAAAACGATGCAGCTTCGCGCGGCCACGCTGCATCGCATCGACAAGCAAAGCCGCGACGGCGCCGAACGAGTTCTGTCGCGTGCGCGCCACGCGAACGACAGGCCCGTTCTCGCTCGCATCCTCGTGGCAACGGGCGCGAGTGCACCGGGCGCCGCGGCGCTTACCGATGGAAACATCGATTCCACGTGGTCGGAGCAACGACCCGGCGACGGGCACGGTGAGTTCGTCACGATGCGCGCTCCCGCGGAGCTGCCCATCGACGCTTTCGCCATCACCGTTGCGCCGCCTTCTCTGCCGAAGGCGTCGCAGACCGCTGGCGCCGCGCCGAAGACGTTTTTTCTTGCGACCGACGACCGGCTCTTTCACGTCACGATGCCGGAAGATGCGTGGCAGAAACCTGGTGCATCGTACGAGATCCCGCTGCCGCATCCCGTGCGCACGACCTGCGTGGCGATCGTTCTCGACGAAGCTTACGCGCAAACCAAAGCCGCGCCGAAAGTGACCATCGCGGAGATCTCTGCGCTCACGAAATTCGATACCGAGGGTGCAACGCTCGGCGACGTTGCCAAGGCACTCGGCAGCAGCCGAGCCGACGAGGCAGCAGCATTGCTCAAGCGCACAGGTGACGAGGGCGTTGCCGCTGTCGTCGGCGTTTACGCGACGCTCGATGATAAAGGTCGGGCCCTCGCGATCGACGTTGCAGCAAGTGCCGCGCAGTGCACCGGACCGAGCATCGGTCTGATGACGCGCGCGCTTGCGGACAAGGACGCCGAAGTTCGAAGGCGTGCCCTCGGTCGCGTTGAACGGTGCGGGAGCGCGGCGCTCGAGCCGCTCGCCGATGTCATGGGCATCGGCACGCCCGAGACACGCCGGACCGTTCGCAATGCGTTCGCGCGCGCCGCGAGATCCGGCTCGCGCGACGAACTCTCCAAGTTGCTCGGTCGGCGGCAAGCGTCGCCCGCTGCTCGTCGCGACTTGCTACGTGCGATGGGGCCAAAGCTCGCCGAGCTTCGTCCCGAATCCGACATGGCGGTGACGGATCTGCTTCGAGCATCGCCCGACATGGCGACGCGCTATCTGCTCGCAGAGCCGCTCGCACATCTCGCGCGCTCCCAAGACGCAATGGCAAGCGAGCGCCTCGCCGAATTCGCGCGCCGCGATCCCGCATGGCCCGTGCGCGCACGGGCTGTGGAAGTGTCCAGCGGCATCCCCGCGCTCTTGCCGATCGTGCGTGCGGCTGCCGACGATCCGGAGCCGCGCGTGCGTGAGGCAGCCCTTCAGGCCATCGCGTCGTCGAGCGACATTGCTGGCAGAGATGCGGCCGCACACGCGCTTGCGGGTGACGAGTGGACGTTCGTGCGCGTCGCGGCCGCCGAAGCCATCGGTGCGTTGCCGGCGGACTCGAGCAGCTCGGGTGCGCTCGGTCGAGCCCTCACTGATGCGAGCGCGAACGTGCGCGTGGCGGCAATGACGTCGCTCGGCAAGCTGCGAGCCATTCGCGAAGCGCCTCGCGTTCGCGCGCGGCTCGACGACGCCGAGGAAGATACGGAGGTGCGTGCTCTCGCGGCTCGCACGCTCGGTGTCATGTGCGTGCAGAATGCAACGGGTCGCCTTACGAAACTTGCCGAGCGTTTACGTGCACCGCGTGACGAAGCCGACGAACGCATCGGCGTCGCAGCCATCGATGCGCTCGCGATGCTTCACCCAATGGATCTTCCGAAGCGTCTTGCCCCGTTGGTCGACAAGAACGTCCGGATGCCCGTTCGCCGCGCTGCCGAGCGCGCGCTGGCAGAGCCGGGAAGCTGCGGTCAATAGCGACCAAGCCGGCCAAGGCCGGGTCAGAGGCGGATATCGATGTAGACGCCGCGTCTTAGTTCTTGCAGCCACAGCTTTCGCTGACGATCCGTTGCCTCGATGAACGCGCGCTCCATCATCTGGTCGCGGACTTGATCGAACGGAGGCACCGTGGTCCGGGCTTCGGCAAGCTGCACGACGAGGACGGCCTGATTGCCGTTGGGATCCTGGAACCGAATGGGCGACGACACTTCGCCAGCCTTGAGCGATCGCGCGGCCCGCTGAAGATCAGGAAAGAGCGCCGAGAGCGGCACGGGCCCGCGCGAACCGCACGTGTTCTTCGTGGTTGGATCCTGACTGTAATCGAGGACGAGCTCGCAGAAGTCGGCACCCTCCCGTCCGCGCTTGGAGAGTTCCTCCGCCAGCGTGACGCGCGCCGCGACGCTCTGCGACGTCGCTCCCGCAGGAATTTGAAGAACGAGAATGCGCAGATCGACAGGAGACTGCTCCTCGGTCTCTCTGACAACGTGTTGATAGGCGGCGCGAGCATCTTGTTCGGTGACGCGCACGCGACCGCGCACGCGTAGCTGAACGAGTTTGCCCTCGAGGAGCTGGCGACGGATCTCGTCGCGGTAGTCTTGTTCGCTGAGCCCCTGGCGCTTTGCTTCCGCGATGACGTCGGCCGGCGAGATCTTCGCACCTGCTGCAACCTGGCGGATACCCGCATCCACCTCTTCGGGTGTAACCGAGATGCGGCTTTTGTCGGCTGCCGTCTCCTCGAGACGCTCGTCAATCATGTGGTTGAGGAGTTCGCGGAACATCTCGCTTTCGGCCGCGGCCTGTTGTGAAGGATCTGGGTTCTGCATCACGATCCGCTGGAGGTGCGGCCGAGCCCGCTGACGCAGATCCGAGAGCAGAATGGGGCGCTCACCGACAACGGCGACGATGCGCTCGACGATGGACGCATGCGCAGAATGTTCGGCCAATGAAGCTCCGCCGAGAACGAGCGCGGCTGTCGCAAGAGCGCGCTTCGTGGAGAGCCAAGGCATTGCTCGACGCAGATTCACGGCGCCGTTCTTATCACTTTCGGTACTTGGGCGAAGGGGTCTATTCTCACATGTCGTTAACGTCGTGAGGAGAAACGGGATGCGTTACGTGTCGTCACCTCTATTCAAGTTCGTCGTCATCGGAACATTCGCAGGGCTGTTTGCGAGCAATCTTGGTTGCAGAAAGCTGGTTAGCAAAGCCTTACAACAAATTGACGGGGGGACGTCCACGACCGGTACGTCGGAAGCGCAGTCGAATGATCCGGACGAACGGCTTCGTGAGAAGATCGAGCCGTACATCGAGTGCCTCAATTCGCTCTCGTCAGAGATCCGTGGGATGGAGAAATCCTATTTATCGAATATCCCGGGAACCGGACCAACAGGCAAAGAGCGATCGGCCTACATGCCAGCGCTCTCCAAAGGTGACGCCACGAAGTGCTCCACGAACCTCGCGAAGGCAAAGACGATGCAGCCTTCCCTCCCTGCACTCGAGCAGGCGGGCGAGGCCTTCGCGAAAGCTGCAAACCAAATCGATCCGCTCGCTGCGCAACTTCATGAATACTTCGACAAAAAGAACTATCTTGATGACCATTGGGCCAAAGCCAAAGAATTGCATCCGCAGATCATGGCAGCGTTCAAGGACTTTAATCGAGCCAACGACGATTTACACACTGCGCTCGATGGCATTACCAAGCCTCTCTCTCAACGCGAACTCGCCAGGATTGAAAAAGAGGACGGCAAGAAATTTCGCTATCACCGAAAGCACGTGCTCAATACCGCGCGTGATCTCGTTGAAGTAAGCAATCCGGATAGTCAGGAAATCGACTTCAACGCGTACAGCGCGGCGATGACGGAATTCGAGAAGGCGCTCGAAGATCTCACGACGTACGGCGGCAGTCACAAATCCGACCTTAGCGACGAGAAGAAGCGCGTGAACGTTCTTGCCGAACACAATTACGATTCCTTTGTCCGCGCGGCAAATGACTATCAGAAGGCACAGAAGACTTTCTGGCGTTGCCTTCGCGATGCGCCCGCGAAAGCAAAGCTCGCAAATGGCAGGGTCGACGTGGACAAGGCTGCGTGTCCTAAAGATGTCATCAACGGTCGCGCAGACCAGGCAGCAATGAAGAAGTATAACGAATTTATCAACACTTCGAACCGCAGCCAATTTTAGGGCCCCAGCAGCCACGGCGTACGCCGTGGAGGCGCGGGCGGGGAAGGCCCGTGACTCCATCCGTGTTTTTATTTCTTTTGGTACGCGTGCGAAGGAGTTATTGTCGCATGCCGTCAACGCACGAGGAGAAAACGGGATGGGTAACGTCGTGTCGTCGCCGCTGTTCAAGTTCGTTGTTCTCGGAACATTCGTGGGGCTGTTTGCGAGCAGCCTCGGTTGCAAAAAGCTAGTCGACAAAGTCCTACATGTTGACGGAGGGGCAACGCCAACCAGTTCGCCGGAAGCGAAATCTAGAGAGTCGTCCACAACCAGTGCACCGGAGGCGAAGTCGAAGGATCCGGACGAACCCAATTCACCGGAGGCGAAGTCGTCTACGGTCGGTTTGATGGACCCGGACGAACAGCTCGCCAAGAAGATCGAGCCGTACATCGAGTGCCTCAACTCGCTTTCTTCAAGCACCCGCGACGCGGAGAAGAGTTATCTGCATTACATCCCGAAGACTGGACCAACGGGCAGAGAAAGCCCCTCCATCTACAAGCTTCCCAAAGACGCGGCCGCGAAGTGCTCCACGAGTCTTGCGGAGGCGAAGACGATGCAGCCGTCCGCTCCGGCGCTGGAGCAGGCGGGCGAGGCCTTTGCGAAGGCCACAACCCAGCTCGATCCACTCCTGATGCAACTTGAACAGTACTTCGAAAATAAGGATTACCTTGATGACCATTGGGCCAAAGGCAAACAATTGCATCCGCAGGTCATGGCGGCATTCAAGGACTTTAATCCAGCCGACGACGATTTGCGCAATGTGCTCGATGGTATAACCAAGCCTCTCTCTCAGCGTGAGCTCGCAAAGATTGAAAGAGAGGAAGGTAAGAAAATTCGCTATCATCGAAAGCACGTGCTCAATACCGCGCGCGAGCTCATTGAAGTAAGCAATCCGGACGGTGGGGAAGTCAACTCCACCCTGTACAATGCGGCAATGACGGAATTCGACAAGGCGCTCGAAGACCTCACGGCGTACGGTAGCAGCCATAAGTCCGACATTAAAGACGAAATCCGTTATGATTCTTTTGTCAAAGCGGCGAACGACTATCGCAAGGTACAGAAGGATCTCTGGCGTTGCCTCCGTAATGCGCCCGCAAAGGTGAAGCTTTCAAATGACAAGATCAACGTGAAAAAGCTCTCGTGCCCTGACGACAATATTATTGATCGTGTTGCGGACAGGCCGATCGAGAAATACAACGATTTCATCCGTTGGCCGAATACCCAAGAATTTTAGGAAAAAATCCGTAAACGTCATGGCAAAAGCAGGGGATGAATGGAAGGTTCTCCGCCACGGCGCCATCGAGCAGCTCGCGGAGAACCTCTGGCGCGTCTCGGGAGATCTGCCTGGGATGCACGAGAAGGTTGCAAGCGGCCGAGAAGCGGCTGCAGCGTTGCGTAAAGCCGCCATGTCTCTCTGAGAGCGAGTTCGACAGCCTGCTGCGCGAAATCGATGCGTCGGTTGGGCGCTGCGGTGCCTGCGCACGTACGATAAGTACGCTTACGCGGGCTCCTCGCGCTCCGCCCTAGCCTCGATTCGCTCGCAACGGCTGTCGAACTCGCTCTGAGAGCGCCGCGATGCCCGCTCGCGACGGCTGGCGAACTCGCTATGAGAGCGTGCTTACCAGCGTGCTACGCGCCGCGATGCCCGCTCGCGACGGCTGGGGCCCGAGAACTAAGTGCCGTCGGAAACCCAGCGGGCGAGGATGGCGGTGACGTTGTCAGGACCGCCGTTCTCGTTGGCGCGTTTGATGAGGTTCGCTGCGGCTGCCTTCAGGTCGCTCTCGTTGCTGGTGATGATCTGGAGCATCTCGGGATCCTGCACTGGGCCAGACAAACCGTCAGAGCAGAGGATGTAAACGTCGCCCGCGCGCGGCGCTTCGAAGCGCGTGTCGACCTTCACCGTGTCCTTCATTCCGAGCGCGCGCACGATGACGTTCTTGTGCGGGAAGTTCGCGATCTCCTCGGCCGTGAGGCGCTTCATCTTGATGTAGTCGTTGAGCAGCGAGTGATCTTCCGTAAGCTGCTCGATCTTCCCGTCGCGAACGCGATAGCTGCGCGAGTCGCCGACGTGCGCAACGTAGATGCCTTCGTCGACAGCAAAGAGCACCACGATCGTCGTGCCCATGCCGCGCTTGCTGGCTTCGCGTTGAGCCGTTTCGTAGATGCGCAGGTTCGCGAGTTTGATGCCCGTGATGAGCCGGTTCTCTTCGTATCCTCTCGCGCAATCCATCTTGTACGGCCACGTGCGCTCAGGATCGCGAGCCGTTGCCGCGAAAAACTCCTTGAGAGCATCGACCGCCATCTTGCTGGCTACCTCGCCGGACGCATGTCCACCCATTCCATCGGCGACCACGTAGAGGCCACTGTCCTCGATGATCGAGAAATTATCCTCGTTGTGTGTGCGCTTCATGCCGACGTTCGTCTCGCCAGCAACCTCAATGCGGAATCCCACGACAGACGATGGTCGGAGGGAGCGAGGTTTCTGTCAACCGCCATCCTTCGCAGATGATTTTTGGCGAGCAACTGTCTTGACAGTTGCTCTCGGCTGGGCTCGCTACGGCAGGGAAACTCCCTCTCACGGCGCCGCGCGCAGTGTCACACCCACCTCGCGGAATTTTCCGTTTCCGAAGATGAGGAGCTTGACCTCTTGACCGACTGCGCACGCGGCGATGATCTTGGCGAGCTCGTCAGGGTCCGAAACTGGGGTGCCGTCAACGGCGACGACGACGTCCGACCGATCTCCGCTCGGCGTGAGCCCTGCGGTTTCTGCAGGGCTGCTTGGCGCAACTCCCATCACGCGGACGCCGCGCACGTTGCCCTCGTCCGTTGGCGCGCCGGCGAGTCCAAGCCACGCGGCCGGCTCCACGGCATCCGCGGGCGTCTTCGACAAGAATCCACGCAGCGCAAAGACGGGCGCGCCAACGTTGATCGGCGTGCATTTCTTTTCGTTCTGACCTTGCCGCGGCTGCGGCGCGTTCGTGACGGCAGGCGTGCTCCCACGGGCATTGCTCTCTTTGCACGCGCGGACGGTGATGCCGATCACCTTGCCATCGGGGTCGATGAGCGGAGCACCGGGCACCGTCGTCGCGCCCTTCCAATCGAGGTTGAGGACGCTCGTCAGCGACTCGCCTTCGCGCGATCGCGCGTTGATGCGTCCCCTGTACGCGACGAGGGTTGGACCGAGCTTTCGGCCCTTCGGTGCAAACGACATGAGCTCGAGATTCTGAGGATCTGCCGCGGACGGCACGAGGCCGTCGAGCCATTTTCCTTTCTGCGGAACGAGCAGCGCGAGGTCCCAGGTTTTGTCCTTGTGGCCCACGTTGGTCTTTACGACGGTGCCGTCGGAGTAGCGAACGTCAGGATGCTCGCCCGTTCCAAGGGCCGAGAGCGACGTGATGATGCGACCATCTTTCGAGAGCACCGTGCCGATCGCGATGGGGTGACCGCTTTGCTCCACTTGGACGATGCCCAATCGCGTGGAGTTGCGCGCGGAATTGGGTGATGCCGGCTGCACCTCGCCAGGGGCGTTGTCCGCGTTGTCGCCGGGCAGCCGAGGCAATGCTGCTTGAGGAGATCCCGCTGTCTTGTGGGCCGACTGTGCCGAACGCGTCGATGGTGTCGCAACCGGCGCGGCACGCACGGAGCTCGCCGTGAAAGCGAACATGGCAACGGCAACGAGAGTGGAGACGCGGATGGAGGGCAGCATCGCAGCCAACTCTAGCATTCGACGTGCCGCGCATTCCGTGAGGGCGAAGGGCCCGCGCATTTCTGGAGTTCTTGACAGAAACCGAGGAACCCGGAAAGACTGCCCCCGAAATGAGCGAAGGTGAGGAAGACTCGCACGCATCCCATGCGCATGGACCGCCTCCACTTCCGGAGCCGAAGACCCCGTTGTGGTTGACGGCCGTTGGTGCCGTGCTGTTTTTGATCGTCGGTCTTGTCTGGGGTCTGAGCACACCCTAGCCCGCCTTCGATTTGCCGCGATCCCTTCGTTGGGGCCTGCGGTGCGGTCCTCTGACGGAGCCGTGCGACGCCGTGTGCGTGTGCTACCAGCACACGCACCAGAGCCACACAAGGCTATTCCGGTCCGCTCCTCGGCCCCGCCTCGGCCTCGCGTCAACTTGAAGGCGGTCTCACTCTCACCTGGAAATTCATGAGTCGCAAATGACCGAACTCACAGCTCCCGAAGGCAACATCGCTCGTACGAGTGCCACAGGGCGTGACGAAATGGTGCCGGAGCTCCTCGCGTGGAGTTCCTCGCTGTCTCATGATCGTCTGCTCGTTCGTGAAGATCTCCTTGGCAGTGCGGCGCACGTCACGATGCTTCGCAAGGTGGGGTTGCTCGAAGAGGACGATGCGAGGAAGCTTCGCGGCGCCCTCTTCGCGATGTTCGACGAAGCGTCCGCGGGCACGCTCGTCGTGCCCGACGGCGAAGAAGACATCCACATGGCGATCGAGGCGCGCCTCACGCGTGATCTCGCACACGTCGGCAAGCGGCTGCACACGGCGCGCTCGCGCAACGATCAGGTTGCACTCGCGCTGCGTCTTCACGTGCGCGATCAGGCCGCGCGCACGCTCGGTGAAGTCGGGGGGCTCGTTCGCGAGCTCGCCATGCGCGCACGAAGAGAAACGGGCGTCATCCTGCCGGCGTACACGCATCGCCAGCGCGCTCAACCCGTGTCAGCCGCGTTCGTCCTCGGTGCGTGGGCCATGCAGCTTCTCCGCGCGGGCGAGGTGCTGTCCGTGGCGATCGATCGCGCGAACCAGTCGCCGCTCGGCTGCGGCGCGTGTTCGGGCACGAGCTTGCCCATCGATCGCAATGTGGTCGCGAACGTGCTCGATTTTCCAGCCGTCACCGACAACGCGCTCGACACGATCGGCGATCGCGACTTCGCCATCGATTGGACGTACGCCGGCGCGCGCGTCCTGCTTGCTCTCTCGCGGCTCGCCACGGACGTCGTTGATTTCACGACGAGCGAGTTTGCGTTCTTGCGCATCGGCGATGCCATCGCGGCCGGCTCGAGCATGATGCCGCAAAAGAAGAATCCCGACGTCTTCGAGCTCGTGCGCGGCAAAGCCTCGCGCGGCGTCGGCAATCTCTCGTCGATGCTCGTGCTCGTCAAGGGACTGCCGAGCGGTTACGCGCGCGACTTGCAGGATGATCGCGAAGCCGTGCTCAGCACGGGGCCGCTCGTCCGCGGCGCGGTGCGTGCGGTGCGTGCGGGGATCGTACATCTATCGTTCGATCCCGAGACGTGCATCGCGGCCGTGTCGGACGGCTCCACGCAAGCGACCGACGTGGCCGAGGCGCTCGTTCGCAAAGGCATGCCGTTTCGTGAAGCGTACAAGGCAACGGGGCAATTGGTGCATTCTGCACGCGAGCGGAAGATCCCGCTTTCGAAGGTTTCGCTCGCGGATGCGTGCGCAATACATCCTTCGTTCGACGAGGGTGTACTCGCCGTGCTCGATCCGCGCGTTGCCGTGGCGGCAAAGAAGAGCGCCGGTGGGACCGCGCCAGAGCGCGTGAGCGAGCAACTCGTGACGATCGATCGAAAAGCCTCCGAGCTCGCGCGCAAAGCCGAAGGCATCCCGACGCTCGATGCTCTCAAGACACGAGTTGAGTCGGCGGCGATCTAACTTTCTTCGTCGTCGTCCGCTCTTCCGTGAGCGTGGGGCAGAAGCGTTGCGAACGTGATGGGACGGCCGCCGAAGCGATCCTTTGCCGAGAGGAGCACAGACTCGATGTCCCTCCTTCGTGCTGCGGCTCGATCCGGGAAAAGAGTTCTTTGAACGCCGCCCGCTGCCGTGAGCTCGTGCGCCGCGACGCCGGTGAGCCTCACGCGCGCGCCGGCGAGCGGGAAGCGGCCGAGCAGTTCTGTGCATACTGCATGCAGCGTGGTCGTGTCGCTTGCGGGCTCGGGCAACGCCATCTGCCGGGTCAGGATCGTAAAGTCAGCATATTTCAATTTCACGACGACGATGCGCGCGGACAGATCGGCCGCCGTCAGGCGCTCGGCCACTTTTGCCGCGTGCTCGAGCAAGGATCGCTCGACGGCCTCGCGCGTCGTGAGATCTTCTTCATACGTGCGTTCTGCACCAATCGACTTGGCCTCGCGATCGGGCACGACTTCGCGCGGATCCTCCCCGCGTGCAAGATGCCGTACCTCGGGTCCCCATGAGCCGAGCATGCATTCGAGACTCGCTTCGTCGGCGCGCGCGAGATCGCCTAGCGTTTTGTAACCGAGCTTCCGGAGGAGCGGCGCCGTCTTCGGACCAATGCCCCACATGCGCTCGACCGGCAGCGGCGCGAGGAATGCCGCAACGTCGTCACCGACAATCGTGAGCCCGTCGGGCTTGTTCATGTCGCTCGCAATCTTGGCCGCGAACTTCACCGGCGCGACGCCGGCCGAGCACGTGAGGCCCGTTGCATGGCGCACGTCTCTGCGGATGGCGCGCGCGATGGTCTCGCCGTCGCCAAAGAGCGACTGGCTGGCCGTGACATCGAGGAAGGCCTCGTCGATCGAGAGCCCCTCGACGAGCGGCGTATACTTGTAAAATACATCGAAAACTTGCCGGCTCACGTCTTCGTAGTGACCATGCTTGGGCGTCACGACGATCGCGTGCGGACAACGCCGGAGCGCCTCCGCCATCGGCATGGCCGAGCGCGCACCGAACACGCGCGCCTCGTAGGATGCCGTCGAGACGACGCCCCGACGCGCTCGGCCGCCGACGAGCACCGGTTTCCCGCGAAGACGCGGATCGTCGCGCTGCTCCACCGAGGCGAAGAACGCGTCCATGTCGATGTGGAGGATCTGACGGTCTGTCACGATGACCTAACGATGTTGTGTAACGCGTTCTAGGAAAAATCGAAGCGGAGTCAGATCGATGGCGTGGGGCGTGCAGAGATGCGTCGCCATGAAAAGCCATACGCTCGTTGCCGTCCTCTCCTTCACGTTCACCATCGCGTCTTGCGGCCTAGAAATAGGTCATGACTCGATAGACAACTCGACGTCCGCCGACGAGGATACGCCGTCGCGGACAGCGCCAACTGGCGGAGCGACAGTCGACACCATTGCGCCGAGCGACGTGACCGATCTCGTCGCCACCGAAGTCTCGCATGCGGCTGTGAAGCTGACGTGGACAGCGCCAGGTGACGATGGCGACATCGGTAAAGCCGCTTCGTACGAGGTTCGTTATTCGAAAACGCCCATCACGACGGACGCGGAGTTCAGCGCGGCAACGGCAGCAACGGGGCTACGTGCACCGGCGTTTGCGGGGACAGCCGAGAGCGCGACGATCGGCAAGCTCGATCCCGAAACGACGTACTACTTCGGTCTTCGCACGTACGACAAAGCGAGGAACGTGAGCGCCATCGCGCTCTCCAACGTCGTGACCACGAAGGCGCGCGCGAAGATGATCATCACGGAGGTATCTCCTGCAAACCCGTCGAAAGCGGATTTCGTCGAGCTCGTCGTGACGAAGGCTGGCTGGGCAGGAGATCTCGAGATCACGCAGGCGAATAGCTCGCTGCACAGGTTCTCGGGCTTCGATGTGGCAGCGGGTGATTATATCGTCGTGCACGCGTCAGGCCTGCCCGGTCCAGCCGGCTTTCAGCAGGAGGACGAAGTGCACAGCAAGACTGCCTCCACGGCGCTGGGAGCGGCGTCGTCCGCGGAAGCCTTCGATGTGTATTCATCGCAAACGAAGATCACCGGGACGGACAACGTCGTGTCACTCATGGACGGCGCCGCGCCGCTCGACGCGGTTGCTTTCTCGCAGCGCTCCGGCGTCGCGTCGGCGGCCGCCATGGCGGCGTTCGCAACAGCGAGGTCGAATGGCATGTGGAACTTTTCGGTTGCACCGATCCGCGGCGTGAACGACTGCGAGACGCAGGCCGAGGCCGTCGCGGTCTCCACCGTGAATGCCGCGACGTGCGGGAGGTTCGCAACGGGAATCACGGCGGGTATTTCCATCAACCGCCAAGAGCAGGTCGACACGAACAGCCGCGCGGATTTCTACCTCGCCGAAGAAACACCGGGCGCGGTCAACACGCCCGTGGCGGCGCCTCGACTCAAGGGCGTGACAACCACGAGTGCAACGCAACTCGAACTCTCCTTCGATCAAGAAATCGCGCCGAGCACCATCAGCGCTCAGGCCTTTACGATTCCCGCTCCTACCATCACGGCCGCAACGAGGACTGGCCCGAACCGTGTGCTGCTCACCGCGAGTGCGCCTATCTCAGGCCCATTGGTGGTGACCGTTTCGTCTTCGGTCACGAACCTCCAGGGTGTGTCCGCACGGCAGACCGCGAGTCTGTGCGCTGGCGTCGATCCCGCGCTCACGATCAGCGAAGTCAATCCGAATCTGCCGGGTGGAGCAGATCTCATCGAGCTCGCGGTCACACGCGGCGGTCCGCTCGAGCGCTTCGAGGTTCGCGCAAATCCAACGGCCGCGGGCGCAACCGGAACGTTGCTCGCAACGCTGCCCGCGATCTGTGCGGCCGCGGGCGATGTCGTCGTCGTTCATCTCAACCCGGCGGCCGCACCGGGCGCAGCGCCCGCATCCGAGACAACGTCGATGATGCAGTATGCACACATCGCGAACGCCGCGAACTACGACAGCGCTTGGGATGTCTTGGGCGGCAAGACGGATCTCTCCACGAAGAGCAACGTGGTCGCGCTGCGCAATCCGGCAGGCGCATATGTCGAGGCAGTTGCATTCACGGACGCCACGGCAACTTCGCTCGCGTTCCAGAGCTCACTTGCGTTCATCCAGAGTCAAGGCCTCTGGGCGCCAGCAAATTGCGGTGGCGCTGCGTGTACGGACACGAGCACACCGAAGGCGTCCGACATCTCGGCGAACTGGGCAGGGTGCGCGACGACGACCGCCGGCGAGAGCGTCTATCGCACGGCAGCGGGGAACACCGCATCGAGATGGGTGGTGGGCCCCTCGTCCTTCGGCCGCTCAAACTGAACGCGCAATCAAAATCATCGTATACAATTAGAGATAAGAGCATGAGCGACGACGGAAAGAGCAGCAACGGCGACTCGTCTGCACCGTCGAAGCCAGAGAGCTCGAAGCCGAGCAAGCCATCGGAAGATGTCGTTGTCCTCGGTCCCCCAACGTCCGATGGCCAAGGCGTTCACGTGCTTCGTGCCCGCAACGAACAACTCGAGGCAGGTGAGCTTCGCACGCTTCGCGATGGACAGCCGATCGTCGGCGAGATCCTCTCGCTCGAACCGCGCAAGGATCAACCTCGCGTGTGTGACGTGCGCGAGAGCTGGCCGGCGACGCGCCAAGCATCTCCCTCTCACAAGGGACCCGCGCGGGTTGCAACAACGGCCTACCGCGCCGGATGGGACGAGATCTTCGGCCCCGCAAAAAGGAAAACCGATCGCTTCGATATGAATTGATCTCAGAGCGTGTTGGACAGCCGTCGCGAGCGAATCGAGGCTAGGGCGGAGCGCGAGGAGCCCGCGCAAGCGTACGTTGTGGTACGTGCGCAGGCACCGCAGCGCCCAACCGACGAATCGATTCGTGCAGCAGGCTGTCGAACACGCTCTCAACGGCTTGCGCGCTCAAGAGCCACGACGTGAATCGTGATGGCGATCATGATGACGGCGGCCGTGACAGCGTGCGCACGTCGTTTCTTGGTGCGCTCCTTCAAGCGTTCATCGCGGAGCTGCAAGCCAAGTCCGGCGTGTGCAACGAGAAAGAAGAACGCTACACCTGCGGGAGCGAGCGCCATCATCCCGCCACCCGTTGCTGCCGGCGAGCCGAGAACGGGCAAAACGACGATCGTGTGGCCGAACGCGAGCGCCGACGTGAGGAAGCCGAGCGCCACGTGTTGCCGGATGATGGGTGACGACGGCCGGGCGCGTCTGCGCGCGCGAAAACGAAAGACCATTGGAAGGATCGCCGCGGCCGCAAGTGCCATGGTGGCGATCCATCCACTGTAAAATGCAATCACGCGACGTTTTCGAGCTTCATGCTCCTTGGCTCTGTGACATCACGCTGCCGACGAAGAACGGGCCCATCTTTTCGATGTACGCACTCGTCTGGCGCGTCTTGCGCATGGCCTGCACCAGGTGCGAAAGCGTATGAAGATCACGGCCAATGAGGCCAATCACGAATTCATTGTCGCCGGCATCCAGGCCGTAACACGTGAGGCGCACGTCTTGTGCTCGCCCCGTCTCGCCGTAGGCGTGACCGAGCGCCGCGTGCTCGCGCATCATTTCACCTTGTTCCGAGGGTAGGAGCCGGGCGAACGCACCCTTGCGGCGAAGCGGATACCAGACATGCCAGGCGAATTCGGTATTCGTGACCGCTTCGATGGGTTTGCGGAGCAAGAACCATTCGAGCTCCGCTTCGCGCCCGATGGAGTACGAGCGCGCGAGCATGGCGAAGTCGTCGCGGAACTCGACATGGGTGAGCGGATCTTCGGCGAACAGTGGCCGAACGACTTTGACGAAGTGCTCGGGATCCTCGCTCCACGTGAGAAGACCAAGGCTGCGCGGATCGACCGTGTCGGCGTAGACGACGTGTGCGATCTTGCGCTCCAAGAGCACTTTCGCGAGCTCCTTTCCTGTCTTGTCCGCGGGCGTGCCGGAAGGAACGCGGAAGACGAGTAGCTGCATGAAGAGGCGGCGGTTCATTTGCTGCCGCACACCATCCTTCTTGGCGCCATACTCGTTGAGGTCGATCACGAGTGATCCCGCGGCTTCGGGGGCGCCTACATGGCTTGGATGTCCAGGTTTTTTGTCGGAGTTCATCAGTGCGCCTTCTAGCATCGTGATTACCAAACCACGAGTTCATCGCGGTGCACGAGAACCGCATCGTCGCCCGAGCCCTTATGGCCAGCAAGGACAACGGCGTCGGCTGCAGCGCATCGCGCGAGACCTCGCCCGAGCTCGGTGCCCGCGGCGTCCAGTACGCGGACGGAATCGCCTTCGCGGAAATCTCCTCGGATCCCCAAAACACCGACGGACAGAATGCTTTTGCCCTTCATACGGACCGCAGCGGCGGCGCCCGCGTCGAGCCACACGTCGCCGCGCGGGCGCAGCGTGAAAGCAATCCAGTGTTTCTTCGCCGTGAGACGTCGCGCGGCAGCCGAAAATACGGTGCCTTCGTCCTCGCCCGAGAAGATGCGGCGGAGGACGTCGTCGCGGCGGGCATTGGCGATGACGACGTGCGCGCCTGCAAGTGTGGCGCGACGGGCTGCTTCGATTTTGCTTGCCATGCCGCCGAGGCCGACATCGCTCTTCTTCGCGCGCACCAGCGGCAGCGCCTCCGTTACGACGTCATGAACGATGGGCACGCGCTCGCCGTCTGCGTCGAGCAATCCTTCGACGTCAGAGAGCAAGACGAGCACGTCAGCCTCGACGAGCGGGGCCACCATCGCGGACAATTCGTCGTTGTCGCCGAACTTGATCTCTTCGATCGCAACCGAATCGTTCTCGTTCAAGATGGGTACGCACCCAGCCGTGAGAAGCGCCGAGAGCGCGCGGCGCGCGTTGTTTGCGCGGACGCGGTCGGCGAGATCGGCGTGTGTGAGCAACACTTGTGCGACGGCGATCGATGCACGACCAAATGCTTCCTCGTACGCGCGCATGAGCAGACTCTGTCCCGCCGCGGCTGCCGCTTGCAGGCGCGCCATCTCTTTCGGTCGTGCGCGGTAGCCGAGCTTCTTCGTGCCGAGCGCGATGGCGCCGCTCGACACGATGACGAGTTGCCTCCTATCGCCAAGGAGAGCGCTCACCTCGTGCGCGAGGCGCTCGTACGTCTTTGGATCGCGCGCAAGCGAGCTCGATCCGATCTTGACGACGACGCGGCGCGCGGAAGTGATGCTCGCGCGCGGATTGGTACGCGCGTCTCGGCCGGGCAGCGGGATCATGCGTGAACGCTTGGGAGGGCTTCGTCGAACGCAGCTTCGAGCCTGCGGACGAGCCAGTTCGGTGCACCGGCAATCGAGATGAGAACACCGTCGATGATTTGCGTCGTTCGATCCCTCATGTCGTCGGGGGCAAAGGCACCGCCTTCGCGCGAGGGATGGGCCTCCGTTGTGAACGCGTAGAGCAACGCCTGATCGATTGCGCGCCGGATGCGTCGCGCTTCCTCGACCTCGACGCGGATCGAGCGTGCCGAGCGCGCGGTCTCGAGGTAGCGCGCGAAGAGGTAGCCGAGCACGAACGTGCCAAGCGCCGAGCGTGCAGGCGGGATCATCGCGAGCGGGCCCATGCGCCCGAGCATCTTCGTTGTCACGAACGTCACGCCTTGCGAGAGAAGGCCTCGCGTTCCGTTTGGGCCGCCGGGCTCGACGAGCACCGCGCGCGCTTCCGGCGTGAGAGAGAGGCTGTGGCGTGAGGCGAGATCGTGAACGAGCGCGCCCCGGATACGTCGAACCATGGCGTCGGGCACCCACGGCAGCGGAACGATTCCAGATGCTGCGCCGAGAATGGTGTACGTTCCAAGCCGGCCGCCACCGAAGGGGTGCCGTGCGAGCTCCTCAGGGTGCTTCGAGGCAAGCTCCGCATCATCTTGATCCGCCATTCGGCCACAATAACAGAAAGACGTCGCGACCGGTTCAGAGCGAGTTCGCCAGCCGTCGCGAGCGAGTTCGCCAGCCGTCGCGAGCGAGTTCGCCAGCCGTCGCGAGCGAATCGAGGCTAGGGCGGAGCGCGAGGTGCGTGTGCAAATAGCACACGCACACGCCGTCGCACGGCTCCGTCAGGAGCCCGCGAAAGCGTACTTGTCGTACGTGCGCAGGCACCGCAGCGCCCAACCGACGAATCGATTCGCGCAGCAGGCTGGCGAACTCGCTCTCAGGCGAATGCGAGAGAGAAGGGGCGCAGTTCGACGACGACGACTCCCGACGCTTCGCATGCCGCGAGGAGATCGCTCGTGCGATGTTCCTTACCAAGATCGATCATGACGTGCGCGCCGACGATCTCCATCGCGATGCCGCGCTCTGCAAGTTGAGGTGCAAGCGCGTCGAGCGGCCCGTGGATGCGGGCGATGTAGCGCCGTTCGGCGCGCGCGATGGACGAGGGCGATCCCTGCGCGACTACGTGATCGGCCGAGATGACGATGGCCTCATCGGCTGCGAGTGCGAGAGGCGACGTGAGCGACATAGATGGCAAAAAGACGATCCACGGTCGGTCTTCGAGCGCCTTCGTCAGTGTCGTAGCCCAACGAAAGACCGTCTCCTCGGGCAAATCTCCGAAGGGATTGTCGAGTGCGAGTACGTCCGCGCAGGTTGTCATGGCCGCCGCAACGACCGTGGCGCGGCGCGCGGGTCGAATGAGGCTGCCGAGGCGAGATTTCGAGAAATATGTAAGCTGCAAGCAGTTGAGGACTTGCGCGGCGAGGGTGCCGGCCTTGGACGAAGACAGACCGGTGAGGCGCGCGCTCCAATAAATGTACTCTGCAACCGTCCAATTCGGTGGAAGCGGCGGATTCTCGGCAGCGCCGGCGACGATCCGTCGTTTGGCCGCGTCCTGGGCAGGCACTTCACGGACGGAGATCGTTCCCCGTTCGGCGGGCAAGAGCCCAACGGTTGCGAGAAATAGCGCACGCGGAGCCCCAAGGACGAGAACGCGCTCGCCAGTCGAGCGCAGCGTGAGGCCGTCGCACGAAGGAGTGTCTTCCACATCCACTCGTAAGTCCTCGCAAGCAAGTAGCGGCGCTGACGACACAGTCATCACGATAGCAAATCGTTCCTCTTCGACGCGGACTTGGAGAGCTTCCTCGCTTGACAAAGGAGGCTCAATCGACGAGCGTGCGTGGCGGAGAGCTGACCGAGTGGCCGAAGGTGCCTGATTCGAAATCAGGTGTAGGGCAACCTACCAAGGGTTCGAATCCCTTGCTCTCCGCGACACACATGTTTCAGGGCGCCTCATGAGGTCTCAGAGGCGCCCTTTTTCGTTGGTAGTTTCCGATAGTTAGCCGTCGCAGCGCGTCGCCATGCGTCTCGCCGAATCCCAGGGCAGCTCACCGAGTTAGTCGACCTGGAAGACGACTCGGGTTTCCGACCCATTCTCAAGTCGACTAAACGGACCTCCGGACGGTTGTCCGGTCGGGTCTTCGCTCCAACGAAAAGGTAGCTCTCTGAGTCTCCGTTCCGAAGGAGGTTCAGCATGCGCGCTCCCGCTCCCTTGACCCAAGCCAAGCTCGACGCCGAGAAGTCGGGCGCCAAGAAAAGAAGGTGCTCTACGACGGCAAGAGGCTTCAGTTCGTCGTCTACCCGAAGTGCGGAAGGCGTCCGGCCTGCTGTTCGTGGATCTACGGCTTCGAGTCGCCTGTCACGAAGAAACGCACGACGATGGTGCTCGGGAACTACCCGGCGATGGGCCTCGCCGAGGCACGACGAGCTCGCGACGTTCAGGACAAGGTGCTCGACCGCGGTCTTGACCCGAAGCTCGAACGCAAGCGCGCGAAGACGATGAGCGGTCTCACGTTCGAGCAAACTGCGCGGGCGTGGGACGTCACGCGCGCGGGCGTCGTGGCGGATCGTACGCGTGAGACCGCGATGCAACGTTTGGAGCTCCACGTGCTCCCGAGACTCGGCGCGCGCCTCTTGCCGACCATCACGGCGAGCGACGTGCGCGACGTGTGCGACCGCATCGTGAAGGCCGATCACGCGGAGACGGCCCACCGCACGCACACGATCATCAACCAGATCTTCGACTGGGCGCAGTCGAGAGACATGCTCGAGAACAACCCGTCGCGACGGCTGAAGGGTGCGTACCCATCGCCCGAGGCAAAGAACATCGCGGCCATCGTCAGGCCAGAGCCCTTCGGGCATCTGCTGCGTGCCATCGACGACTACAGCGGTCACCTCGTGACGCGTGCAGCGCTGCGTCTCGCGCCGCACGTCTTCCTTCGTCCCGCCGAGCTGAGAGGCGCGACGTGGGACGAGTTCGACTTCGACACTGCGACATGGGTCATCCCTGCGAAGCGGATGAAGAGGAAGAAGAACGGCGATCACCTGGTGCCGCTCTCGAAGCAAGCGCTGAGCATCCTTCTCGAGCTGAAAGAGGCGACGTTCCGGAAGCCGACGTCATACGTATTTCCAGGTACGCGCGCCGGCAAGGCGCTCAGCGACAACACGCTGAACGCGGCGCTCACGACCCTTGGCTACTCGGGAGAGGTACATCGGACGCACGGCTTCCGCGCGTCCGCGTCGACGATGCTCAACGAGATGGCTTTACGCTCCGACTGCTTGGGCAAGTTCAATTACGAGCACATCGAAGTTCAGCTCGCGCACAAACAGAAGAACGAAAGTAGGGACCCGTACATGCGTGCAAACTTCATCGAACAGCGTCGTGCGATGATGCAGATCTGGTCGGACGAGTGCGACCGGATGCGGGAGCTCGCCAGCAAGGTGGCGGCATGAACAAGAGGGAGCTCGCAGCTCGTATCGCCGAGATGCAGGCGAAGCTGCGTGCCGCTGGTGTCTTGCGCGGCACCGAAGCCATGCTCAAAGGGGACAAGGTCGCCGCGCTCAATGTCGCCAGCGAGTTCGTTGGCGGACCCAACGAACTCGCATACGCGACCGCAGCGACCCTCTTGGATGCCTTGGCCAAAGGCGATACTGAGACGGCGGCGGCCGCTTCTATCTACTTCAGGGCGCTCCGCAAGGAGTCCGACGGACGATGTCTGCCCGGAGTTGACAGAATGCTTCGCATGCTCGTGGAGCAGTACGACAGGCTCTTTGACTCAATTGGTGATTCCACCGTAATTGCGACGATGTACATGGCACTTGGTCATGCGTACATGTGCAATGACGACGACTTCAATGACGAGTTGGCTCGTCAGATGTTCGCTCACTTGAATCACATGTCCGTCGTACTCCGTGCGGAGCGCGCGCCGAACGATGACATTCCACATGAGTGGGTATGCGCGGACCATCGCGTGCTCGCCAAGGAAGTGGGCTCGCATCGCGCGCTCGCTCTTCTCGCGTTCGCGGAATTTCCTGGGCAGCAGTTTTACTTGGGACGAGTGCGCAAGCCTTCTCATCCGTGGTCCTTGGCGCTCACCGATGACGAATGGCAAGCCATTCGTAAGTGCCTCAAGAGTGAGCATAAACGTGTTGGCGAAGACGAAGATGGCGAAGGCAGATATAAGAGGTGCTTTTCACAATTAGGACGCGTGCGGGCTCAGAATCTGCCACACCCACTTAAGCTTCTTCCGAATGCTTCACGGCTCCGCATACTAGGGAAGTTGCTTATGTTTTTTGCGGATATCGCTAAGTCCGAATCAGGAATGAAACGGGTATACATCATAATGAAACATGCGATTCTCGACGTAGAGAAGGGCGAGAAGGCCGCCGACATTCGTGCGCTCAAGGCGATGGGAGAGAAGGATATCCGGAAGATCGCTGCGATGACATATGCAGACGAGCGGCACGTCAAACGCACCCTGAAGTAAGGAGAGAAGCCGTAAAGCGTTGTCCGGTCGTGTCATGCGGTCATGACCCGTCAATCATGTCCGCATGACGCAAATCCAAGAGACAACGACCGACCCCGTAGAACATCTCGCAGCCCTCGAGCGCAAAGCGACGGAGGCATACCGAGCGCGCTCCGATGCCGAGCAAGCGGAGCGCAAGGCCGAAGAACAGCAAAGAGACGCTGAGCGCAAGGTGCGCGACCTCCGCTATCTCGCAGGCCTCGACAAGAACATCGTCACCGTTCGTTCGGAGGATGAACCGAGCGAGGCGGAAGAGGCGATTCGAAGAGCCGAAGAGGTGGCGCGCGGGGCGCTCGCGCAGTTCGAGACGGCGCGTGATGTCGTCGGTGAAGCGCTCGATCGAGAGCGCACCGCCAATCGTGAGTGGAACGAGACGGCGAACGATCCATCGCTCGCCGAGGCGAGGTGCGTGTGTCTCCGCGCGCGACTCGACGATGCGATCCACGCTCACGAAGCCAGCAAGGCGAAGGCGGCCGACGCTGCGCGCGTGCTCGCCGAGCATGAGACTCGACACGCGAAGCTCGCCAGCGTGGCGATGACGGCGCGCGAGGCCTTCGACGATGACGAGTCGAAGCGTGGCGCGTACGTGAAGGCCAAGGCTGCGCAAGAGGACGCGAAGATCGATCTGGATCGTGCCAAGCGCTTGTCCGCAGACGCGGCCGGCATCGAGAAGACGGACGGCGATCGCGTGCTCGCGCGCCGAGTGGAGCTCGCGAAGAGCGAGACGTCGACCGGCATGGTCAACTTCCGCACCGCTCCCATCGTGAAGCGCATGAGCGATGCACTTGGCGAGCTTGTGGCGTGTCGCGTGGCTGTCCAGGAACTGGACCACGAGATGCGCTCGACGCTCCTCGCCGCCGGTGTCTCCGTGGCGAACGTCCGCTCGCCGGACATAACCACACTGCGTTCGCGTGCACTCGACGAGCTCGAGAAACGACTCACCACGGAGGACGAGCGCGCGGCGCTTCGTGGTCTTCGGTGGGAGCGATGAACACCGACGTGTTGTCGGAGCCGCTTCAGCGACTCGCCTGGCTCATCGGTCAAGACCGCTTCGCCGACCTGTGCGACGCCTGCGGAGGACTCGATACCGTGTACATCCCGAAACGCCTCACGATGGGCCATCCGTGGCTTCGCGTGCTCACGATCGATGAATGGCTGAAGGTCACGAACGCGATGGGAGGCGAGCGCATCTTCCTTCCTCGGTACTTCACTCGCTCGCAGAAGAAGGTGGATGTTTTGACGCTCGCGGAGCGAGGGTTGACTACGCGTCAGATCTCTTTGGAGGCGAAGGTCGGCGAACGGTACGTGCGGCGTGTGCTTGCAGGCCTGGACATGAAGAAGGTGGAGTCATGACACCCATCGAGATGCAGCGATCGCGGACGCGGCAGATACTCAGGAATGAGGGACACGATCCCTCGCAGTACTCCGACAGCGAGCTTGACCGCGAGTGGGACGAGCGACAGCGGGCGGGCGAGCAGTGGCTGCGCGAGAGTGCGTGCTTCGCAGAGTCGACGGGCCGGAGGATCCAAGAAGTGTACAATACACGCACTTCGCAGTGGGAGCCCACGACATCATCGTTCGGGGAAGGGCGCGTCGAAGTCGTCTCCTCGCCCGCACCCATCATCAAGGGCGACGTCGGCGACGACGGCTTTCGCACTCCGGACGATGCCGTGAGCATCGTCAACGCGACGCGCATGCACCAAGACGTGCTCCACGCCGCCGGCTTCCCCGTCTCGACGAGCGAGGCGTACGCCCACGTCACGGCGAAGTGGCCAGACGAACCGGGCTTCGACGCCGAACTTCAGGATCGGATCTACGCCACGCGGGTGCAGCGCTATCAGAACGAGATGGCCAAGTCGGGCTTGCACATCGGGGCGGATGAGGCGGCGAAGTTCGTGGCCGCTGTCGAGAGCGCCGCCGCGAAGCTTCGGCAGACGGAGGCGGCGTACGGCAGGCAGATCGCTCCGACGTATGCGTACGAGCATGCGCTGAAAGAAGTGCAGTCGGACACGTCACGTCAGTACTGATGTGGCGCTCGGCAGTGGGCCGGTCGCGATGCGCCGCAAGGCCGACAAGCGTGGGCGGTAGCGCCTCACCCCATCATCCGCGGCCCTAACGCGGAACATGTCCAGGTGTTACCCTTCGGGTATGGCCAAGACCGCCGACGAGGTGATCCACGACGCACTCGAGCTGTCCGAAGAGGGCCGCAGCCGCGTCATGTCTGCGCTCGCCGATTCGTTCGAGCTCGACGCCGTCGACGAGTGCGAAGGCTCCCAGGAGGACGCAAAGGCGTACATGGCCGAGGTGCGCGGGCGCATCGATGATGTGCTTGCAGGGCGTGTAAAAGGTCGCCCCTGGCGTGAGGCGATGGCCAACCTCGACGCCGAGCTTCGCGAGCACGCTACCCGTCGACGGCGTACGGCGTGATCCTTCATCCCGCCGCCGAAGACGAGCTCCGCGCGATCATGCGGTGGTACGAAGATCGCGGCGAAGGCCTCGGTGCGCGCTTCTTGCTCGCTGCGCACGGCGTGTTCGGGCGCATCGACGCATTGCCTTTCGCGTTCCCCGAGCATCCCGATGACGCGCGAGCGCGGCGCGCTCTCGTGCGTGGCTGGCCCTACGTCGTCGCGTTTGCCATGACGGCGGACGGAGAATCGCACGTGGTCGCCGTGTACCACGCGAGGCGAGAGCCGGGGTACTGGCGCGATCGGCTTTGACGTTCGTGCTTGCGTGCGGTGTGCACGTTCAGGCACAAAGAGTCATGGCCGTGAAGAAGAGTGCGAGCGCGAAGAAGATCGCCGGCAAGAGAGCAAAGGCGAAGGCGGTCAAGAAGGTCGCAAAGAAGAACGTCGGAGGGCGTCCGCGTCGCGCGTCAGGTGGGGCGTCGACATCGTCCATCCTCATCCGTGTGACGAACGTGGAACGCGCGGTGATCGAGCGTGCTGCACAACGAGCTGGTAAGACGCTGACGGCGTTCGTGCGTGACGCTGTGCTTTCGCTTAGCGAAACCAGTTGACGCAAGGTTTCGCTAAGCGATACCTTCGCTCATGAAGTGAGGCCCGCGGCGTTGGCTCGCCCGGGCCTCATGGCCCAACCCCAACGAAGTGAGGTTGAACATGAGCATCGTATCGAACGGCCCCAGTGCGGGCCAAGAAGCATCGCGTGATCGGTCAGCTTGTCGGCCGTCACCACTCGTCATGACTGTCGCCGAGTGGTGGGCCGAAGGTGTCCGACGATTCGGCGAGGACACCGATACCTGGCGCCTCGTGTGCCCGGCATGCGGGCACGTTGCTGCATCGCACGACTGGGACGATGCGGGCGCCCCGAAGGACGCGATCGGAGTCGCCTGCGTCGGTCGATGGCTACCGAATGCACGCGATGCGTCCGGCACTGGACCAGGACCATGCAACTACGATGGCAACGGGCTCAACCCCGTCACCGTCACCGACGACGACGTTGTCCTCCACTTCTTCGCCTTCGCGGATGCGACACCGGAAGGCGGTGCGCGATGAGCCGCGAGGGACAGCCGGGCGAAGGGCGGGAACTTCCCTTTCTTCGAGCCCTCAGAGCGTGCCGTGGGGACACCGAGCGCGAGTGCGAGCTTGTTCGCGATCTCGTTCGAAACGTGCGCCTTGACGTGCGCACGCACGACGGCATGAAGGCTCACGACGGCTCCTGCCATTGGATCGACGACGTAGACGAGATCGTCAGCACCGTTGCTCGCCTGTCCTCGATAGAGGGCCGCGAGAGCTACGAAAGCGACAGCCTGTTTGAAGCGTTCGCACGCCCGCTCGCGCATTCGGGAGATCTGTGGGTCTCACTCTCCGAAGAGATCCGCATGCTGAGCCGCCTTGCGGGGAAGATCATCTCCAACAATGGCGGTTTCTTGAGCTGCCAGGTTGCGAACGACGAAGACGGAGAAGCCGTCGACAACGCGATGCGCATCATCGCCGTGAAGGCTCGCGCGTTCTACGACCTTTCGCAGCGCCAGAAGGACGAGCAAATCGCACGCGAGTGCGCGAGACGCGAAGCGCAACTCAAGGAAGTGGAGAGCGAGACGTGACGAGGCTCGATCGCTGCGCGCTCGAGCGTGAAGTCTCGTGACGACGGATCACCCGGTTTGGCCACGTGGCCGAACCGGGTGCGTCGCGGCGCGCGTTGGCGTGACGTGGTTAGCCAAACCTTGTGACCCGAGCCGAGCACGCCTTGTCCGGTCGAGAACGACCGACGCTCTGGGTTCATTGTGACGGTGGGAGATGCGCCGAGCGGCGCCGCTACCTGGAAGGACCGAGAGAGATGAATGACATGAAAGACCAACTCCTTCGAATCGGCGAAGTGCTCGCGATCGCCAAGTGCTCACGCGCGACGCTCTATCGCCGAATCGGAGAAAGGAAGTTTCCTCGCCAAATAAAGAACGGCGCGTCCGCGTACTGGAAGGCGAGCGCCGTTCAGCAGTGGCTTGACGCTCTCGGCCAGCAGCCAGGACCGGAGAGCGTCGCGACAGAGGCTTGTGGATCATGATCCACGACGACGACGAGCTCCTTCGCCTTGATGAAGTGACGCCGAAGGTGCACCTCGCTCCGTTTTGGATCACGTGGTGGTCCCGAGGCGTTCACGAGACCATCGGGCGACGACGGTCTATCGACATCGCCACCCTCGTTGAGTGGTGGACGTCGCCTCCCGCGCCGACGCCCGGCGACAAGGGCAAGCAACATGCGTGGAGCGCCGCGACCTTCCGAGGCGGCAGGCGCGGCCTCGCCAACGTTGAGCAGGTGACGGCGCTCGTCTTCGACTTCGACGGCGCCGTCGTGCCGATGCGCGATGTGCTCGCCGCCTTGCCTATCGCCTGCGTCGGTCACACGTCGTGGAGTCACGGCACGAAGCCGGGCGAGCGCTTCCGCGTATTCGTCCCTTGCGATCGTCCGATGACGGTGCGCGAGCACGCGCGGCTCTGGATGCTGTTCGCGGACGTCTTCATGGGCATCGGCGCCCCGCTCGACGTCACGACGAAGGACGCTTCGCGACTCTGGTTCGTGCCGTGCGACCGTCCAGGATACGACGCCCACGCGATCCTCGACCGCGAGGTGCTCGACGTCGACGAGGCGTTGACGATCGCGCCCCGCGAGCGTGAGCGCGAGATCCGCGACGTTGTCGACGACCCGCGCGCAGCAGTACGCCAGAAGGGTCTTGGGCACGAGCCACGTGCATCCGCGATTGATCGCGCGTCGCGGTACCTCGCGAGCATGCCCCCGGCGATCCAAGGCAGCTGGGGAGGCACCGCGATGTACAAGACCGCTCTCGCACTCGTACACGGCTTCGCGCTCGACGAGGCCACGGCGTTTGCACTGCTGGCGCGTGAATACAACCCGAGGTGCAAGCCGCCGCGATCGGCGAAGTACCTCGCGCGAAAGGTCAACGAGGCCGCGAAGGCGACGCGCGTCGGCCCGCCTGGCTACCTACTTCGAGAGAGGACGCGATGAATTCGACGGCACAAAAGACGAAACCCCGCGGCGGCAACCACGGGGCTTCAAACACACCAAACAAACTCAACGAACGAGTCGAAGAGGACTCTACCACGCCGCCGAGCAGCGCGGATCGTCCAATGTTCGAGGTCGACAAGCGTGGCGTGTGGCGTGTCCAGTACGGCGCCACGGGCGACGCGACTCGCAAGCTGGTAAGCGGCCCGCTCGAGATCGCCAACCGCGTTCGAACGGCCCGCGGCGAGCGGTGGGGCTGGCTTGTCCGTTGGTGCGACGACGAAGGACGGAAACACGAGACCGTCCTGAATTCCGAAGACACTGCGGGCGAGGCCTCGCAGTTCGTGAGGCCGATGCTCGAGCGCGGGCTCTTCGTCGCTCCGAACGCGGCAAAGGATGTCCTCGCGTTCGTCTCCTCGCAGCGGCACGCGGAGCTCGCGACGCGCGTTCTCCGACCAGGTTGGACGGACAATGGAGCGGCGTACATCGATCCGACTGGCCGCGCGTACGGCCATGAGGGCGTCGAGCGCTACGTGTTCACGCCTGGCGACGGCGTCTCCGAGTTCGTTGGTCAACGCGGCACGCTCCCCTCATGGAAGGAAAACGTCGCGCGGCTCTGCGAAGGCAACACCCGCTACATCTTCGCGGTCTCGAGCGTGTTCGCGTCAGCGCTCATGCGCGATGCGAAGGTGGACGGCGGCGGCTTCCACTTCGTGGGCGAGAGCTCGCAGGGCAAGTCCCGATTCCTCTGGGCGGCGCAAAGCGTCGTTGGTCCACGTGAGGGAGTCGCATCGTGGGAGAGCACACGCAACGCCTTCGGCGAGATGGCCACGGCGCACAACGACGCGCCGCTCATCCTCGACGAGATCGGCAACGCCGATCCGCGCGTCGTTGGCGGCGCCGTCTACACGCTCGCCAACGGCATCGACAAGGCCCGCATGCAAAAGGACGGCGGCCTCAGAGCGCCGCGCCGCTGGCGCACGCTGCTTCTCTCTGCGGGCGAGCGCGATATCGAGAGCATGATCAAGGAAGGCGGGCAAACGGCGAAAGCGGGTCAAACCGCTCGACTCGCGAACATCCCCGCAGAGACGGGAACGCCGTTCGGCGTCTTCGACACGCTGCACGGCCGTCCTGACGGCGCCGTCCTCGCACGCGACTTCGACGTGGTCACGCGGGAGCACTACGGCACCGCGTGGACAGAGTGGCTTCAATGGCTCACCGGCATCGCTCCGGACGAGCGAACCGCGATGATCCGCGAGAGAGCGGACCTGTTTCGAACGCGCGCCCTCTCGCTCATGCGATCACCGTCTGGCGAGGTGCACCGCGTGCTCGATCGGTTCGCGCTCGTGGCAACAGCCGGCGAGCTCGCGACCGCCGCGGGCATCACTGGGTGGCCCGTCGGAGCCTCGCAAGCCGCCACGGAGGCGTGCTTGCTCGCGTGGATCGAGCGGCGCGGCGGCGCGGGTTCGAGCGATCGCACGCGCCTCCTCGCACACGTGCGGCGGCTCTTCACCGAGCAAGGAGGGAGCTTCGAGGTGCGGCAAGTCGTAGGGACGGAGCTGAAGCCCGTCCCTGGACCGTTCGGCGAGCAGGCAGCGTTCCGAGGGACGCGCCTCGGTTACATCGCGAAGAGCGGAGGGCGCGCCTTCGTCCACGGCGAAACCTTCAAGACACACTTCGCGCCGTCGCCGAAGGTGGCCGTGCGGTGGCTGGTAGAAGCCGGATGGATCGTCAACCAGGGACCGGACGGTGGCTGCAAGTACGGCATCGACGGTGTCGACGGTGGGCCAAGGCAACGCCCGAGGCTCCTCGAATTCGACCTCGTCGCGATGCACACCGACGTCGACGCGTAAAGCCGGCGCCTCCCATGAGCACGCCAGGAGGTGTGTGCTTCAACGAAGCCACCTCGGGTTCGTCCTGAGGTGGCTTCGTTACATTTGCACACCTGAACAGCTCGGACGTCGACCCTGGACGTCGTTTGGTCATGTGCATGCCTTTTGGCGGAAGACAAAAACCTCCGGGCAAACCGGGCAAGAAGGAAGGAGAGATCTATTTTTACGTTATTTCTACTCTCTTTCTTTGCCCGCTCTTGCCCGGAACTGCCCGGATCAATTCTTGCTTTTGAACTCATCCTTTGCCCGGAAGATGGACGCTGCCCGGGTGCCGGGCAAAGTTTCCGGGCAAACAATTATCAAGCAATAACAACAACTTGACTCTTGTTTGCCCGGTTGCCCGGTTTGCCCGGACAAAATATGAGAGAGGGGAAGAGGACCCCGTCAGAGATACTGAACAGATTGGGTCAGAAACAATGTGCGCACATGTGCGCTTGACCCGGGCGCCACCTGCCAGACAGCGACACCATCCGCCGCTCCGGACGGCATCACCAACACACCTCCTGGCGTACTGAGGCCAGGGAAGGCGGGAACGAGCGGTAAACGGCGGGAATACGCGGAACAGAGCCGATCACGGCGACGATGGCGGCGTCCTCGCCACGCGCTCGATGGAGGCCTCTGGCGACATCGCAGCACGCCAGGTGGGGCGAAGGCGACTCGGCACGCGCCCCACTCTCGACCCATCCGCGCCGCCGGTCGGGCGCCTCCTGCAACCGGGGTTTGCGACCCACACGGACGCGAGGGGGCGCATCTTCAGCAAAGCAAGTTAGTCGACCTGGAAGACGACTTGAGAACTTGCTGTTTTCACGAAGTGCCTGTAAAGCTGGACTCGCGTGAGAGCACTTCGGCGCCCTTGCTCTCCGCAACCGCTTTCGATTTGAAGTGATCTCGTGTCCACTTGAAAGCAATCGAGTTCCGGCGCAGGGACTCGAACCCCGGTAAGAGGATCCAAAATCCTCTGTCCTGCCATTAGACGACGCCGGAAGAACCCGGCCAACCTACTCGAGCGGGCCCATTTTTCAAGGGCACTCACGTGCCCGTTTCCATTTTCACGAGCTTCGCTTTGTCGCGCGGGGGCTATGCATCTTGCATGTGATTGTACTGTCGAACGACGTACGAGTTACTCGGTTGGCGCAGAGGCGTCCGCCGGCGCGGGCACTTCGATGGGCCTTGGCCTTGGCGCTCCTTCCACTGGGGGAGTCCCAGGTTTCGGCGCAGCATCCTGTTGTCCGGGCGGCGTGGCCGCGTCCACCGACCCATCAGGAGATCTCGGCGTACCGTGATGCGTGTGCGCGCGAGGTGCATGTTCGGGTGCCGCCTGCGTGGTCGTTGCATCCGTGGATAGGTAGCCTGTGTCGGCCGGTCGTTCGGGCTCTGCGGCGGCATCCATCTCCACGGGCGCCGCCGGCGGCGCACCGGAATCCTCAATGCCTCCCTCCGCAGCGTTTGGCACCAGAGGCGGAACTTCGGTCGCCGGTGTGGATGGCGACGTGGACGCGTCTCCCGCTCCCTCACCCGTTGAAAACACGCCCAGCGCGTATGCGACTCCCGCTGCAATCAGCGCGAGAAGAAGAGCGATGACGACCCAAGCGCCACTCTTCTTCTTCGTCGGTGCCTGGACCTGATCGGCGAGCTTCGCTGGCGGGGGCGATGAAATCGGCTCCGCGGGCGCCGTTGAAACATTCTCTTCTGCTTCCTCTGCTTCTGCAGGCGGCGACGGCGTTTCCGCGACGGGCAACGGCACTTCCGCGGAGGGCAACGGCGTTTCCACAGGAGGCGATGGCGCCGACGGCACTGGCTGGTCCACCGGCGTCGCCGTTACCGCGGGCACCTCGCTCACCTTCTCCGTAATATCCTTGTCCGTAATATCCTTGTCGGCCTTTGAGAAAAGCGGGTTTTGATCAATCTCGTCGAGCGATCCCCCTGCTTCCTTGAGAGCTTCCTCGAGGAGCTCCGCAGCCTGTTTCATCACCGTGGGTTCGGGAGCGGTCTCGCTCGCGCCCGCGGGTGTGGCTTCTGGGAACATCGGTTCGGCAGACTTCGCCTTCGAAACAGATGCAGCTTCGACCGGCTTCGCCTCGTGCGTTTTGGCTTCCGTTGGCGGAGGGAAGTTGCCCATGCCCACCATCGTCGGCTTGCGCCCCGTTGCAGCTTCCAGCGGACGCGGTCCCTCAACCTTGGGCTCGGGCTCGGGCGCCTTTTCGGTTGGAGTGGTTGGTGCTGCGCCTTGCGGTGCACGGGCCGGCGGACGCTCGAAACTCTGTGGAGCGACGCCGATCATGGTCGCCTTCTTCAGCGGAGTGGTCGTTGGCGTCAGTGGCGGTATCGCTGTTGAAGGTGGGCGCACGGGCCTGGCGATCGCGCCGGCCATTGGACCATGCTTTGGCAATGGCGTGGTTGGCGGTGCCGCAGGCTTTGGCACCGCAGGCATGGCAGGAACGGTAATTGGAGTCGGTTTGTTCAGCGGGGGGCGCGCTTCAGGCACCGCCGAGATGCCTAACAATGTAGACTGCACGTTCTCGCCGGTCGGCCTGTCCGCTGCCGCGAACTCGGACGTGTACGCACGTCCTGCATCGGCCTTCGTTGCGACGAGTCGGTCGATGACGGCACGCGACGCATCATCGATCTTGATGAACTTCACGCCCATACCGGCTGGCTTGTCAACGGTGGCTTGGGCAGAGTCGCGCTTCCACGCGACGCGCCCAATGCCTCCAAGGATGCTCTTGTCGCCCGCAAGGCGGATCTCGAACTTGAGAAGTGTGCCTGGCGGAAACGGCGCCGGTGTCTTGACGAAAATGCCGCCCTTACTGACGTCGTTCGAGTGGTTGTCGATGAATTCGTCGACTGTGGCACTCTTGTAGCGAACGTTGACAGAGACGATCTTGGCGCGCTTGTCTTTACGCGGATCCTGGCTCATTGGTTTTTCGCCTCGAGAGGCACGCTAACTGTTTTCGCCCATCCTAACCCGTCCGCATTGGAAAACGCCAAAGCCTTGGGTATGGAAACCACACGAGGCACAAAAAGCGCCGAGCGCGGAAGGAAAAATCTTCGTCCGCGCTCGCTTGGACTTCATCCGTTCACCCCGAACGGCTGCCGCATGCGGATCACCAGCCGCGGTGACCGCCACGACGGCCGCCGCCGCCGTCGCCACCGCCGAATCCCCCGCCGCCGAATCCTCCCCGGCCGCCGCCGAATCCCCCGCCACCACCGCCACCGCCGCCGCGGTTTTGGCGCTCTTCGGCTTCGTTGACGCGGAGCGGACGGCCGTCGAGCAGTGTGCCGTTCATTTCGGAGATCGCCTTCTGCGCATCAGCCGGCGAGCTCATCGTCACGAAGGCGAAACCGCGCGAACGACCAGTCTCGCGGTCGGTTACGACGTGAACGTCGGTGACTTCACCAATGTTCGCGAAGCATTCACGAACGGATTCGGTGGTCGAGTTGAAGGACAAATTCCCCACATACAGTCGGTTTCCCATGTTCTCTCTTCTCAATTCGCGGTGACGGCTCTGAGTAGCAAGGAAGACCTACCGTCCAATAGCCGTCGGGATCGGAGGAGGCCTGCACGAAGCGCGGCGCTCGTGCGACCTCACGTGGCAACGAAACTTCGCGTGCGAATCGCGATCCCGGTGAGGAGAGAGCAATCGATGCTGGGAAACGTTCTCGTGAGACGAAGCCGCATACTAGCCAACCCAGGAGATCCCGCAAGCTTCCATTGTGCCGCGGGCACGGAGGTTTTGCGCCCGGCAACGCAGCCGTTCCCATCGATCGCGCGATTTCGTTTTCCTCATGTCGCGCGCCCTGCTACCTGCGCGCTCGATGACGACGACGGCATGCGAGCTCTTAGGTCCGGCGCTCGCGAGCGCATTCGAAAGCAAAGGCTACTTTACGCTGACGCCCGTGCAGGAAGCCGTACTTGCACCGGAGCTCGCCGGACGCGATCTGCGCATCAGCTCGCAGACGGGATCTGGAAAAACCGTCGCACTCGGTCTGACCATTCGTGACGTCGCCGAAGGTCCCGCGCCGTCGATCGATGGCAAAGCCATTCCGCGCGCACTCGTCGTCACACCGACGCGGGAGCTGGCGCGCCAGGTCGAAGCGGAACTCTCGTGGCTCTTTCAGCCGCTCGACGCGCGTGTCGTTTCGGTCACCGGAGGCGCCAGCTACCGCGACGAGCGACGCGCGCTGAAGCAAGGTCCGTCCATCGTCGTCGGCACACCGGGGCGCCTGCTCGATCATCTCGAACGCTCCGCCATCGATCCGAGCGCGCTCTCGGCGGTCGTCCTCGACGAAGCCGATCGCATGCTCGACATGGGCTTTCGCGACGCCATCAACGCCATCTTCGATTTCGTTCCGGAAGGACGGCGCACGCATCTCGTGTCGGCGACATTTCCGCGCGAGGTCAAGTCGCTCGCGGATCGCGTGCAGAGTGATCCGGCTCTCGTCGAAGGCACTCCTCTCGGCACGGCACACACGGACATCGAACACGTCATCCATCTCGTTTCGGCGTCCGAGCGACTCGACGCGATGGTGAACCTTTTGCTGGCGAGCCCCGAAGGGCAAACGCTCATCTTCGCTCGCACGCGGATCGACGTGGCGGACATCACCAAGCAGCTCGCGGACGCGGGCTTTCGAGTGTCGTCGCTCTCCGGAGAGATGGAGCAGCGCGAGCGCAATCGCGCACTCCTCGCGTTCAAGCGCGGCGAATTGCACGCGCTCGTCGCAACGGACGTGGCTGCGCGCGGCATCGACGTGCAAGACATCGCGCGCGTCATTCACGTCGAACCGCCGAGCGATCCGGACTCGTACACGCATCGCAGCGGACGCACGGGGCGCGCCGGGCGCAAAGGCACGAGCCTCCTGCTCGTGACGCCCGCGGCGCTCGCGCGCACGAGGCAGCTCCTTTCTCGCGCGGGCGTCCGCTTTCGGTTTGCGCCGATCCCGACGGCAAAAGAGATCCGCGATGCGCACGACGCCCAACTCTTCGATGAATTGACGAAGGCGGATGCGCCAGAACCCGATGCGCGCGAATTGGCGCTGGCCAGAAGGCTTTTTGCCCACGGGGACGCCGAACGAGTGCTCGCCCGAATGCTGACGCGCGCGCAGTCGAGCGGGCCGACGCAGCCGCGAGAAGTAACGTCCATTGCGCCACCGGAGGAGCGGGCGCGAGAGCGCAAGAACCGCCGAGAGCCGCACATTTATACTCCTCCAGAGAGTACAAAAGGGGGACGCGAACGGGGCGGTGCAGGCCACGGATGGACATCGTTTCGGGTGTCGTGGGGGAGCGTTCACGGCGCCGACTCGCGTCGACTGCTCGCGATGGTGTGCCGGCGCGGCGGGATCCGCGGGAGTGACGTCGGCGTGATCGACATCCAGCGCACGTACGCGATCGTCGACATTGCTGCGGCGGTCGCGAAACAGTTCGCGAAGGCAGCCGTCGAACCGGATCCGCGCGATCCGCGCGTCGTGATTCGCGAGTTCCATGCGCCGCATCGCGCGCACACTGCGGGTGATGCGCGACCGAAGCGTTCCCCCAAGAAACGTTGACGTTTACTCGCGCGCGCGCTCGAGCGCTTTGATGAGATCTTCGTGGTCGCGCACGAACGCCTCGCCGCGGGCACGCATGGCGACGGCGAGGATGCGCGGGAGATCGAGTCCTTCGCCACGTGCGCAAGCTTCGGCGTACGCCGTACGAAAGTCGCGGGGCACGCGTATCGTCCAGTTGTCCGGTCGAAGAATGCCTGGTGTGTTGTAGATTTCACGCATTCCGAAGAGATCGGCGAAGAACACCATCACGTGTTTCGCGCGGCTCGCGAAGAGTTCGGCGAACATCGCGCGCGCGAGTCCGGAAGGTTCATTTGCGATGTCGTTGGCGAAGCGCGCGCGCCGGGTCTCATCCGGTTCGAGACGCGATGCGAGGTATGCAGCGCGCTCCTTCACGCTGCCGTTCGTTCTCCATCGATCGATGACGAGGAGCAGCGGATCGGTGTCGTGGTTGCCGATCATGATCCAATCTTCGGGTTTGGCGTTGTCGCTTCGGTAGCTGTCATCGGGCTTCGTCACGTTCGCCTTCTGCGTCACGCGAAATCTGCCCAGGTTGTGGCGTGCCATCACGCATTGAAGCGGCAGCGGGCACGTGCTCAAGACTTCGCAAACGACGCTGCTCCTGGGCAGGCCGCGTGCCTCGGCGGCGCGCACGATCTCGTCGACGTAGATCGCGTAGCGAGCCACTTGCGCGTCGTCGAGCCATCGGACGTGCATGTCGGCGTACAACGGCGCAAACCGATCGAGCTCGTCGGGTCGCGCGATGGCGAGCGGTGCAAGTGCGGGGTGCGCGGGATCGTCGGGTGACTCGAAGAGGCGCGCGCCCCTCTGGACCGAGAGTTGGTCGTCGGACGCCGTCGCGTCGTAGACCCACGGGCACACGAGGCCGTGTGGATGATCGATGCGGACGCCATCGCAGTCATCGAGCAATTTCTCGATGCGCGCGCGCATGAATGCGAGTGTGGTGCCGTCGTGCCGCGCCGGGTCCAAGACGGGGTAACCCCAAGGTTGCCCCTGCGGGTTCGTCCGGCTCGGCGGCGCGCCCATGACGTAGCTCGCCAAAAACAGATCCGCGCGCGACCACGTGTCACGATGCGAGAGGCCCACTTGCAGATCGCCAAAGAGTCGGAGATCGACTGCATGCGCGTGTGCACGGAAGAGCGCGTGCTGCTCGCTCAGGACGAATTGTCCGAAGAACCACGCATCCACGACGTCCGCGCGATCACGCTCGATCTGTGCGACGCGAGCGCGCTGGGCAGCGCCTGCACCTGGAGCAAGTAGCGACCGATCCGCCTCTGGCCACCTGTGCCAGTCGTCCGTGCCGTGCGATCTCGTGAGCGCCTCGAAGATTGCATCGTGTCTCACCCACGCCTCGCGTTCGCCGAAGGCGGCGACGCGAGCGGCGAGGTCGACCGCATACGATTCTCCTGCTCGTGCGCCCGCGCGGAGGCGCCCGGCAGCCATGTTCACGGCTCTTTCATGCGCTTGGAATGCATAGTTGTAGTGTGCATGCACGCGTGATGTCGGGGCTTCCTCCACGATCGCTTCGACCTCTTCGGGGCGCAACACCGATGCGAAGCGCGCCGATGCGAGCTCGGTGAGCGCCACGGACAGGAGACTCTTCGAGAACACCGAACCGTCGTACGGCGACGAGTTGCCGAGCGACGTTTGCCCCTGCGGGCCGAGCTGAATCCCATTGAAACCTAGCTCGCTCGCAAACGACACCATCGCGTGGCCCCCGCGCGTGTACGGCGAGCCGCGTCCCGTTTCCTCATCGGCGAAACTCGGAAAGCTCGCGTCGTGAACGGCGAGCACGAGATCGTCGATCCCAAGCGCTCGCAGCGCCGCGCGTACGAGATCACGTTGGACGATGCAGTCGCTCACGTGAAGAGCGATCGGAGCACGCCGCGTTCCTTCCGTCGACGTGCACATGCGCTCGTTCCCGCGCGGGATGGCGCCGCACGTCGTGGCGGCGCGAAGCTCGCATGCTCGCTCTGCGGAGGCAGGTAGCGTGGCGCGACAGTTTCCAGAGGATGGTCAACGCCGCGTCGTCATCGAAGGCGTCTACCCCGCGGTGGAGGGCGGTCGCTATCCGGTGAAACGCATCCTTTCCGACGTCGTCGAGTGTAGCTGCGATCTCCTCTCCGATGGTCACGACTCACTTGCGGGTCGCATGCTCTTTCGTCGCAGCGGCGATCACGCGTGGCAATCTTCACCGCTCGTCGCGCGCGGCAACGATCGTTGGTCGGCGACCTTTCATGCTTCCGAGATCGGAAGGTGGGAGATCACCTTCGAGGCATGGATCGATGCCTACACGACGTGGCGTCTCGGCACTCAGAAGAAGAGAGATGCCGGACAGGACATCCAAGTGGAACTCGCCATGGGCGAGCGTCTCCTCGCGCAGGCGGCGTCGCGCACCGACGGCGAGCTGTCCACCCTCTTGAGCAACGCCGCCGATGCCACGGGGGATCGCTTGCGCTCCGCAGACGCGAGACTCGACGCTGCCGTCTGCGATGACGTCGTTCGTGCCATGGCCCTCGCGCCCAACCTCGCGAACGTTACCCGCTACGATCCCGTGCTCTCGATCGTCGTCGATCCGCCGCTTGCGCGCTTCAGCGCCTGGTACGAGCTCTTTCCGCGGTCGTGCGGTGCCCACGGCAAGCACGGCACGCTCGGCGACGTCGTGCGCCGGCTCGATTACGTCGCGCACATGGGCTTCGACGTGCTCTACGTCCCGCCCATCCATCCGATCGGCTACGCGTTTCGCAAAGGCCCCAACAACGTGCTCACCGCTGGTCCGAACGATCCCGGAAGTCCATGGGCGATTGGCGCGAAAGAGGGTGGCCATAAGGCCATTCATCCGGATCTCGGTACGCTCGACGACTTTCGCCGGCTCGTCCGCGAGGCGCGCGCGCGAAAGATCGAACTCGCTCTGGACATTGCATTCCAAGTTTCGCCCGATCACCCGTACGTACGAGAGCACCCAAATTGGTTTTTTCAACGGCCTGACGGCACCATTCAATATGCGGAGAATCCGCCGAAGAAATATCAAGACGTCTATCCGTTCGATTTCGAATGTGAAGATTGGCGCGGCCTCTGGGCCGAACTTCTCGACGTCTTCTTGTTCTGGGTCGGCGAAGGCGTGCGCGTCTTCCGTGTCGACAATCCACACACCAAGTCGCTTCGTTTTTGGCAATGGTGCATCGACGAGATCAAAGCCGTTCATCCCGAGGTGATCTTCCTTGCCGAGGCGTTCACGCGCCCGAATCTCATGTATGCGCTCGCCAAAAGGGGCTTCTCGCAGAGTTATACATATTTCACGTGGCGGGATACGAAAGCCGAGTTCGAGGCTTATCTATGCGAGCTGACGGAGCCCGGTATTTCGGATTTTTACCGCCCGAATTTCTGGCCCAATACACCCGATATCTTACCGGAACACCTGCAGCATGGTGGCCGCCCCATGTTCGTTTTGCGCCTCTTGCTCGCGGCCACGCTCTCGAGCAATTACGGCATTTACGGCCCCGCGTTCGAGCTCATGGAACACGTCGCGCGGGCGGGTTCCGAGGAATACATCGATAACGAGAAATTTCAATTGCGCTCGTGGGATCTCGATCGCGACGATTCGTTGCGCGAGGTCATTACGCGCGTCAATGCCATTCGTCGCGGCAATCCAGCATTCCAGCAAGCCCGGCAATTGACCTTTCACCGGACTTCGAGCGATGCGCTCCTCTGTTTCAGCAAGCGCGCCGAAGACAACGTGGTGCTCGTGGTTGCCAACATGGATGTTTACCGTGCGCATTCTGGTTTCGTTTATCTCGATCTTGGCGCACTCGGTATCCATGAAAGAGAGTCGTTCCAAGTCCACGATTTAATGAGTGACGCGCGCTACCATTGGAATGGTTCGCGAAATCCGATTTCGCTCGATCCACAACGATCGCCCGTCAGCGTATTCGTCGTGCGCAAGAAGATTCGAAGCGAGCACGACTTCGAGTATTACCAATGACGTCGTGGGAGGGCATGTTCGACGGCGCGGACCGTGCGGTCCTTGAACAGGCGCTTGCAGCGTGGATATTTCAGCGTCGATGGTTCCGAACGAAGACGAAAACCATCGAACGAGTGCGATTTCGCGACGTGTTCGCGATTCCGTTCGCCAAGACGCGCTCGCGCATCGTGCTCGTGGATGTGGAGCTCGAAGGCGGCGAAGTCACTACGTACGTCGTGCCGCTCACGTTTCTCGAGGGCGATGAGGCGAGAGAATTTCGCGCGCGCTCTCCGAGCGAGATTGTGCTTTCGATCGTCGGCAAGGGTGACGCGCAAGACGGCGTGTTCGTCGACGCACTGACGGTCGAAGCATTCCTCTCCGAGCTTCTTGATGCTTTCGAAGTGCAAGCGACGCTGCGTTCGGGAGCGGACACTCTCACCATGCGCGTGCTCGCGCCGTTCAACGCATCGGGATTGTCCGATCGGACACCCCGCACCATGGCACGCGAGCAAACGAACACGAGTGTACTTTTTGGCGATCGCGTCATCGCGAAGATCTTCCGCAAGCTCGACGAAGGCCCTAGCGCGGATTTGGAGATGGGCAGATTTCTCACCGATGTTGGCTACGCGCACGCACCGGAACTTGCAGGATGGATCGAGTTTCATCATCCGCAAAAAAGCGCCGAGCCAACCACGGTAGCTGTCATGCATGTGCAGGTGCCAAACCGCGGTGATGCGTGGGCGCATGCGCTCGAGTCGTTGAAGACGTGGTTTGCGGACGTTCTTCGTCGGGAGCGCGCTCCTGCGCCAGCCCTTCCGCCGCGCCATCTGCTCACGATGGCACGGCTTGGGCTTCCGCCCGACGCAACACGTGCGGTTGGCGATTATGTGCATCATGCAAGAAAGCTGGGGCATCGGATTGGTCAGATGCATGCTGCGCTTGTCTCTCAACCGGACAATCCGGCATTCTCGGCCGAGCCGCTCGATCTCGCCACGCGGCTCGGGCTCGTTCATCACGCCGAATCATCCTTCACACGCGCTCTCGGCAAGATTGCGACGCAGCCATCACTCGCTTCCGGCACGGCGGGGAATTCGGTTTGCGAAATCCGCAACCGGCAGGGTGAGATCGAAACGAGGCTTCGCTCGATGACGTCGCTCGACGACGCCGGAAAAAAGACGCGCGTGCACGGCGATTTGCATCTTGGTCAGGTGCTCTTTACCGGCTCGGATTTCATGCTCATCGACTTCGAAGGCGAGCCTGCGCGCACACCCCAGGAGCGCCGAGAGAAGCGCTCGCCGCTCGTCGATATCGCGGGGATGCTTCGATCGTACGACTATGCAGCGGCTACGGCTCTCGCCCTGCGCGATGCAACCGAGCGCATGCGGCTTCTACCGTGGGCGAAGCTCTGGAAGCGCGCAGCATCCGTCAGCCTTCTGGAAGGATGGATCGGCGCCGTTTCAACAACCGACATCCTTCCGAAGGACGCTGCAGCCGAGCGCGTACTGCTCGACTTTTTCCTATTTGAAAAATGCATCTATGAAATCGGTTACGAGATGGATAACCGCCCCGACTGGCTCGAGATCCCAGTCGCGGGGCTCTTGGAGTTGCTAGTTGGAGGGCCGTAGTCTGGCCGCTGGGCGCGATTTGTTCTCGCGTCCGAACGGCCAGATCCTCTCATGGATTTAACTATGCGAAGCGCGCTTCCGACGCGCGATGAGCCACGCGAGCGCACCGAGGGCGACCCCCCCTTGTCCACCGCTCGCACGACCCACGTTGCAGCCACCGCTCTTGCCGGAATCGATGGTAACGGAATCGACGCCGCTATCGGATGGCGTGCTTCCGTCGTTGGACCCACCGTCGTCCGTTGGCCCGCCGCTGTCGGAACCCGTGCCCGCGTCTTTTTTCGCCGCCTCGCACGCGTCATCTGTAACATGCACGCATCCGAGCACGGCGTCGCACGAATCCGCCGTGCACTCGTCACCGTCTTCGCAGTCTCCACAGCTCGTGCACTCTGTGGCACCTGCAGAGGACGCAGATGTCCCCTCCGGGCAGGGCGCGCAAACTGTGTCCGTGGTCGCCGTGCACGTGGTTTTCGTGTAGTTGCCGGCTTCGCATTGCGTGCAAACTGCACACGTTCCGTCATTCAGGTATCGTCCGAGCCCGCACGTCGTGCAGTTGGTAGATGCCGGACCCGTGCATGTTGCACATGTTGCATCACACGCCGTGCACACCGTGTCGGCGGTTGCCGTACACGCTGCCGTCTGGAATTTGCCCGCCGCGCACGTGCTGCACGGTGTGCACGTGTGCGCGGTGAGGAATTTGTCTGCCGAGCAGCTATCGCATTGATTCGCATTCGGACCAGAGCACGTCACACAGCTCGCATTGCACGGCGGCAGTGCGTTCTTGATGTCCGGGACTTCGTCCAATCGAACGAACGAGTAACCCTGTGCCTTCAGCTTCGGCACGATGTACTGCAGCATGGCGAGCGTGTTGCCCTGCGCCCAGAAGTACGGGTCGTGCATGAGCACGATTCCCTTACCGACACTGGTGATCTCTTTGATGTAGGCGTCTCCGCATTGCGTCGTGGTGGCATGACCGATGTTGAGTTGGCCCTGCCAGCATGCCCAGTCGGCGGCGGCATTCGGGTACTGGTCTGACAATCCGCCGATATCCCAGTAAATCGGACCGACGTACTTGTTCATCGCCGAGTCTTTCACCCCGTTGTATGTCGTTGGGTTGTTCCAGTTACCCATGGGCGCTCGAAAGAGCAGCTTGTTCGATTGCGTGTAGGGGGCAATGTCGTTGTCGGTCTCCGTTAGCTCTTGGATGAGTCGCGCACTGGACACGGCTGTGGCGTCCGCATGTGAGGTCGTGTGGTTTCCGATCAAGTGACCGTCCGCCACGAGCTGTTGGAGGATGGCGCTTGCGTTGGGGACTGGGTCATTGGTGTACGGCAAGTCCGGGGACTTAGCGATCGTCTCCCCGATGACGAAGAAGACAACGCGGATCCCCTCGCTCTTTAGGTACGTTGAGAGAGCCGAGGTTCGATCGCTGATTCCGTCGTCAATGGTGAGTGCGAGCGTCTTCGGCGGCAGGCTCGTTCCATTGAATTGAGTTGCGGACAACGGTTCGGCGGTGCTCGCTACACGCTCGTTGGTGCGGGTTGGCGTGGCGTCTGGGGCGCACGCGGCAAGCGTGGCTCCGGCGATCACCAGTGCACTCGATAGAAGAACTCGTTGCATGTTGCATCCTTTCGTTAAGTGGCGGGAGACCGCCCGAGCGCCCGATCCTTGCGCGGTACTGCAAGATTACGATGGGAACGAAAAGAGGAGTAATCTATCTCTCCGGTATCCACACATTCCTTGCGGTCGTGACATTCACTGATTTGCTCGCGCAGCAAAGTCGGTCGGACGGCTGGAAATGCCTGAAAACATGGGGGTTTGCGTAACCTCGTGGCCTGCTCAGCTTCGCCGATGCGGATGTACGTCAGAACTGCCGGGGTCCCTCATTGTCTTGTATTGCCCGCATGTGGGTGTACCATTAGTAATGTGTAATGTTCGCTTCATTGCGCGCGCGTGCGATCACGAACTCTCCGCGGCTGCGTCGTTACTCGTCGTGGTTTTCACGGCGCTCGTGATGGAGCGCCCGACTTCGTCCCAACAGTACGGCAACGAGATCCATTACGGTGACGCCTCGCGCGTGGATCTGCTCCGCGCGGCCTCAAGATCGTCGCGCGCGCATGAAATCGGCAACGGTGCTCTCCGTCGCTGCGAAAGAAAAAGTTGGTTGCAATTCATTATCGCCATGCCGAAGATCACGCGCTGGGCGGGATGACGACATCTCCATGGGCCCATGCGGGTGGTTGATGGTGGGGAGATCAATGTGTTGCATACGTGGGGCTCTTCTTTTCGTGTTGTTCATCATGGGGTGCAATCCATTCGACATGGTTCGCACGGGTGCCGATCCGGATCGAAAATCGGGTTCGCAGGATGGGGAAATCGTCGATGCCGGATCGAGCCTGGATGAACAATACTCCTTCCTTCCGAGCCCAACGCGGACGCGCGTGGTGCAGGGGACGACGACGACGGTCCCCATCTCCATTGTACGAAAAGGAGCGTCCAAGGGTGACATCTCTATCACCCTGACGGGCGCGCCACCCGGAGTGGCTGCCGCTCCGCTAACGATTCCCTCCGCATCCACCACGGGGCAGCTCGAGATCGTCGTTGCTACGACGGTTTCTCAAGGACCGATGGACGTCACCATCGAAGGGAATGCGGTCAACGGGAAAACATCTGCAAGCGAAAGCTTGCCGTTGTTCGTGCGCGGTCCTTCCGGCAGTCTGGATACGACCTTTGCAGTGGATGGCCGGCTGAATGCAGTGTTTGGAGAACCAGCAGTGCCGCTCGACGTCTTCGTCCAGGCCGACGATACCATCCTCGTGCTTGGCGCTTGTTCCCATCAGGGGACACCCAAATTCGACACGTGCATCGCGCGACTTACGTCCGAGGGTGCGCTCGATACCACCTACGGTACTGGTGGAATTGCTATACTGGCTGGCTTGTATCCGTCCGTTGGGGCCCTCCTCCCGGACGGCGGTATCGTGGTTGGAGGTAGGGCTGACGGTGCTGCGTACGGTGTGATTCCCACCAATGGAAGAAACGTCGGTGTGGTCACCCCCCTTGGCGCCACAGTTCTCACGCCGCCGGCCGGCCTCGTTGGAGCCATTGCCCGAGCACCGGACAACCATGTGGTCATGGTCTTCGACGTCACCACGACGGATGCCATCCGCGTGATGGGAATTGCAAAGGTCACGAATGCCGGGGCTCTCGACGCGGCCTTCGGTACCGGCGGCATCGAGACCGCATCTTTCATGGGTAATGATTTCTCGTCCGGCACAGTCATCGCTGTGCGGCCGAACGGCAAGATCGTCATTGTTGGTGAATGGTCCAACGCTGGCAACTCGGGCTACGGCATCTTGCAACTCGACGGCAGCGGCACCAACGATGCATCCTTTGGGATGGATGATGGCCAGACGCTGATCCGCGCAGACGGGTTGACTCGGCCAGGAAAGCTACTTCTCGTGCCTAACGGTCAGGTCATCTCAACGCTTGACGATGGATACGGGGACTATTCCGTCATCGCCTTCACCTCGGGAGGGAATGTCGATAACACGTTTGGCATGGGTGGCATGTTGCCCGTGTCTGACGACTTGGGGCCGCAAGTCTTTTTGGACGATCAGGACCGCCTCCTCGTGACTACGGGTACCCTAGGTGCGCTGGAGTCCGTCCGGCGGTACACGGCAGCGGGGATCACTGACACTTCGTTCGGCAGGAAGGGGAAAGTAGCCCTTCCCCTTCCTGCAGAATCCCTATCCGTATCATCCCTGGCAGACGTGGCATCCGTTGCCGCGCGCGTTCAGACGGATGGACGAATCGTGCTCCTCTCGGGAGCGATCGGGTCGGGAGCGATCAACGCAAATCTGGCGTTGGTTTCACGCCTCTGGAACTAGACCGCTTCCGACGCGCGATGAGCCACGTGAGTGCGCCAAGGACGACTGCCCCTTGTCCACCGCGCGCATGACCAACGTTGCAGCCACCGCTCTTACCGGAATCGACGGTGGTGAAGTCGAGCGTCTGGCTCCCGTTCATGCCCGATCCGCCGCTGTCGGTGCCAGGCGTTTGTTCGCCGCTGTCGTAAGGCGTGCACACCGTGTCCGCCGTTGCGGTGCACGCTGCCGCTTGGAAACTGTCCGCCGCACAAGTGCTGCACGGCGTGCACGTGCCCGCGGCGAGGAATTCGTCCGCGGAGCAGCTATCGCATTGATTCGCGTTCGGACCAGAGCACGTCACGCAGCTCGCATCGCACGGTGGCAGCGCCTTCGCGATGTCCGGGACTTCGTCCAACCGAACGAATGAGTACCCCTGCTCCTTCAGCTTCGGCACGATGTACTTCAGCATGTCGAGAGTATTGCCGCCGCCTTGCGCTGCCGGCGCAACGAACGGGTCGTGCATCAGCACGATGCCTCGACCGACGCTGGTGATCTCATTGATGTAGGCATCTCCGCATTGCGTCGTGGTGGCGTACCCGACGTTGAGTTTGCCCTGCCAGCATGCCCAGTCCGCGGCGGCGTTCGGGTAGGAGTCCGACCGTCCGCCGATGTCCCAGTAGATCGGACCGACGTACTTGTTCATCTCCGAGCCGCTCACCTTGTTGTATGCCGCATTGTTCCACGCGCCCGTGGCCGCTCGAAAGAGCAGCTTGTTCGGTTGGGTGTAGGGTGCAATATCGTTGTCCGTCTCTGTCATCTCTTGAATGAACTTGTTCTTGGACACGGCTGTGGCGTCCGCGTGCGAGGTCGTGTGGTTTCCGATCAAGTGACCGTCGTCCACGAGCTGTTGGAGAATGTTTCCCGCGTTCGGGACCGGATCATAGACGTACGGTAAGTCCGGCGACGGCGCGATCGTCTCCCCAATGACGAAGAAGACAACGCGGATCCCCTCGCTCTTTAGATACGCCGAGAGATCCGAGGTCCGATCGCTGATTCCGTCGTCAATGGTGAGTGCGAGTGTCTTCGCCGGCAGGCTCGTGCCGTCAAATTGAGTTGTGGACAACGGTTCCGCGGTGCTCGCTACACGCTCATGGGTGCGGGTTGGCGTGGCATCTGTGCCGCACGCAGCAAGCGTGATTCCGGTGATTGCCAGTGCACTCGATAGAAGAACTCGTTGCATGATCCGTCCTTTCGTTGAGCAGCAGGAGACCGGCCGAGCGCCCGACCCCTGGACGTTACCGTCAGAATACGACGGAAAGAAGCGGAGGAGGAATCTATCTCTCCCATCAAGCGCAAGATTCACTGAGAGCGTGTAACGAAATCGGCGGATCACTTGACGATCGCAAGCGTCTGCTGATTCAGCGCGACGAGTCGCCCGTCTTCGGTCCATAACTCGCGCGCCTCGGTGACATAACCCGATTGGCTCGCCATTGTGCGCGATCGGTGCACGAGTGGCGCGGCCGAGAGCAGCGCAGGTCCACCGAACATCTCGAGCGTGAACGACAAAGTGACCATGAGGCGCGGCGCAGACATGCGGGTAAACTCGGCTGGCCACCACGCATCGGCGTGAGCGACAACGACCGCAGCATCCGCAGTGATTGGCTCGCGTAAGCGAATGAAGCCCGCTGCATGCGCCTCCGTGCTCCCCGAAAACGGAATGCCATGCACGAGACGAAATTCGAAGTTTTGAGCGAACTCCGGTAGAAGCGAGCCTGCGACTGGCTCGATATCCTGCCAACGCGTCTCGATTGTGGGAGGACGAATCGCAACTTGGCTCACGTTGGTTGGCCGATCCCGTCCGAGCACGCAGATCGCGTGCGCGGGCATCTCCCCACCCTGCATGATGCGCGCGGCAATCACCGTCACGCTCTTTCCAACGCGGAGGTTCTCGACGTGCACCTTCGCCGCTCCAGCCATGAGCGGTCCCGCGATGGTTGCCGTGATGGTGCGGAGCGGACGCCCTAGCCCGCTTTCGATTTGACGCGATTTCATCGTTGGCGGCTGCGGTGCGGTCCTCAAAGCCGAAGCAGGCTGTTCACTTCGCTTCGCTCCGTCGCTCTCACTGTACTCTGTCCACTTCGTGGACTCCGTACAGTTCGAGTCCGGTCGCATCCCGGGCCGCCTCGAACTCGCGTCAACTTGAAAGCGGTCGAGAACTGGTGGTTGCTCCGACGCTTCTTCGGCGAGTACGGCGCGCACGATATAACCAAGAACGAGTCCGCCGAATGCGCCCGGTCCATGACGCCAGCCTTCGGGAACGTTGATCGCGTATGTGCTGGGTTGTTCGGGTTTGAGTTCAAGTGCCTGCGCGAGGTTCATCGCACCGAACATTAGCCTGCTTTCGATTTGACGCGTCGAGCGAACGCTCCGAAACGCCGACTGTTGCAGAGCGCCTCTTTGTCGGCACGCGACAGACGCTTGATCGCGGCTTCGAGTGCGAGCGCTTCGCCTTTGGACACGCACTTTCGTCGTGCGCAAAGCTCGAGGGGCCCGCGCCCGCGCGTGTAGCGAGCGCCTTTGCCGGCGTCGTGCTGCGCGATGCGCGCCGCGACGTCTCGGGCAATCCCCGTGTAGAGCGAGTCATCCGCGCATCGGGCCACGTAGACGAACCAGATGTCGTTGTTGCTTACAGGCGAAAGTCCACGGCGACGCGCAATCATTCAATTGCCAATAAGGATATCCATCTCTACTTCATCAAGGACCGTTACGCCGTATTTCTTTGCCTGATCGAGTTTCGTTTTTCCGGTCTTGTCGCCGGCCACGAGATAACTCGTTCCCTTCTTTACCGAATCATGGATGGTGGCACCCGCCGCGCGCAACGATGCGTGCACGTCCTCGCGCTTGCGCGTGAGCACCCCCGTCACGCAAAAGCTCTTGCCCACGAGTGGGCCTTCCGCGGCAACGACTTCGTGCGGTTGCGGGCGACCCACTCCCCGCGCGATGAGCTTCTGAGCAAGATTACGCTCGTCTTCGTTCTTTAGGAATTCGACGACGCTCTCCACCATCTTTGGCCCGAAACCGCGAATGCCGGAAACCTTCTCGCGCACCTCCTCTTCGCGCCAAGCAAATACGGTTTCGAGTGTTCCGGCTTCTTCCGCGAGCTGCTTGGCGGCAACCTGGCCAATCTGCGGAATCCCGAGACCGCAAAGCAGTCGATCGAGCGTGCGCTCACGTGACCATGCGATGGATGCGATGACGTTCTCGGCGCTCTTGTCGCCCATCCGTTCGAGAGCGGCAATTTGCTTGGCGTCGAGGTCATAGAGATCCGCGACGTCGTGCACGAGCCCCTTGTCGACCAACTTCTCGACGAGGGAATCACCGAGGCGATCGATGGCCATGGCCGCTCTGCTTGCATAATACAATATTCGGCCACGAACCTGCGCCGGACAGAGGCGATTGGGGCAACGCGTTGTCGCGCCTTCGCCGAGCTCGATTTTCCCTTCTTCGCGCAGTCGTTTGACCACGGGTGTGCCGCACTCGGGACACGTCTTTGGCATTTGGAAATGCGGCGAGCCCTCGGCGCGGGCGCGCTCTTCGACGCCCATGACTTGCGGGATAATCTCGCCTGCTTTCTGGACTCTCACGCGATCCCCCACGTGCACGTCGAGCTCGCGGATCTGGTCCGCGTTGTGAAGGGTTGCGCGCGTCACCGTGGTCCCCGCGAGTTGCACCGGATCCATAATCGCGACGGGCGTGAGCGCGCCGGTGCGTCCAACCTGAACGACGATGTCACGCACCGTGGTCACGGCACGCTCGGCTTGGAATTTGAAGGCAATTGCCCATTTCGGAAACTTCGAAGTCGTGCCGAGCACCCCCTGCTGCCCGTAGTCGTCGACCTTCACGACGGCACCGTCGGTCTCGAACGGATAGCTCACACGCGCCTGATCCATGGCGGTGATCACCTTCATCACGTCTTCCCAAGGTTCAACGGCTTCGCGGCGGTGCGTTGGCAGTCCGAGCTCCGCGAGCCACCGCAATGTTTCGGACTGCGTCGCATGCATCTCTGGGCCTTCGACGACTTGATAGAAAATCGCTCGCAGCGGGCGTGCGGCGACCTCGCGAGGATCGAGCATGCGCATGGTGCCGGCCGCAGCGTTTCTTGGATTTGCGAAGGCTTCGAGACCTGCAGCGGTGCGCTCGGCGTTGAGCGCATCGAGATCCTTTCGGTAGATGAGGACCTCACCGCGCAGCGTGATTCTTTTTTCGTGGCGGATATGCGAAGGGATCCCGCGAATGGTGCGAACGTTCATCGTGATGTCTTCGCCCGTCATGCCGTCGCCGCGCGTCGTTGCTTGCGTCAGCTTGCCGTTTTCGAAAATGACTTCAATGCTGGCACCGTCGAGTTTCGGCTCGACCACGAATTTTGCCACGTCACCTTCGCGCAGGCCGGACATCACGCGCTTGTGAAACTCAAACATCTCGCCGGCTGAGTACGCGTTGTCGAGCGACATCATGCGATGCGGACGTCGCACCTTCGTGACCGACGCGCGCGCCTGTCCGCCAACGCGTCGGGTGGGCGAATCTTCGGTGACGAGCTCCGAGTACGCATCTTCGAGCGCGCGCAACTCGCGCATGAGCCCGTCGAACTCGGCGTCGCTGACGCTCGGATCGTCCAGGACGTAGTAGCGGTAATTGTGAGCTTCGATCGCGTGAACGAGCTCGGCGTGGTGGGTCTTGACGGACATCGGACCCCCGCATGTTACCTGCACGCAAGCAAAAGCTTTGGTAGATAGGGGCCGCCATGTCGATGAAGCGCACAAAGCAGCGAAGCTCGGGCAAGAGCAGGGACACCGATGAAGGCGATTTTTGGACGAAGCCTTCGGCGCCCGAGAAGAGCTGGGAGGAGCAAATCGAGGGCAAGGCGGACTCCGAGTTCGTCCCCTACGCGCTCTCCACCCAGTTCGTGAAGGGTCAGCTCGTCACACACCCGAAGTTTGGAAAAGGTGTCGTCGTCAGCGCCGACTCAAGCAAGGTGGAGATCCTCTTCCAAGAAGGAAAGAAGAAACTCGGACACGCTCAAGCGAGCTGACCGCGAGGGTGCGAAACCTCGCGTCAACTTGAAAGCGGTCTGGGAAGGGAAAATTCATGATTTGCGGTGGTCTCGTCATCTTCTTCGTTCGCGATGTTCATGCGTCGGTGCGCTTCTATGTCGAGACGCTCGGTATGAAGTTCGTCGACGACGCATCGGGCGCATCGATTCTTGATGCTGGTGGCGGCTTGCGCATCGGCCTGCACGCGATCGAGTCAGGCCGCGCGGAGCAGACTGAACCAAAGGACTCGGTCGTCGTCAGTCTCCTCACCAAGCTGCCGATCCGCGAGACCATGGCGATCCTCGAGAATCGCGGCGTGACGTTCGACGTACAAGAGATTGGGTCCGGCACCATCGCAGGCTTCCGCGATCCGGATGGCAACGCCCTCTGCTTGTTCCAGCCGAAGTAGGCCTTCTCTCTTGTGGTCACGCCGTTGCGAGCGGCAGATCTGGCTCGAACATCGGCGGCGCGAAACCGTGCACGCGATCGAGCAGGAGGAGCAGGCTTTCCTCGACGAGTGGTTTTCTGATGACCGCGTTCGGACCGAACACTCCGAAGTCATTTCGGGCAAGCTCGAACGCGGTCGAAAGCGCGACGACGGGCACGTCCCTCAGTGTGGCGTCCATGCGCAGTGTGCGCAAAAGATCACCGCCGTGCACGTCCGTTGGCAACTCGAGATCGAGCAGGATTGCGTCGGGCCGTTCGGACCGGGCGAGCTTCAACGCCAAGTCAACGTCGCGCGCGATGCTTACGTCGTAGTCGTCTACCTCGAAGATTCGAGCAAGCAGCTCCGCGGCGCGGCGATCGCCTTCGACGACGAGAAGGTGAGGCACACGAATCATGCGCCAATTCGTTGCAGATTTCGCGCCTAGGGCGATCGGCTACCGCGGTCTTACGTTGAGCTAACGAGAGCGCTCGAGGTCCCATAGCCCGGAGAATTCATGACGCGATTGCGGTAGAAGGCCGATCCCTTTGC